>ENA-OQDW01000067-OQDW01000067.1-human-gut-metagenome-genome-assembly--contig:-NODE-67-length-38424-cov-2.876727_pt1 | contig 38424 bp, 36 predicted proteins | sample MGYA00242784_ERZ504613 | MGnify/ENA primary metagenome ERZ504613 (study PRJEB26092, sample SAMD00036330) | human gut metagenome | host: Homo sapiens | study: EMG produced TPA metagenomics assembly of...
CTGAGTTCCTTCCGGGAAATGCAAAAGATGAGGAAGATGCTGATGCAGCCGACGAGACCGCAGATACCAAAGCTGAGGATCAGAAGGACGATAAAGACGATAAGACAACGGATGAGAAAGCAGACGAAGACAAGACTCCGGAAGAACTTCTGAAAGAGGAAAATGAGCGTCTGTCCGACACCGCAGAGCGTCTGGCAACCCTGACCATTCCGATGCTGGTTGACCGTTCCGCAGACGAGAAGACCGATCTTGCGAAAGCAGAGTGGCTGAAAGTCTACGGCGTGATCTTCGGATGCGAGGATCAGGCAAACGAGCTGTTCCAGCAGATGGTAAAGGCAGAAGAGAATAAATAAGTACAATAATTTGCAGCAAAAAATGAGAAAGGGCTGCTGCCGTATGGCAGCGGCTTTTTCTTTAAGAAAGGAATATCAAATGACAGGAAAAAACGAAAGAAAGCTGAAAAAATGGGCTGCACTTTTTCTTGCAGCAGCGATGTCACTGACGGCCTGCGGCAGCACCGCATCAACGGGAAGCAGCACATCGTCCGCGTCGGGCACTTCGGCAGTTTCTGAGAGCAGCACATCCACAGCATCCGCAGCAGACGTTTCCGAAAGCCAGACGGAGAGCACATCCGTCTCGGAAAGTACGGCTGAAAGTGAAAGCACCTCCGAAGCCACTGCTGCGAGCAGCACCTCCGGGAGTGATACCGCATCCGCGGATGGTTTCGCAACGACAGACGATGTCAGCGACGCACCGGACATCACCGGAATCACCATCGAGAGCAAGATGGTCCTGAATTACGCCGAGTGCTTTAACGTATACTACTGCACAGACGGCTATAAACTGATCGATGTCAAAGACGGCGCGCAGTATCTGCTCGTCCCGGACGGAAAAGAGGCGCCGGATGACCTCGATTCCGACGTAATTGTAATCCATCAGCCGCTGGAACGCATCTACATGGCAGCAACCTCTCCGATGGCGCTGTTCGATGCCATCGACTCCCTCGATACGATTCGTCTCTCCGGTGAAACCGCAGACAACTGGTACGTACAGGATGCCGTTGACGCGATGAATGCCGGAACGATGATCTTCGCCGGAAAATACAGTGAGCCGGATTACGAACTTCTGGTCAGTGAGAACTGTGATCTGGCCATTGAATCCACGATGATCCTCCATTCCCCGAAGGTACAGGAGATGATCGAGATGCTCGATATTCCGGTCTTCATCGACCGTTCCAGCTACGAATCCCAGCCTCTTGGCAGAACCGAATGGATCAAACTCTACGGTGCCATGCTGGACAAAGAGGAGGAGGCAGCCGACTTCTTTGCAAGTCAGGCAAGTGTTGTGGAAAATCTGAAGGATTTCCAGAATACCGAAAAAACGGTCGCTTTCTTCTATATTAATACGAGCGGAGCTGCCGTTGTGCGGAACCCGGAGGACTATATTTCCAACATGATCGAGCTTGGCGGTGCGCGCAACGCCTTCCGTGATCTCCAGGACGACAGCGGAAAAACATCCGTGCCGATCACGATGGAGCAGTTCTACGATACGGCCGAAGATGCGGACTACCTGATCTACAACGCAAGCATCGATTCCACCGTCAAAACCCTGGACGACCTGCTGGCAAAGGATTCTATGTTTGCCGATTACAAAGCAGTCAAAGAGGGCAATGTCTGGACAACCGAGAAATCGATGTATCAGGCAACCGATAAAATTGCACAGTTTACCAACGACATTAACCTTCTGGTAACGGGCGGCGATCCGGATCAGATGGTATTCTTAAGAAAATTATCCTGATGGAGGAACGTATGTCAGAGAAAAAAAATATGACAGGAAAAGAGAACAGTTTCCATATGGAAACTTCCGGCGCCGTTCGCGGTATGCCGCTGTGTTTCTGGTTCTGATTCTGGCGTTCGCTGCCATCACCGTGCTGAATATCAATTCCGGAAACGTAAATATTTCGATTCCGGAAATTTTCCGGATTCTGCTGCGGCGGACCGGAGAGGGGAAAGAGTACAATATTATCTGGAAAATCCGCCTTCCGCGTATTCTGATGGCGGCAATCCTGGGCGGTGCTCTGTCCCTGTCGGGCTTCCTTTTACAGACTTTCTTTGAAAACCCGATTGCCGGTCCGTTTGTTCTTGGAATTTCCTCGGGAGCCAAAATGGTCGTGGCGCTGACCATGATCTTTTATCTGGAGTGGGCGCGCAATATCACATCTTACACGATGATTGTTGCAGCATTCTTAGGATCCCTTCTCTCCGTCGGCTTCATTCTGCTGATGTCCCGACGGATCAAAAATATGGCAGGACTTCTCGTCGGCGGTATTATGATCGGTTACATCTGCTCGGCGGTCACGGATTTTGTTGTCACTTTCGCGGAGGATTCCGATATCGTCAACCTCCACGGCTGGTCACAGGGAAGCTTCTCCGGCATGAGCTGGAGCAACGTAGCGATCTCTGCGGCTGTGATCGGCATCACCTTTGTCATCACGTTCCTGATGGCAAAACCGATCGGTGCATACCAGCTCGGTGAGGCGTATGCGCAGAGCATGGGTGTCAACATCAAAGTATTCCGCATCGCGCTGATTCTGCTTTCGAGTATTCTCTCCGCATGCGTCACCGCATTTGCCGGTCCGATTTCGTTTGTCGGCATTGCCGTCCCGTTCCTCGTTAAACAGAGCCTCGGCACATCGCGTCCGCTCGTCGTAATCCCGGGAACGTTCCTCGGCGGAGCCGTCTTCTGTATGATGTGCGACCTGATCGCGCGTATGGCGTTTGCACCGCTGGAGCTGTCCATCAGTACGGTCACATCGATCTTTGGTGCGCCGGTCGTCATTTTCATGATGCTGCGCCGGAAAAGGGGGTAAGAGAATATGAATGAATATTATTTTCATCTGGACCACCTGACGGTCGGCTATGATAAGAAGCCGCTGATCAAAGATATCTGCATCGGCATCGAAAAAGGCGAGATCGTTACGCTGATCGGACCGAACGGTTCCGGTAAATCAACGATTCTGAAAAGTATCACCCGCCAGTTAAAGCTGGTCGGTGGAAATGTGGAGTTTGACGGGAAAAACCTGCATGAGCTTTCGTTCCGCGAGTTGTCCACGAAGATGGCCGTTGTGCTGACGGAGCGCATGAAGCCGGAGCTGATGACCTGCCACGATATCGTGGCAACGGGCCGCTATCCGTACACCGGACGGCTCGGCATGCTGACCCGCGAGGATGAGGAGAAGGTCGAGAAGGCGATGCGCGCCGTTCATGCCGAAGAGCTCGGCGGCCGCGATTTCAACGCTATCAGCGACGGCCAGCGCCAGAGAGTGCTTCTTGCGCGTGCGATCTGTCAGGAGCCGGAGGTCATCATCCTCGACGAGCCGACTTCTTTCCTCGATATCCGCCACAAGCTGGAACTGCTCGCGATTCTGCGCCGCATGGCAAAGGAGAAGGGCATCACCGTCATCATGTCGCTGCATGAGATCGATCTGGCACAGAAAATTTCAGATAAGATCATCTGCGTCAAGGGCGATGCTATTTCCCATTTCGGCGCACCGGAGACAATTTTCCGCGAGGATATCATCCGCGAACTGTACGAGATTGACAATGGTTCGTTTGACCCGTGCTTCGGAAGCATCGAGCTGCCACGGCCGGAGGGAACACCGCGCGTCTTTGTCCTCGCAGGCGGCGGAACGGGAATCCCGGTGTTCCGGAAACTGCAGAAGGAAAATGTTCCGTTTGCGGCAGGCGTCCTGTATACGAACGATATCGATTACCAGCTCGCCCGCATTCTGGCGATGGAGACGGTAACCGAAGTACCGTTCCAGGAGATCAGCGACGAGGCATTTGCCCGTGCCTGCGAGCTGATGAAGAGCTGTGAACGTGTCATCGACACCGGCGTCCCGGTGGGCATGTGCAACCGCCGGATCGAAGAGCTGAGGGCAGAAGCAAAGCGGCTTGGAAAGCTGGCAGAGTAAAACAAAGAAAAATCCAATCAAAATCTCCTGTCTGGGAACGAAACAATTGTTTTCCGAACAGGAGATTTTCTTTTTGCAGCCATTGTAAAAACAGCAAAAGAACACGAAAAATGTAATATTAAATTGTACGAAAAATTCACACAATTCAAGCCAAAAACAAACAGAGATTGACACTTAAAAAGTCAAGTGCTTTGTAAAATCTTTTGGCGAAATAACGGTTTTCTCTGTTATAACCAAAACACGCGTTCTGATTTCGCAAGATTTAAACACATGCTTTCCACACCGTTTTTTGTGGATAATGTGGATAACTCTGTGTATAACTTGTTTTTAGGCATGTTTTCGGTGGTTAACTATGTGGATAACTTGTGGACGAGATGTTTATAAAATTGGCCCGTGTGGAAAAACCCCGGTTTCTTTGTGCAATTTCGACAAAAAGAGGTTTTAAAGTTTTGCACGACTGACATGAAAGGTTTTTCAGATTTCAGAAAATACGGGAAAACAAAAAAAGCAGGCAGTTCTCCGTACAATACGAAGAATGCCTGCTTTTGCTGTATTCTATTTGAAAGAAGCCATCAGTGGCTGATCAGATATTTCTCTACCGAAGTCACACAGTTCGCGCCGTCGGCGGCTGCTGTGATGATCTGACGGAGCTGCTTCGTGCGGACATCGCCTGCGGCGAACACGCCCGGCACGCTCGTCACACCGTCCTCGCCGGCTTTGATGTAGCCAGCCTCATCGGTTTCTACGGTGCCTGCGATCAGTGTGGAGACCGGAACGATGCCGACGGCAATAAACACGCCGTCTACCGTGATCATACCGGCTTCCCCTGCCTTTTTGTTCGTTACCTTCACGCCGGACACCATCTCGTTTCCCTCGATGGAATCCACAACCGTATCCCACACCATTTCCACATTCGGCAGTGCCAGCAGTGCATCCTGGAGAACACCGGCTGCCCGCAGTTCATCGCGGCGGTGGATCACGTAAACCTTTTTGCACGTTCTGGCAAGGAAAATCGCATCCTCCACGGCGACATCGCCGCCGCCGATAACGGCAACGGTTTTGTCTTTGAAAAATGCGCCGTCACACGTTGCACAGTAAGAGACGCCCATGCCGGAGAGCTCCTTTTCACCAGGTACATTTAACGCGCGGTGCTCCGCACCGGTTGCAAGAATGACCGTTTTGGCATGATACTCATTTTTTCTCGTGCGGACAATCTTGATCTCTTCGTCAAGAACAAGCTCCTTCACACGCTCGCGGGAAAATTCCGCGCCCATTTTTTCAGCGTGTGCGCGCAGCGTGCTTCCGAGATCCATGCCGCTGATGCCCGGAAGGCCGGGATAGTTGTCTACTTCATAGGTATTCAGCACCTGGCCGCCGCTTGCAAAGTTTGCCTCAATCGTAAGAGAGGAGAGCTTTGCGCGTTTCGCATAAATCGCGGCAGAAAGACCCGCCGGGCCGGAGCCGATGATGATAACGTCGTATAAGTTTTCCATAAAAATCCTCGTTTTCGTCTGTAGTAAGCTGCCATGCAGCCATTTTTTTGAAAGTATCGTTACGGAGCCGGTGTTTCGGACGGTTCCTGACTGTCGGAAACGGAAGATGAATCTTCCGCGGAAGTTTTTTTGGCTTCTTCTTCCGGCGCTTCCGGCTGGTTGTGAACCACCTTGATGCTGCGTACAAGCTTCAGATCGTTGTCGATGCCGATTTCTGTGTAGTCCAGCTTTTCGTCATCACTATAGAATGTGTAGAGTGTCAGGTTACTATCCTCTTTTTCCGCTTTTTCTGATTTGGCATCCCCTGCCTTCGCCAGAAAATCGCTCTCGGAAGTGCCGAGCGTGATGCCGTTTGTGATTGAAATCGGAATCTTTGTCGTATCGAGATCGCCGTACAGCGAAGTAACAAAACAGTTGCGCACTGTCGTCGCCTCCGCGCCGTAATTATGTACGGTGCAGTAAAGCTTCTGACCGCCCTTTTCCAGCGTGACGTAGCCGTATTTTCCGTTTAAAACGGCCGTATCGGACTCATTCGTATTGACGGTCCAGTCGTGGTCCAGAAGTTCACTGACCGGAACGGGAAGATGATAGAGTACATCGTCAAAGCGGACGGTCCAGTCGTTGATTTTACTGCTGTCGGCTTCCGGTGCCTGGTAGGCCTCCACTTCCGGTGTTGTGGCATCGCTGACACCATCGAGCGCTTCTGCATCAGCCGTGGTCGTAAAGTTCTGCATATCGAGGAATACAGAATTCCCGTTTCGTTATCGAAGCCGAGCGTGATCGTCTGGTACAGCCCGTACTCATACGTGAACTGCACAGAGGTATCGGCCTCATAACGGTCCTTTGGCGCACCGTAGATGCTTTCCACATCCTCCATCAGCGACTGCTGCAGGGTGACGCCGTTCGGCAGGCCGACATAGATATTCTGACCCTCAGCGGTCGAGGTATCGATGTGAATGCCTCCGATCAGGCATTCCGCCACTGGCTTTGCCGTGGTGTCCGGATTGGCAATATCGACGGTAATCTGGTTTCCGTCCTTTTCAAAACTTTCGCCCTCTGAGAAGGATTCCGGCTGAATTTCCTTCGTGTCGTCGCCGCTGTAGACCCAGCCAAGCGCTGTAAAATCCGCGTAGGATTCCGGAATTTCGTATGTATCGCCCCAGATGGCAAGCTGAAAACTGTTCAGGTTCTTCGAGAGATCCACATCGTATTCCGGAATCTCATCGGAATCGCCGGAGGCCGCCAGATTGTCTTCGGGGTCGTCATCGTCGGTACTCTGACTGATGGTTGTGATCGGAATCGTTTCTGTTTTCTTTCCGCAGCCGCTCGTTCCCACGAGGAAAGCGGCAAATACTGCTGTTAAAACCCAACGGTATTTTTTCATCAAAACCTCCTCATAATAAATGGTTAAAAATATTTGAAAGTTACTTCATGTAAGTAACGATATCAGTTCCCCCTATTCTATCACATTCCGCTTCGTTTTCCAATGTCTGAAGCGGATTTGAGAAAAATGGTTTTTCAAAAGCGCGGTACGGAATACATATTTAGTAAGGAACTGGAAAGGGCAGAAGTCTGGGAGGAGGCTGTGTATGCGTTTTACAAAAATGCAGGGCTGCGGAAATGATTATATCTATGTAAATGCCATGGAGGAGCGGGTGGAGAGTCCGGGGCGGCTGGCAAAAGCGGTAAGTGACCGCCATTTCGGCATCGGCGCGGACGGGCTGATTCTGATCGGGGCATCCAAAACAGCAGATTTTTCGATGGAAATGTACAACGCCGACGGCTCGAAGGGCGCGATGTGCGGCAACGGCATCCGCTGTGTGGGAAAATACGTGTACGAGCATGGGCTGACGAGAAAAACGACGCTGACTATCGAAACCGGCAGCGGAAACCGTGTGATTCATCTGCAGACGGGGGAGAATCCAAATGAGATCTGTCAGGTGACAGTGGAGATGGGAACGCCGGAATTCCGCGCCGCACAGATCCCCGTTGTTTCTCTGGGGGAATATGTGCTGGAGCATAAAATTACCGTGTGCGGGGAAAATTATACGATGACCTGCCTTTCGATGGGAAATCCGCATGCGGTGATTCCGGTGGAAGATGTGGAAAAAATATCCATTGCAAAGACCGGTTCCGCTTTTGAACACCTTTCCTGCTTCCCGGACCGTATCAATACAGAGTTTATCCAGACTTTAGATCAACACACAATAAAAATGAGAGTCTGGGAACGTGGGAGCGGTGAAACGCTGTCCTGCGGAACGGGAGCGTGTGCGGCAGCCGTCGCGGCGATGCTTTCCGGCTGTGTTTCGGAGGGAGAAACTGCCGTAGAACTGCGCGGCGGCAGGCTTTTCGTTACATGGGACCGGACGAAAAATAAGGTCCTTCTGACCGGCCCGGCCGAGACCGTTTTTGAAGGAACGCTTGCAGAACGAATTTGAAAAATGCAGATTTCTGTCTGCACGAAAGAGCAGTATGCAATATTCTGAAAATAAAAACTTACAGGAAATGCCTTTTCTTTTCAAAAGAAACATGCTACAATATGTGGTACCCGCTACAAGAAAAGGTGGGGGACACACAAGATATAGTGTTTGATTTGGAGGACACCACAATGGTTTATATTATCAAAAAGGACGGCACCAAAGAAGAATTCGACGCGCAGAAGATCGTCCGTGCCGTAAATAAATCCGCACAGAGAATCCTGTATACCTTCTCACAGCAGGAGATTGACTTTATCTGTAAGTTCGCAACCGAGCACGTATATTCCCTTGGAAAGACCGAAATTCCGATCAGCGATATGCACAATATCGTGGAGGGAGCACTCGAAAAAGTAAACCCGGCTGTGGCAAAAAGCTACCGCGATTACCGCAATTACAAAACTGATTTTATCCATATGATGGACGAGGTCTACACGAAGAGCCAGTCCATCCGCTACATCGGCGACAAGAGCAATGCCAACACCGACAGCGCCCTCGTTGCAACGAAGCGAAGCCTGATTTTCAACGAGCTGAACAAAGAGCTGTACCGCAAGTTCTTCATGAACCGCAACGAGCTGCAGGCCTGTAAGGACGGTTACATCTACATCCACGACCAGTCCGCACGTCTCGATACCATGAACTGCTGTCTGTTCGATGTCGGAAACGTTTTAAAAGGCGGTTTCGAGATGGGAAATGTCTGGTACAACGAGCCGAAGACACTCGACACCGCATTTGATGTCATGGGCGATATCGTCCTCAGCACCGCTGCACAGCAGTACGGCGGCTTTACCGTGCCGGAGGTGGACAAGATCCTTGCTCCGTACGCACAGAAGAGCTACGATTACTACGTAAAAGAGTTCCTGAAATATACCGACGCATCCTGGAGGGTGCACAGGAGAAAGCCATCGAGTATGCGATCGACAAAGTAAGAAGAGAGTGCGATCAGGGATGGCAGGGAATTGAGTATAAACTGAACACTGTTGGATCTTCCCGCGGTGATTATCCGTTCGTTACCGTGACCCTCGGCCTTGGAACGAGCATGTTCGAGAAGATGATTTCCATCTCCCTTCTCGAGGTCCACAAAAACGGACAGGGCAAGAAGGGCCACAAAAAGCCGGTGCTCTTCCCGAAAATTGTCTTCTTATATGACAAGGCAATTCACGGAGAGGGCGGCATCGCAGAAGATGTCTTTGAGGCAGGACTTGACTGTTCCTCTAAAACCATGTATCCGGACTGGCTGTCGATGAGCGGCGAGGGCTACATCGCCGAGATGTACAAGAAATACAAGAGAGTCATCAGCCCGATGGGATGCCGTGCTTTCCTTAGCCCGTGGTACGAGCGCGGAGGCATGGAGCCGGCAGATGAGAACGACAAACCGGTCTTTGTCGGACGTTTCAACATCGGAGCCGTTTCCCTTCATCTTCCGATGATCCTGGCAAAATCCCGTTCCGAGAACCGCGATTTCCATGAAGTGCTCGACTTCTACCTCGAGATGATCCGCGATCTGCACAAACGGACCTACGATTACCTCGGCGAGATGCGTGCATCCACGAACCCGCTGGCTTACTGCGAGGGAGGTTTCTACGGCGGCCACTTAAAACCGTCCGACAAGATCCGCCCGCTGTTAAAGCCGATGACCGCATCGTTCGGTATCACGGCGCTGAACGAGCTGCAGGAGCTGTACAACGGAAAATCTCTTGTTGAGGACGGACAGTTCGCACTCGACACGCTGAAATATATCAACGACAAGGTTGCCGAGTTTAAGAAAGAGGACGGCATCCTCTATGCGATCTACGGCACACCGGCAGAATCCCTGTGCGGCCTGCAGATAGAGCAGTTCCGCAAACAGTACGGCATCGTCCGCAACGTTTCGGACCGCCCGTATGTGAGCAACAGTTTCCACTGCCACGTAACCGAGGACATCACCCCGATCCAGAAACAGGATCTCGAGGGACGTTTCTGGGAGCTCTGCAACGGCGGAAAAATCCAGTATGTGCGCTACCCGGTCGGCTACAACAAAGGTGCGATCAAGACCCTGATCGAGCGTGCAATGGAGCTCGGCTACTACGAGGGCGTCAACCTGTCCCTGGCTTACTGCGATGACTGCGGCCACCAGGAACTCGACATGGATGTCTGCCCGGTCTGCGGTTCCAAGAACCTGACAAAGATCGACCGTATGAACGGCTATCTTTCCTACAGCCGTGTCCATGGCGACACCCGTCTGAACGAGGCGAAGATGGCAGAAATTGCGGAAAGAAAATCCATGTAATCGTCCATGAAATAATCAATGGAACAATCAATGGAATAATCAAAAGCCTCTGAGAAAAGTCCGGTGTGAATGTGACTTTCCTCAGAGGCTTTTTGGGTATTGCATCCGGTGGAAGCTGCCGGCGGCAGGGACTGCAGATGATGTGAGAATTAATCTTCGACATCGCGGGTAATATTGCGAACCCAGATGTACTTTTTATAATGATGATAAACGGCAGGAAGCTTTACAATTTCATCGAGATTTACAATGCAGTAAACCACCATAACCGGAAGCTTCAGCAGAATGCGGCAAGAAAGCCAAGCGGTACAGAAAAGCACCACATAGCGCCGATGTTTCCCTGCATATCAAATTTCGCATCGCCTCCGGCACAAAAGATACCGTCGAGAACGGTGGTGTTGACCGATTGTGCCATCAGGTTCAGACCGCAGAAGAGAAGCATGTACTGCAGGTACTCGGCTGCGATATCGGAAAGTGGGGCAAAATGAACGATGGCTGGGGAAATGAGCATCAGCAGGCCGCCGGTCACAATGCCGATGGCAATGGAGAGATGGCTTAAACGTCCTCCATACTCGCGGGCTTTTTCCAGCTCGTTCGCGCCGAGCAGATTTCCGATCAGAACACCGGCACCGCCGCTCACACCGCGGATCAGGCAGGAGAGGAGGCTCTTTGCAATCGAGGTAATCGAGTTTGCTGCAACAGCATCGCTTCCCATGTGGCCCATGATAACGGAGTACAGAACGTAGGCAATTCCCCAGACGAGGGAGGCCGCAAGCACGGGAAGCGTGTAGCGCCAGAAGTCTTCTGAAAGTATTTTCCCTGCGGAAGAGAAGAGGCGGTTCCAGAGAATCCGTACACGCTCCGGTTTCTTTGTCTCGAGATAAGCCAGATCAGTTCCACAACGCGGGCAGCTACCGTTGCATAAGCTGCTCCGCGGATCCCAAGTGCCGGAGCACCGCAAAGACCGTAGATGAGGATGGCATTTAAAATGATGTTCAGTACAACCGCAGTGGAACTGATGCGGGAGCTGACTGCTGCATGACCGGTGTTTTTCAGCAGGATCAGATAGACCTGCGAAATACCGCAGAGTACGTAGGAGAGTGCAACAGCGCGTAAATACTGGCTTCCGCTTGCAACCAGGGCCGCATCATTTGTAAAGATGTGCATCAGCATTTCGGGACAGAAACCGGCAAGGATGGTAAACAGGCCGGAGAACAGCAGGTTGGTGCGAAGTGCGATCGGAATCACTTTTTCGATCGAAGCGGCATCCTGTTTCCCCCAGTACTGCGCTGCCATAATACCGGCGCCCGCCGCGATGCCTGAGATAAAAAGGCTCAAAACAAACTGCACCTGTCCGGCCAGTGAAACAGCAGACAACGAAGTCTGATCAATCCAGCCCAGCATGATCGCATCCGTTGCGCTGACGAGAGCCAGCATAAAATTCTGGATCGCAATCGGAAGGACGAGGAGTTTTAGTTTCTGGTAAAATTCATCCTTAAAATTCATTCGTGTTTTCATAAAAATTCCCCCAAAGTATAAATAGTAGTTTTTGCTGTATTATAGCGGAAAGAAAATGGGAAAACAATGGCTAAAACAAGCTATTTTCTGGTCATTTTTGACATTCCCTGTATAATATAGAAGAAAAAGAACTTTTCCGGTGCCCGTGTCCGGTACGCCGGAAAGTGGAGAAGAAGTTTGATCAGAAAATCAGGTTTCCTTCAGCAGAAACTCCAGGATTTCTGCTATCAGAATAAATATGCCGGCAGCGGCTGTCTTTATAAAATCCAGAAATCCATGCAGGAGCTGGAGAAGCTTTTGAAAAAGAAAGATAAGAAACGGAAGTAGGTTCGGCTGCCATTGGAGCCGTCATCGAAACAAACGGAAATATACGAAAAAATTGTGAAATTTAATAGAATTATAAGACCTGTTTTCGCTGTTTTTAACAAAAGTAAAGAAACAGTGAAAAAAAGGTTGCTTTTTTCGGCAGAATCCTTTATAATCTTATTTGTATTCAGCGAGTGGATCATTCAATGAAACACAGAAAAACAAAAGTAAGCGCCTTTAGCTCAGTTGGTAGAGCAGTAGACTCTTAATCTATTTGTCCAGGGTTCGAGTCCCTGAAGGCGCATCGAAAGCACTGTTTTTGCAGACCTGAGAGCTGCGGGGACGGTGTTTTTCTTGTTTTACGCACAAAAAAACGACAGCGGAGAGATCTTAAAAAAATAGATCTTTTCACTGTCGGTTTTGCATTCCAAGTAAAAAATGTCAATAGTTCTTCAGCTCGCTCGCCGAATCAATAATAATCTGGCAGCCCGGCTGAACATTTTTCAGAATCGTAATCATCTGGTCTTCCGGAACAGAAATGCATCCGCCGGGAAATTCCAGGTTTCGGCGTTGTCTTCGTCGTGACGAACTGATTGTAGTATCTGGAATTTACATCATCGACCCAGTAATACGTATCATCCACCTGGGTATAGGAAAGTTCCGTTCCGGGATTCGGGAGAATGCCGAAGGCATACGTAAAGCTGAACTGTCCGCGCGGTGTTTTGCGGTTCCATTCGGTAGTTTCGCTTACACCGCCGTATCCGACATAGCTGCTTGTACAAAGATCCTCGTTCCAGGTGCCGTCCGCATCTTTCGTTACCATGGCCACTGTCGCACTGGTGCCGCCAGAACTTTTCTTTTCGTTTTCAAATCCCCCTTACATGCAGAAATGTTTTTTACAGAAACCGTGCCTCCATCTTACAGATCGGGTTTCCGATTGAGGAAAACTTCTCCTCATATTCCGTCATTACATTTCCTTCTGAGAGAACCACATCGTGGTGCAGATCGTATGTGAATGCAGTGAGTTCCCATCCCTCTGCATTTTTCATCTCTTCAAGAGAGTAGTCAAACAGATCTTTATTATCGGTTTTGAATTCCAGTGTTCCGTCCTTCTTTAAAATCTTCTCGTACCGTGCAAGAAACTCATGCGATGTCAGTCTCCGTTTCGCATGGCGGTCTTTCGGCCACGGATCGGAGAAGTTGAGGTAAATGCGGTCTACCTCGCCCTCAGCAAACACTTCCGGAAGCTGGCGTGCATCCATGCGGATAAAGAACAGGTTTTTGATTTCCGTCTCCAGTTTTTCCCGTTTCTGTACTGCGCGGAGCAGCACGCTGTCGTACATTTCAATGCCGACGTAGTTGATTTCGGATGCAGAACCGCCATATCCATCAAAAAGCGGCCCTTTCCCATACCGACCTCAATATGAATCGGATTTTCATTTCCAAAAATTTCAGCCACCGTCCCCGGCAGCTCTCCGGTTCCTGCACAACGAACGGACAGGAAGCAATCACATCTTTTGATCCTCTGATATTTCTAAGGCGCATATGCGTAAAATTCCTTTCTTAAGTGATAAATATTAGAATAAAAGCCAATCATATCCAGTATATCATAGCTCCCGAAAAGCAAAACAGAAAAATCCCGTTTTCAAATTTTCGAAGTTTTCAAAATACTATATACAATATCAACCTGCACATAGCATTTCTTATCAGCAATATGACAATCGGATTGGAACCATATCGAAATCATATGAGGGACCATCTTTTGGCTATTGAGATTGGAAGAAAAAATATGACCCATTGTCTATTTTTAATCAAAAAGTCGATCGAAATCCCACTTTTTTTTACGATTTCAATATGTCAACTTTGAAAAAAAAGGTGTAGAATACTAACAGCAAAGATGCGGGGAGTTTTCCTCGTCTTTGTTGTCTTTTAAATAAATAAGGAGGGAAAGCGATGCTATGGAATCTGTAATTAACAAACTTGCAGAGATCGAAACGGCTGCTACCAAGATTATGCAGGCTGCCGAGAATCAGAAGAAGCTCCAGGATGAGCAGCAGGAAGAGCGGATTGCAAAATTCGATGCAGATCTGGAAGCGGAAACGGCAAAGCGGATTGAAGAGATCACAACAAAACTTCATTCTACTACAGATGCGGATCAGAAAAAGCAGCGGGACTCTGCCGCCGAACTTCTATCTTCACTGGACGCTTATTACGAACAGAATCACGGAACACTGTCCACGCAGATTTACGAAAACATTATAAGGAAGTGAAACGATGAGCGGTCTATTATCCTACAGCGGCCTTACCACAAAGATAAGAGCCATGCAGAGCCATCTTTTAAACGACCAGAATTTTCGGGAAATCGTGGAATTGGAGAGTGTACCGCAGGCAGTTTCTTACCTCAAGCAGCATAAAAGCTATGAGGATCTGTTTGAGGGCTACAACGAAGCTGACCTTCACCGAGGTCAGATCGAGAAAATGCTGCGCCTGACGGTATACCGGGATTTTTCCAAGCTGTACCGTTTTGCAAATGTGGAGCAGAGAAAGTTCCTTGCGCTCTACTTTAAACGATACGAAGTGTCCGTTATCAAAGAATGCCTGAACACGGTATTTGATCACCGTGATGTGGTATTGAACCTGTCCATATTCGACGAGTTCTTTAACAAGCATTCCCAGCTGGACATCAATCTTCTGGCGTCCTCCAGGACGATCGAAGAACTGATTGCGAACCTGAAAGGGACAGAATATTATGCCCCGTTGTCGCAGCTCGCGGATATCGAGCGTCCGACCCTGTTCGACTATGAGATGACCCTGGATCTGTATTACTTTGCACAGATGTGGAAAGACAGATCAAAAGTAGTGACAAAGCGGGATCTGGAAGAGCTGACCGCTGCATGGGGAAGCAAGTTTGACATGCTGAACCTTCAGTGGATCTACCGTTCCAAACGCTATTATCACATGACCAGCGCACAAATCTACGCCCTGCTGATTCCGGTTCATCACCGGCTGAAAAAGGATGTGGTAAAGGCACTGGTAGAAGCCGAGAATATGAGTGCATTTTCCCAGCTGCTGGAACAAACCTATTATGCGAAACGGTATGATTCCTTCAAGGTCGATACGCTGGAATCCATGTATGCAGCCATTATGAAGCACATACTTTCCAGTGAATCCAGACAGGATCCTTATTCCGTTGCCACAATATACTCATACCTCTATCACAAAGAGCACGAGGTAAACCGGCTTATTATTGCACTCGAGTGCGTACGTTACCGTATCAGCGCTGACGAGGCAATGCAGCATATCGCAAAAACTTAATACACGGGGAGGTGTACTCATTGATTGTCAAGATGAAATTTTTGAGCATCACCGGGCCGAAAGCCGACATTGACCGTGTGGTCAACACTTATCTCTCAAAATATGAGATACATCTGGAAAACGCTCTGACGGAGCTGTCTACGATGCAGAATATCACACCGTATATCCAGATCAACCCATACAAAGAGACCTTAAAACAGGCGGAAGATTTTACAGCACTTCTGCCGGAAGAGAAGCGTACCACCACGAAAAGACTTTCCCTGGAAGATGCCATCAACTGTGTCCATGGTTTGGATCACACCCTTGGCCAGTTGAACCAGGAGCGTACAGAACTGGAAGCAAAAAAGAAAGACTTGATGGAAAAAGCACAGAAAATCGAGCCGTTCCAGGATCTGCACTGCAATCTTTCCTCCATTCTGGATTTCCACTTTATTAAATTCAGATTCGGAAAGATCACAAAAGAGTATTACAACAAATTTGAGAGCTACTGCTATGAGAACAGCGATACGGTATTCTACCGCTGCCATTCCGATGAGCAGTATGTATGGGGCATTTACTTCTGCCCAAGAGATCAGGTCACGAAAGTGGACGCCGTATTCTCATCCCTGCACTTCGAAAGAATCTACGTTCCGGACGAGTACAGCGGAACGCCGGAGGATGCTTACGCAGCACTTCAGGCAGAAATCAAAAAGACAGACGATGCACTCAGCGAGTGCTCACGGAAACTGGCAAAATGCCTTTCGGATTCCGCAGAGGATCTGGTTGCAGCAAAAGAGCAGCTAGAGCAGCTCTCCGGCAACTTTGATGTCCGTCGCCTGGCAGCCTGCACGAAATCCAAGAAGGAAACCTTCTATATTCTGTGCGGCTGGATGTCGGAAAAAGATGCCGCTTCCTTCCAGAAGGACATCGAAAATGACACAAATCTCTTCTGCTTCATCGAGGATGATGCAAACAACGTTCTGCGTCAGCCGCCGACAAAGCTGAAAAATCCGAAAATCTTCCGTCCGTTTGAGATGTACGTGAAGATGTACGGACTGCCAAATTACAATGAAATTGACCCTACGATTATCGTAGGACTCACCTATGCCTTTATTTTCGGAATCATGTTTGCCGATGTAGGACAGGGATTGTGTCTGCTGATTGGCGGCGCACTGCTGTACCACTACAAGAAGATGGATCTGGCAGCGATCATGAGTACCTGCGCGGTATTCTCTGTGATCTTCGGATTCTTGTTCGGCAGCTTCTTCGGATTTGAGAATGTCATACCGGCCCTCTGGCTGCATCCGAAGGAAGCGATGACAACGCTTCCGTTCATCGGTTCGATGAACACCGTATTTGTCGCAGCGGTTGCATTTGGTATGTTCATGATTCTGACAGGAATGGTTCTGCATATGATCAATGCAGCAAGAAACCATAAGCTCGGCGAGCTTCTGTTCAGCCAGAACTCCCTGGCAGGCTTCATTTTCTACGGAGCCCTTGCCGTTACACTCGTTCTCCTGTTCAGCGGCCATAAAGCTCCGGCTGTCGGCGTGATGGTAGTCATGTTCGGTATTCCGCTTCTTGCGATCTTCTTAAAAGAGCCACTGGAGCGTATGGTAGAGAAGAAGGGCAATGCATTTCCGGAGACCGGAAAGGGAATGTTCTTTGTACAGGCATTCTTCGAACTCTTCGATGTGCTTTTGAGCTACTTCTCCAACACAATTTCCTTTGTCCGTGTCGGCGCATATGCAGTCAGCCATGCGGCTATGATGGAGGTTGTCCTGATGCTCGGCGGAGCAACAGGCGGCGGCAGCATCAGCTGGCCGGTTATTGTTCTCGGAAATGTCTTCGTTGCCTGCCTTGAGGCACTGCTGGTAGCGATCCAGGTACTGCGTCTGGAGTATTACGAGATGTTCAGCCGGTTCTATGAAGGAGACGGAAAACCGTTTGTTCCGTTTTTGAAAAAAGGCGAGAAATAAAAGAGGATTCAGAGCCATGCAAAATGGAAGCGAATATGGCGGGAAGCTGTATCGGGAAAAAGTGAAAATGGCTCCGGATCGCAGCAAAGAGTAAATTTAATGAATTAACTTCAGGAGGAAAACTATTATGAACTCAGCATTTGTACAGGTACTTACTGCAATCGCAATGGTATTAACCATCGTTGTTCCTATGACTTATTACTTCAAAGGTGAGCACAACAAAAATCGTTACAAAAAATCTCTGGCAGCCAATGTAAGCGGCTTCTTCGGCCTTCTGCTGATCGCAACCGTTGTTTCCTTCGCAGGCGCAACAACTGCATCTGCTGCAACAGAAGCAGGCGCTGGTCTTGCAACCGGTCTTGGTTACATCGGTGCAGCTCTTGTTACAGGTCTTTCCGGTATTGGTTCCGGTATCGCCGTTGCATCTTCCGCAAGCGCAGCTCTTGGAGCAATCAGCGAAGACGGCAGCATCTTTGGTAAATCCATGATCTTCGTAGCTATGGCCGAAGGTATCGCTCTGTATGGTCTGATCATCTCCTTCATGATTCTTGGTAAACTTTGATTCCAAAACCGGAAGGTATTGATCTTCACCTTAAGTTGGAGGAATCATAAATGAAAATGTTCTTGATCAGTGATAACGTAGACACTCAGACGGGCATGCGCCTGGCCGGAGTGGAAGGCGTTGTCGTTCATGAGCGCGAGGAGCTTTATGATACACTGCAGAAAACACTGGCAGACAAAGAGATCGGAATTATTCTCCTTACAGAAAAGTTCGGGAAGGAATTCCCGGACATTCTGGAGGATGTCCGCCTCAACCATAAGCTTCCGCTGCTCATTGAAATTCCGGACCGTCACGGTACCGGAAGAGCGCCGGACTTTATCACTTCCTTTGTAAATGAATCTATTGGATTAAAACTGTAAGAATGCCCTGGAGGTGACACACATTGACTACTGAGGAGAAACTTCAGAATTTTTATAATCATTCCCTGGACAGTGCAAACCGTGAAGCAGAACGTGTGATCGGCGATCACCAGAAAGCTCTGGATAAGATCTTCGAGGAGCATAAAGCAACCGCAAGACGTCAGGCAGAAGAAGAAGTTGCTGCCGAGACCGAGAAAGCAAAACGTGATGTCAATAAGACACTGTCTGCGGATCAGCTTCATATCAGACGAAAGCTGTCCCGTAAAAATCTGGAATTAAAAGAAAAACTGTTTAAAGAAGTTCGTGAAAAACTTACCGCTTATAAAAAGGATCCATCCTATGAGGAGTATCTGGAGCGCAAAATCCGCGAAGCCGTTACATTTGCCGGAAACGACAAGCTGACCTTATATCTGGATCCGTCAGACGAAGCTCATAAGGCTTCCCTGGAGCAGAAACTCTCCGTAACCCTTACCATTTCGGCCATGCCGTTCCTTGGCGGCGTGCGCGCGGTCATTCCGGAGAAAAATATTCTGATCGATAATTCCTTCGAGACCCTTCTGAATGAAGAGCGGGAGAATTTCATCTTTCACGGAGGTGTAGAGCATGAATAAAACCGGAGTTATCTATGGAATCAACGGTCCGGTCGTATATCTGAAAGGAAACACCGGATTTAAAATGTCCGAGATGGTTTACGTTGGTAAAGAACGTCTGGTCGGCGAGGTTATTGCCCTGACAAAGGATACCACTACAGTACAGGTTTTCGAGGAAACCACAGGACTGAAACCAGGCGAAACAGTTACCGCATCCGGAGATGCCCTCTCTGTTACATTGGGACCTGGAATCCTGAACAACATTTTTGACGGTATTGAGCGTCCGCTGTCCGAGATTGCAAAGCAGTCCGGTAAATACATCAGCCGCGGCCTTACCGTAGATTCTCTGGATACAGAGAAAAAATGGGATGTCCATGTAACTGTTTCGGAAGGCGAAGAGCTGATGGGCGGCGCAATCATTGCAGAAACACAGGAAACCCGTTCCATCGTTCACAAATCGATGGTTCCGCCGGATGTCAACGGCACGGTTATCTGGGCTGCCAAAGACGGAAAGTATACCATCCTTGACCCGATTGTAAAACTGAAACTGGAAGACGGCACCGAAAAAGAGATCACACTGGCACAGAAATGGCCGATCCGTGTACCGCGTCCAACCCTGAAAAGATATCCGGCATCCGTTCCGCTGATCACAGGACAGCGTATCCTGGATACGATGTTCCCGATCGCAAAAGGCGGCACAGCAGCCATCCCTGGCGGATTCGGTACCGGAAAAACCATGACCCAGCACCAGATCGCAAAATGGTCTGATGCCGATATCATCATCTATATCGGATGTGGAGAGCGTGGAAACGAGATGACACAGGTTCTGGAGGAGTTCCAGGAACTGATCGACCCGAAGAGCGGCAACCCGCTGATGGATCGTACCACCCTGATCGCCAACACATCCAACATGCCTGTTGCAGCCCGTGAGGCATCTCTGTATTCCGGACTGACACTGGCTGAGTATTACCGCGATATGGGCTATGATGTAGCAATCATGCAGACTCTACATCCCGTTGGGCAGAGGCACTCCGTGAGCTGTCCGGCCGTCTGGAGGAAATGCCTGCCGAGGAAGGTTTCCCGGCATACCTGGCATCCCGTCTGTCCGCTTTCTATGAGCGTGCCGGCATGATGCAGACCCTTTGCGGCGCAGAGGGAAGCGTATCCATCATCGGAGCCGTATCTCCGCAGGGTGGTGACTTCTCCGAGCCTGTTACCATGAACACCAAACGTTTCGTCCGCTGCTTCTGGGGACTGGACAAATCTCTGGCTTACGCCCGTCATTTCCCGGCGATCCACTGGCTGACCAGCTACAGTGAATACCTGCAGGATCTGTCGCCGTGGTACAAAGATCACGTAAACAAAAACTTTGTAGATATGCGGAACCAGTTAATGGGAATCCTGAACTCCGAGAGCTCCCTGATGGAAATTGTAAAACTGATCGGTAGCGATGTTCTTCCGGATGACCAGAAGCTGACCCTGGAAATCGCCAGAGTTATTCGACTGGGCTTCCTGCAGCAGAACGCATTCCATCCGGATGACACCTGCGTATCTCTGGAAAAACAGTACAAGATGATGGAAGTTATTCTTTATCTGTACAAGAAATCCAAAGCGCTCGTGACGATGGGCATGCCAATGTCCGTACTGAAAGAGGACAAGATCTTCGACCGCGTCGTTTCTATTAAATACGATGTACCGAATGACCGTCTGGATCTGTTTGACACATACAAAAAAGATATCGACACCTTCTACGATAAGGTACTCGAGAAGAATGGTTAAGGAGGGAATTCATCATGGCAATTGAATATTTAGGCCTTAGTGAGGTCAATGGCCCTCTGGTTGTTCTGGAAGGTGTAAAAAATGCTTCCTACGAGGAAATCGTAGAATTTACCGTAGACGGCAATGAGAAAAAACTGGGACGTATCGTTGCTGTATACGAAGACAAAGCCGTTATTCAGGTATTTGAGGGAACTTCGAGCATGTCTCTTACCAATACCCATACCCGTCTGACCGGACATCCGATGGAGATCGGACTTTCCGAAGAAATCCTTGGACGTACCTTCGACGGTATCGGAAAACCGATCGACCGCATGGGACCAATTGACGCAGAGGTAAGAAGAAACGTCAACGGCCTGCCGCTGAACCCGGTTACCCGTAAATACCCAAGAAACTATATCCATACCGGTATTTCTGCAATCGACGGTCTGACTACCCTGATTCGTGGCCAGAAGCTGCCAATCTTCTCCGGAAACGGACTTCCGCACGACCAGCTGGCAGCACAGATCGTACAGCAGGCATCCCTTGGAGATTCTGATGAGAAGTTTGCAATCGTATTTGCCGCTATGGGTGTTAAATACGACGTAGCAGAGTTCTTCCGCCGGACCTTTGAGGAAAGCGGTGTATCTGACCACGTTGTTATGTTCCTGAACCTGGCAAACGACCCGGTTGTAGAGCGTCTGATCACTCCGAAGGTAGCGCTGACAGCTGCCGAGTACCTTGCATTCGAGAAAGGCATGCATATCCTGGTTATCCTGACCGATATCACATCCTTCTGCGAGGCTATGCGTGAGGTTTCCTCCTCCCGTGGAGAGATTCCTTCCCGTAAAGGTTATCCTGGATACCTGTACAGTGAGCTGCTACGCTGTATGAGCGCGCCGGAATCGTACAGGGTGTAGAGGGATCCGTAACACAGATTCCGATCCTGACCATGCCAAACGATGATATCACGCACCCGATCCCTGACCTGACCGGTTACATCACCGAGGGTCAGATCGTACTGGACCGTCAGCTTCACGGCCAGTCTATTTACCCGCCGATCAGCGTACTGCCGAGTCTTTCCCGTCTGATGAAGGATGGTATCGGTGAGGGCTACACAAGAGCCGATCATCAGGACGTAGCGAACCAGCTGTTCTCCTGCTATGCAAAGGTAGGAGATGCGCGTTCCCTGGCATCCGTTATCGGTGAGGATGAGCTTTCTCCGATCGATAAACAGTACCTGGTATTCGGTAATGAATTCGAGCATGAATTCATCGGCCAGGGAATGGATGAGAACCGTTCCATGGAAGATACGTTGAATAAGGCATGGGAGCTTCTTGGACTGCTTCCGAGAGAAGAGCTCGACCGTGTCAACACCAAGGTTCTGGATCAGTATTATCATCCGACCACCATTGATGCAGTAGCAAAAGCAAAGGCAGAAGCCGATGCCATGAATGAGTAAGCGAGAGGAGTGAGATCGGAATGGACCCGAATACCTTTCCTACCAAGGGAAACCTGATTCTTGCAAAGAACTCTCTGAAACTTGCCCACATGGGTTACGAGCTGATGGACAAGAAGCGGAATATTCTGATCCGCGAGCTCATGGGCCTGATCGATGAGGCAAAGGATATTCAGCGTCAGATTGATGTGACGTTCCGTGAAGCATATGCGGCGCTGCAGATTGCGAACATGGAGATCGGTATCACCAACGTACAGACCGTGTCCTATACCGTTCCGGTGGAGGAATCTATCCGGATCAAGACAAGGAGTATCATGGGCGTGGAAATTCCGCTGGTAGAGGCTGATCCGTCCGGACAGGCTCCGACGTATGCTTACTACAGCACGAAGGAGTCCCTGGATCAGGCAAGACAGGCCTTTGAAAAAGTAAAAGACCTGACCTTAAACCTTTCCATGATTGAGAACTCGGCATACCGCCTTGCTGCGGCAATCAAGAAAACACAGAAGCGCGCCAATGCGCTGAAGAACATCACGATTCCGCATTACACCCAGTTGTCCAAGGATATCGCGGACGCACTGGAGGAGAAGGAGCGCGAGGAGTTCACACGACTGAAGGTCATCAAACAGAGAAAGAACAAGGCAAGCTGATAAGGCTTTCCCGGAATAGAGATGAAAAACCCGCTTGGGCCGCGAAGAGATTTGCGGTGCCGGGCGGGTTTTTATGTGTCATGCAAAAAATATGTTTTTGGCTGCACTTTTTGTGCGAAAATTTTATAAAAAATTTTCTATCTTTTTAAAACGGTCTTTGCTATAATACGTAAGGCGATTGTAAAGAAAAGTTAAGATTTTGTAAGCTGTAATGCTTTTTGGAGGTAGGAAGATGAAACACAAGAAACAGAAAAAAACGAAAAAAGCAGGGCGCATTCTGCTGGCTGTGTTTGCAGTGTTGATCGGAACGCTTGGCGTGCTGCTGTTTACGTCCGAGCGCTGGATGCGGAAAACATGGCCGAATCTGAGCATGGAAGAGCTTGTTTACCAGTTAAAGGCCCCGATTGCCGGAACCAGCCATGATCTTCTGATGAGTTATATCTGCTCAAGTGCGCTGATCGCAGCGGCAGCACTCATCCTTCTGATTCTGGTCAGCATTTTTCTTCGGGAAAAACGCAAAGCCCATGTGGCGTTCGGGATGATCTGTATCGCGGCAGGAGCCGCCAGCATCGTCTATTCCATCAATGACGTGTGGGCAGCACTGGACGTAAAAGATTATCTGAAAAATCAGAGCACGTACAATACCGTGGTAGAAGACAACTACGTAGATCCGGACCGCGTGAATATCACGTTCCCGGAACAGAAACGAAATCTGATCTATCTCTATCTGGAATCCATGGAGAGCACCTACGCAGACAAAGCTTCCGGCGGAGCATTCGATAAAAACTATATCCCGGAGCTGACCCAGCTTGCCGCAGACAACATCAGTTTTTCCAATTCGGAGCTGCTCGGCGGCGGCCAGCCTACCGTAAACGCAACCTGGACCATTGCCGGAATTTTCGCACAGACCTCCGGTCTGCCTCTCAGCATCGGAATCCAGCGAAATGAGATGGCATATCAGGCCAGCTTCTTCCCGGAAATCAATACCCTGGGTGATGTCCTGGCGGATGAAGGCTACAAGCAGTATTTCTTCATCGGTTCAATCGGACAGTTCGGCGGCCGGGAAGAGTACTTTAAAGAGCACGGCGACTACGAAGTAGACGATTACAACTGGGCTATGGAAAAAGGCCTGATCCCGGAAGGATATTACGAATGGTGGGGCTATGAGGATGAAAAACTCTTTTCCTTTGCCAAAGACCGTCTGACCGAAATCGCAGCAGAGGGAGAGCCGTTCAACTTCACCATGCTGACCGCAGACACCCATTTTGAGGATGGCTATCCGTGTGAGCTCTGCGATGAAGAAAACGACGGTGACAACCAGTACGGAATGGTTCTGCACTGCTCCAGCAAGCAGGTCACCGAGTTCGTTTCCTGGATTCAGCAGCAGGATTTCTACGAGAACACAACAATCGTAATTTCTGGCGACCATCTGACGATGGATTCCGATTTCTGTGAGAACATTGATCCGGACTACACCAGAACCGTATACAACGTGATCATCAACTCTCCGATCCAGCCGCAGCAGGAGAAAAACAGAAGTTTCACCACCATGGACATGTTCCCGACCACCATCGCAAGTCTCGGAGCTACCATTGAGGGTGACCGCCTCGGTCTTGGAACGAACCTGTTTTCAGGTGAACAGACGCTTGCAGAGAAGCTGACTTTCGACCAGCTCAATGATGATCTCTCCCAGAAATCCAAATTCTTCGAAAAAATGGAAGAGCAGGTAACCTCCATTTGGACCAAAACCGATGAGGCTGGAAGTTCTATATCGAAGACGAAGACCGATGGGCCAAAAGCGAATGGGTTTCCCTGAACCCGCACCGCTATGCAAACGACACCGAGCAGAGATATTACATTGACGCAAACGCTACGCCGTAAAAGGATGGAAACTGATCGACGGAAAATGGTATTACTTCTCCACACAGGGCAGCTACCGCCTCCTCGAAGGACCGTGCGACGAACCGTTTGAGGTGGATGAGTCGCAGTATTCTTAAAAAATAAAAAAGAGAAGGATTTTCGGCAGCAAAAAGCCGGGAATCCTTCTTTTTTTAATGCAGAATTGTGCCGCTCCGCCTTTTGGCGGAATTTTCTGCATTTTTTGGTACAAAACGTATAAAGATTGTGAAATAAATAATTATCAATTGAATCATCTTACAAAACATGGTAAAATATGGCTATCAATCGGCGGACAAAGCGGAAAAAAGAAAGGGGATTTTAAAACAATGGGTTACAAATCAGACATTGAAATTGCACAGGAATGTACCATGCAGCCGATCACAGCGATCGCAGAAAAAGCAGGTATTGATGACAAATATCTGGAGCAGTACGGAAAGTACAAAGCAAAAATTGATTACAACCTGTTAAAAGACACCAATGCGGAGGATGGAAAACTGATCCTCGTTACAGCCATCAACCCGACACCGGCAGGAGAAGGAAAAACAACAACTTCTGTAGGTCTGGTAGACGGACTTTCTAGAATCGGTAAAAAAGCAATGGTTGCACTTCGCGAGCCATCTCTTGGACCGGTCTTCGGTGTAAAAGGCGGAGCAGCAGGCGGCGGATACGCACAGGTTGTTCCAATGGAAGATATCAACCTTCACTTCACCGGTGACTTCCATGCAATCGGTGCAGCAAACAACCTGCTGGCAGCTATGATCGACAACCACATTTTCCAGGGCAACGCTCTGAATATCGATCCGAGAAAGATCACCTGGAAACGATGCGTAGATATGAATGACCGTCAGCTTCGTAATGTAGTAGACGGCCTTGGCGGAAAGACAAACGGAATGCCGAGAGAAGACGGCTACGATATCACCGTAGCATCTGAGATCATGGCAGTTCTGTGTCTGGCAAGCGACATCTCAGATCTGAAAGAAAGACTTTCCAGAATTATCATCGGATATACCTACGGAAAAGTAGCAGAGCAGAAACCGGTAACAGCAGGAGATCTGCATGCGCAGGGCGCTATGGCAGCACTCTTGAAGGATGCCTTGAAACCAAACCTGGTACAGACACTGGAAGGAACTCCGGCTATCGTTCACGGCGGACCATTCGCAAACATCGCACACGGCTGCAACTCTGTAACAGCAACCAAAATGTGCCTGAAATTAGCAGATTACACTATCACAGAGGCAGGCTTCGGTGCTGACCTTGGTGCTGAGAAATTCCTCGACATCAAATGCCGTATGGCAGGCCTGAAACCGAATGCAGTTGTAGTCGTAGCAACTGTTCGTGCCCTGAAATACAACGGCGGCGTTCCGAAAGCAGAACTGAACGGCGAGAACCTGGAAGCTCTGGAGAAAGGTATGCCGAACCTTCTGAAACACGTAAGCAACATCACAAACGTATACAAACTGCCATGTGTCGTTGCCATCAACGCATTCCCGACCGATACCGAAGCAGAGCTGAAGCTGGTTGAGGAGAAATGCAAAGAGCTCGGTGTCAACGTTGTTCTGTCCGAGGTATGGGCAAAAGGCGGCGAGGGCGGCGTAGCCCTGGCAGAAGAAGTTGTCCGTCTTTGCGAGCAGCCGAACGATTTCACCTATGCATACGATCTGGAAGGCTCCATCGAAGAGAAACTGAACGCCATCGTTCAGAAGATCTACGGCGGAAGCAGAGTTGTCCTGACCGCAAATGCACAGAAACAGGCAAAACAGTTAGAGGCTCTCGGATTTGGCAACTGCCCGATCTGTATGGCAAAAACCCAGTACAGCCTGACCGATGATCAGACCAAACTCGGCGCACCGACCGGATTCGAAGTTACCGTACGTAACCTGAAAATCTCCGCTGGTGCAGGCTTCATCGTAGCCCTGACCGGTGACATCATGACCATGCCAGGTCTGCCGAAAGTTCCGGCAGCAGAGCGTATCGATGTAGACGCTACTGGAAAGATTACAGGATTGTTCTAATAACACAGGATATTGTCTTGAAAAGACAGAATAAAGCGTGAAATAAAACACAGAAAAAAAGAGACATTCCTTCGTGAATGTCTCTTTTTTTACGTTTTTATTGCAAAATATTACAAAAGATAATATAATTTCTAATGATAACATGGAGAGAAAAGCAGATATAATATAGTAAGGGAGTTACTTGCCAATGACATCGAAGAAAAAATTGAGAAGTCTTCTGGGCGGTACACTTTTTATGGTGCTGATGCTCAGCGTACATCCGACGACTGTTTCCGCGAGTGCTGTGGGGAGCAGCACGGTGATGGACCAGTCTGTGGAGACAGAGGATCAGCAGAGCGGGATACAGAGTGAAACGCAGACACAGGCTTCACAGGACAGCGGTGCTGCTGTGCGGGCCAGTCAGAATGGCTGGGTTAGGGCAGGCGACGGCTGGTATTTTTATGAGAACGGACAGCTGAAAACAGGATGGCTTTACCGGAATGGAAACTGGTACTGGCTGGATCCGGACCGGAACGGCCGCATGGCAGAAAACAGCTGGTTCACATACGATAATAATCTTTATTATGCCAAGGGAGACGGAGCAATCTATAAAAATGGTTTTCAGGAAGTAGATGGAAACCTTTATTATTTCCAGAGCTGGGGCGGCATTCAGAGAAATGTGTATCTCAGCATCAGCGGAAAAATGTATTATGTACAGGAAAATGGTATCGTTGCCCGTGGAATAGTCAGAACAATGAATGGACATGGTGATCTCTGCGCATTTGATGATACTACGGGAGCGCAGATCACACAAAAAGGCTGGCTGAAAAAAGGCACATCATATTATTGGGTAAGAGAAGACGGCGTCCTGCAGACCGGCTGGCTGCTGTACGATGATAACTGGTACTGGTTTGATGATAATGGTGTCATGATGACATCCGGCTGGAAAGAAATCAACAACAATCTGTATTACTTCCGGAGCTGGGGCGGCATTTATAAAAACGGTTTCCAGAGCATCGGAGGAAACGAGTATTATTTCCAGAGCTGGGGTGGTGTATATCGAAACACCTTCTTTACCGTAAAAGGGAAAACCTACATAGCGCAGAATGACGGATCGATCTATCATGCCAGCCAGACCGGCTGGGTTCAGCTGGGAGATCAGACTTACTGGATTAATCAGGATGGTTCTGTTCAGACCGGCTGGCTGAAGCTGGAAGGCAAATGGTACTGGCTGAAAGCGGACGGCACACGTGCTGCATCTGAATGGATCACGTATGACAACAACCGATACTATTTTGATGGTGACGGTGTGATGTACACCGGAATGAAAGAGGTTGACGGAGCAAGATATTATTTCCACAGCTGGGGCGGCGTTTACCATAACGAATCTTTTACCTGGCAGGGAAAGAAATACTGGGCAAAGGATGACGGAACCTTCTATACAGGTGTCTGCGATATCAATGGAAAGAAATACTATTTTCTGGAAGACGGCGAGCAGATTACAAAAGAGGGCTGGTATCTGACCAACGGAACGTATTACTGGATCAACAAGGATACGTCGCTTCAGACCGGCTGGGTGAAATATGACAACAACTGGTACTGGATGAAAGAAGACGGTACGATGGCATCGTCTGAATGGATCACCTACGACAAAAACCGCTACTATTTCCGAAGCTGGGGCGGCATGTACACCGGAATTCATACCATCGGCGGAACAAAATACGCATTCCAGAGCTGGGGCGGTCTGTACCATGATCAGACATTTACCATCGGCGGTAAAACATACTATGCCAATTCAGATGGAACATTTGCCACCGGCTGGGTGCAGAACGGCGGAAAAACGTATTATTTCGATGAGGACGGCACAAGCCATACGGCTGGCTGCTTCTGGACGGAACGCATTACTGGATCAATGCCAATGGAACCAGAAGAGATGACGAGCTGTTTCAGTACGACGGAAACTATTATTATGTAGACAAAAACGGCGTTATGGCGACAAGCGGCTGGGTATACTGGGATTATAACTATTATTATCCGAGAAGCTGGGGCGGCATGTACAAGAATGCGTTTATTACCTATGATAATAACCTCTATTACCTTGGATCTGACTCGAAAATGGCAATCGGCTGGCAGTCGATTGGCGGAAATACATACTATTTCCGAAACTGGGGCGGCATGATAACCGGAAAACAGGTGATCGACGGAAAAACGTATGTGTTCGATGAGGACGGCAAGCTGGTACAGAGTCCGGACGGATTTGAACCGTCCGCGCAGATCGGTGTCCGCACCGTACGGAACTTTCTGAAAAATGCACTGCTTCCGCTTGGAAACACCCTGTATATCTGGGGAGGCGGCCACACAGACGCAGAGGCAGAGAGTTACGGCGTCAATGCGCAGTGGAAACAATTCTTCAATACACAGGATTCCACCTACAACTATTCCGATCATCTGTATGAGTACGGAAAAGGTCTTGACTGTTCCGGCTATGTCGGATGGACCGCACATCAGGTGACGAAAGAGTATGCAACGACAACCTCCACTGGAATGCCGGCCTACTTTGCAAGAAAAGGCTGGGGAACCTGCGTGACAGGCGATACATCCCAGAAATTTACGCCGGGTGATGTGGTCAGCAAGAGCGGTCATGTCTGGATTGTCATTGGCCAGTGCTCGGACGGCAGCGTGGTTGTCATTCATGCGACACCGCCGTATATTCAGCTTGGCGGAACCGTTTCTTCAACAGGAAGCATTAACAGTGAAGCTATTGAGCTGGCAAATGAATACATGAAAATGTATTATCCGGTTGCGTATGAGCGGTATGGTGTAAAAGTTCTTGACCGGTCCTATCTGACCGGTGTGAATCATTTCACCTGGAGCAGCAGTATCTTAAGTGACAGTGAAGGCTACCGCAGGAAGAAACCGGCAGAAATCCTGAACGATCTGTTCCAGTAAAATATCTTCTATAAAAAATAAGAGAGAATACAAAAAAACTTTGTAGTTCGTGTATTCTCTCTTTCTTTTTGCGCTGGAATTGTCTATACTAGAAGGTGCGTGAAAGACGCAGATCAGAAATACAAAAGAAAAAATTTGGAAAATAAAAATACAAGGGGAGTAAACATGCGAAAGAGCTGGAAATGGGCGCTCTGTCTTGGCGTAGTGTCGTTGCTGCTGCTGGGCGGCTGCGGAAAAGAAAAGACGGAACCAGTGGATCTGGTGCTGGTAACCGACGGCAGTGAGGTAGCTTCCGATGCCGTGTATCAGTCAGCATGGAACGGTCTTGCGCAGTATGGAGACGAGAGCGGTCTGAAATATGAAGCAAGTGTTCCGGCAGGACGGACAACAGAGGACTATGAAAACACCATCAAAGAGGCGGCGCAGAAGGAGCATCCGTTATCGTCTGTGCCGGAACGAGCATGAGCCGCGCCGTTTACGATGCACAGCGCGACTGGAAGGATGTCCGTTTTCTGCTGCTGGAGGCAGAACCGGTCAGTGAGAGCGGCCGCAGCCGTCTCCGCGGAAATACAGAAAGCCTGGAAATTGATGTATCAGAGGCCGGCTACCTGGCAGGATATGCGGCAGTACAGGCCGGCTACACGCACCTGGCTATATCGGACAGAAAAACGAAGAGAACGGAACAAAGTACGGGACAGGTTATGCACTCGGTGCAGAGGCGGCCGCTGCGGATCTGGGACTTGGAGAAAACAGCATCACGCTGGATTATACGTATCGGAAAAGCAGCAGCGTATCACCGTCGTATTTGGAAAAAATCAAAAGCTGGTATGGTGAGGGCGGACAGATTCTCTTCTCGGACGGTGCATCGTATCAGAATGTACTTGGCGCAGCAGCATCTGCGGCAGGCGGAGCTGATCGCAAACGGCGGCGTGGAGGAGTACGCCAATGCCGTGTTGAAAGTACGTCTGGATTATGGAACTGCAGTTTACAATGCGTTAAAAGAAATGAAACAAAAGGATTTTGAAGGCGGGAAAATTGTAACGCGCGGCGTGACCGATCAGGAAATCAGTCTGGAATGGAATCAGGATGCGGTGCCGTACTTTACAGAGGATCAGTACCGGGCACTCTGTGCGAAATTCTCCGCAGAGGACTTTTCAATCCCTGACGGCGATGCGCTTTCCTCGCCGGATCAATACAAATTGAGTTGTGTGAGTGTACAGAAGGTAAAATAACATGTATCGTTACTGTTCACGAATTGTTTACAAAAAGTCGGGATATTTTTCCTTGCATCCATTTGTGAATTGTGATATTATGTAAAAGAATTGGGAAAAATATTTCAAAAATGTTACAGAATAATTGAATTTCTAAGAAACAGGGAAACCTGAAACAAAGAAACCTACATACAACGAATCAATTGGGAGTGAAAGAATGAGAAAAAATTTCTTGCCTTAAGTTTAGCAGTGATCGTAAGTGCAGCTCAGGTAATGACAGTAAGCGCCTCGAAACAGGAGCAGTTACAGCAGCAGCAGGCAGCACAGGCAGAGACCAGCGCACAGCTTGACAACGCAAAAGCAGAAATCGACGATCTGGAAACCAAAAAGAATCAGATTACCGGCGAGATTGATGACCTGGACGCACAGCTTGTCGTAACCATGGCATCCGTGGAAAATCTGAAAAATGAAATTGCAGAGAAACAGACAGAAATTGAAACAACACAGGAAAAACTGGCACAGTCCCAGGCTGAAGAGGACGAGCAGTACGAGCTGATGAAAAAACGAATCCAGTTCCTCTATGAGAGCGGCGGAGACAACGGCTGGGCAGCACTTCTTCTGGAGGGAAAAGATTTAAGCAGCATTCTCAACCAGGCTGAGTACACCCAGAAGTTATACAAATACGACAGAGAGTGCCTGCAGGAGTACATGGATCTTGTACAGCAGGTAACAGACTACAGCAATCAGCTTGCAGATGAAAAAGCAGATCTCGAAGCTAGTGAGGCAGAGCAGGAAGCACAGCAGCAGTCCCTTGAGGCAATGCTTGAGCAGAAAAAAGCCGTTTCCGATGACTACGAAAACCAGATCGCAGACCTGAACGACATGGCTGCACAGTACAACGCAGTACTGGCAGAGCAGAACGCAAAGATCCAGCAGATCCAGGAGGAGATTGCAGCCGAAGAGGCAGCAAGAAAAGCCGAAGAGGCCCGTCAGGCAGCAGAACGCAGCCGAGGCCAGCCCGCCAGGCAGAACGCAGCAAGACAGGCAGCAGCAGAAGCAGCCGCAAGCAGTGCTGCAAATAATACAACAACGGCAGACAACACACCGTCCAGCACAGGAAGCTCCACCACGACAACAACACCGTCTAACGGAGGAAGCTCTTACGATGATTCTTCGTCCAGCGATACCAGCAGCTCGGATGATTCCAGCAGCTCCAGCAGCACCGGAAGCGCAACCGGAAGTGCCATCGTATCCTATGCAACACAGTTTATTGGAAATCCATACGTATGGGGCGGCACAAGCCTTACCAACGGAGCTGACTGCTCTGGTTTTATCATGAGCGTTTACGCACACTTCGGATACGACCTTCCACATTCCTCCAGTGCACTGCGTGGTGTAGGACGCGGTGTATCTTATGCAGAGGCTCAGCCGGGCGATATTATCTGCTACAGCGGCCACGTAGCCATCTACATCGGCGGCGGTGCAATCGTACACGCAAGCAATGAGCGCGACGGTATCAAGATCAGCAGCAACGCAGCGTATACCACGATTCTTGCGGTAAGACGTGTGGTTTAAAAAAGAATTACATAGTAAGAATTTTCAGATCCCGGGAGAGAAAAATCCCGGGATCTTTTGCGTTTTGCTTAAAATTGAGTGCATTCGCGTTAAAACTGTGATATACTAAAGCACATCGGAGATACAAGGGCGTATTGACCAACAGAAGGTCAGTATGCCCTTTTGCTTGTTAGGAAGAAGGGAGAATCGTTATGAAACTGGAAAATTATTTTCGTCGTTTCGGTATTCGGAACGGATCTGGTGCGGAAAGTAGCGTCAGTGCTGTCCATCTGCATTATTGCCGGTCTGCTGATCGTCTACGTCCCGAACATCATCGCTGGAGCCGGAAAGATCGGCGATACTGTAAACACCATGAAAACCGCAGACCTCCCATTCGGCAAAGCCTGTACGCCGCATTCCTCTACGGAACCTTCCAGCTTGCCAATGTCGCAGTCTTCGTCCAGCATGCCAAATCCTTCGAAAAACCGCAGGATGCCGGAAAGAGCATGGCAGTCGGTGCCGTATTAAATGCCCTTCTGATGATCATGGTCGTCCTCGGAATCATGACCGTATACCAGAACCCGGAAATGATCCAGCAGAGCGTCCCGACATTATTTATGGTTCAGCAGGGCGTCGGCAGTAAATTCATGACACCGCTGATTTCCGTACTGATCATCCTCGGTGCCGTATCCACAGCCGTCAACATGGTTGCCGCCATGGTCAAACGAATCCACGCCGGTCTCGCTGAACGAAGCAGCAGAACAGAAACCGCAGGCAAAATCAGCCGCACCCAGATCCTTGCCGCGCTTGTCTGCTGCATCGCGGACTTCCTTATCGCACAGTTTGGTCTGCTGACGCTGATCCAGAAGGTGTACAGCATCCTGGCATACCTGGCAATCCCGGTCATCTTGGTGCCGTACGTGGTGCACATGGCGGTGATGCGGTTTGATACGAAAAAATAGAAAAGAACAATAAAAAATTTGTAACAAAAATTTACACCGCAGAAAGAGAGATTTGCTTCTGGAGAATGGAAGTATTTCGCAGACAGCAGAAAAAAGAAGATTCATGCAGAGCAGATGTGAGTCATAAAGAAATGACATGCGTCTGCCTTTTTTCTGTGCGTCTGGCAGAGTATGTGTCGGTGACAAAGCAGAAAACAGGAACTCTTCTTTGGGACTCGATTGTGCCGTCAAAATATGGTATACTGCAAAAAGGATCAAAAAGCGGATATTGATATTTCACGGGAGGGGAAGAAGATGAAAAATGCACCGGCTTATGTGAAGGTTTACAGCAGACTGAAAAACGAGATCAATAAGGGAACATATCCTGTCGGGGGATTTCTGCCGAAGGAGTGTGAACTGGAGAAAATCTATCAGGTCAGCCGTACTACGGTACGGAATGCAGTAAAGATGCTGGTGCAGGAGGGACTGGTTGAGGTTCGCCAGGGTTCTGGAACGAGGGTGCTGAATCATAAGGCAATTCAGAATTATAACAAGGTCACATCGGTCACGGAATCCCTGATGAAAAAAGGATATCGGGTAACGACGTCAGATATGATGATCGACATCATTTCGGCGGACAAACAGCTCGCCGATGAACTGGAAATTCCGGAGGGAACCAGCGTGGCGAGGATTCAGCGGCTGCAGCTTGCGGATGAAGAGCCTGTTACGCTGATGGAAAATTATATCGAATATGCGAAAGTCCCTGGCATCGAGGCGTATGAGAATCAGTTTGTAGCGCTGTATCAGTTTCTGGAGGAGAAATTCGGCTTGCAGATTGATGAGACACGAGACAGAATTTCAGCGAAATCCGCGACCTTTATGGAAGCCCAGGTTCTGAAAACGGAGCCGAAGGATGCGCTTCTTGTGGTGCACAGAGTCACCTACTGGCAGAACCGGCCGGTGAGCATTGACCACGTGCGGATCATCGGAAGCAAGTACGAGGTGGAGATTTCGGGAAAAGGACGGAGTAAATGAGCGATGAGACAGAAGAACAGAAGAAACTGATGCGGCAGATTGATATCAGCTGTGTACAGGCATTTCATACAATGGATGAAATTGATGCGATGGTGGAGCTGGCAAAGAAATATCGTCTGGCTGCTGTGTTTACCTTGCCGGCGTTCAGCGCCCATGTGGCAGAACGGCTACAGGACACCAGAGAAATCCATGCGGGAGGCGTGGTAAGCTTTCCGGGCGGCGGAGATACGACCGGACAGAAGAAGCGGCAGGCAAAAGAACTGTGGGAGGCTGGCTGCCGGGAAATCGACATGGTGATGAATCTTACGGCATTCAGAAGCCACGAATTTTCTTATGTAAAAGAAGAACTTCTGGCCATCCGGGAGCAGGTGCCTTCGGCGATTTTTAAGGTGATCATCGAGGCGCCGCAGCTGACGGAGCAGGAAATCTGCCAGGCAGTGGATCTGTGTGTGGAAGGCCGTGCGGATTATGTAAAGACGAGCACCGGATGGTATCCCGGCTGTCCTTCCACCGTGGAGCAGGTTCGAATCATGAGCCGTGAAGCCGCCGGTCGCATTCAGATCAAGGCCGCCGGTGGAATCCGCAGTCTGGAAACTATACAGGAAATGCAGAAAGCCGGCTGTAGCCGTTTCGGTATGGGAATGCGGTCGGTACAGAATTTGATAAAAAGTATCTATAAGTAATCTATTGTGCAAAAGCTATAAAAAAAGTCACGGAATATTCTACGATATTCCGTGACTTTTCTGTTGAATTAGTAACCTATTAGTGATATATTCGAATCATAGGAATCGATAAATCATTAACAATATGAAAGGAGAGCAAAAGATATGAAAGGTTATGCAATGCTGAAAATCGGTGAATCCGGATGGATCGAGAAAGAACGCCCGAAATGCGGGCCGATGGATGCCATTTGCCGTCCACTGGCAGTTGCCATCTGCACATCAGATGTCCACACTTTATGGGAAGGGGCCATCGGTGACCGTCATAACATGATTCTGGGCCATGAGTGCTGTGCAGAGGTTGTGGAAGTCGGAGAGCTCGTAAAAGATTTCAAACCGGGAGACCGGGTTCTTGTGCCGGCCATCACTCCGGACTGGAATTCTCTGGAAGCACAGGCTGGTTATTCCATGCACTCCGGCGGAATGCTGGCAGGCTGGAAATTCTCCAACTTCAAAGATGGTGTCTTTTCTGAATTCTTTCATGTAAATGATGCCGATGGAAACCTTGCGCTGCTTCCGAAAAACATCAATGTTGTCGACGCGTGCATGCTTTCCGATATGGTGCCGACCGGATTCCACGGCGTAGAGCTTGCCGATGTACAGTTTGGTGATACAGTTCTTGTCATCGGAATCGGACCAGTTGGTCTGATGTCGGTAGCCGGAACGAATATGCGCGGCGCATCGAGAATCATTGCTGTCGGAACGAGACCGGTCTGCGTAGAAACGGCAAAAAAATACGGCGCAACGGATTTTGTCAGCTACAAGAACGGACCGATTTTCCAGCAGGTACTTGATATGACAGATGGAAAAGGTGTTGATAAAGTAGTCATCGCCGGCGGTGGTGTAGAAACCTTTGCAGAAGCAGTAAAATGCCTGAAACCGGGCGGAAAGATCGGAAATGTAAACTATCTTGGATCCGGTGACAACATTGATATTCCGCGTGTAGAGTGGGGCGTTGGAATGGGTCACAAACAGATTAACGGAGGCCTGATGCCTGGCGGAAGACTCCGCATGGAAAAACTGGGAGCTCTTGTTTCGGCAGGCAAGCTGGATGTCAGCCCGCTGTCCACGCATGTGTTTGATGGATGGGATCATCTGGAAGAAGCATTGTTCCTGATGAGAGATAAACCGAAGGATTTAATCAAACCAGTCGTTAAATTGGCTGACTGATGATTTGAAAATTTGACTGAAAAAGGAAACGTATGAAAATATTGATCGTATCCGGCTTTTTGGGCGCGGGAAAAACAACATTTATCAAACGGCTGGCCAGGAACGTCGATCAGCGGTTTGCCATACTGGAAAATGAATATGGAGCCGCAGGAATCGACGGCGCACGTCTTGGCCAGAACCGGCAGGGAACGCAGAAAAATGTATGGGAAATGACAGAGCAGTGCATCTGCTGCATCGGGAAAAAGGATTTTGCAGCATCCGTGCTGACCATTGCCAATGTGGTAGACCCGGAATACCTGATCGTAGAACCGACAGGCGTCGGAAGTCTCGCCCGGATTATAGAAAATCTGCGTCAGATCGAGTACGAGAGAATTCAGCTTCTCTCGCCGGTCACTATTGTGGATGTTTACAGTTACCGCCGCTATATGGCGGAATATCCCGAGCTGTATCAGGATCAGATCCGAAGCGCGGATACGATCATTGTTTCCAAAACAGAAGCATGCCAGGCGGAAGAAAAACAGCGCATCCAGAAATTTCTGCAGGAAATTAACTCGCAGGCAAAAATCATCACGGATTATGCATCCACGATGACACGGGAAGATTACCAGAGCTTGCTGCTGGGCAGCCGGTATGAGAAAAAAGTACAGGATACGCAGAGCGGCGAAAAGATGCCGGAGACCTTCTCCTTCGAAAATATCCGAATGGAGGCACCGGAAACCCTGTGGTGTTTTCTGGAACAGATCATTCGCGGAGCGTTTGGAAATATCATCCGTGCAAAAGGACAGTTCGCAGCCGGAGACCAGTTTCTCCAATTTGATGTCGCCGATCACCGCTACAGCATCACCGGCACAGAACAGAAAAACGCCGGCCAGGCTGTGTTTATCGGAAACGATATGAACGAAGATGCGATCCGGCAGTATTTTAAGAAATGCGCCGGAAACCAGAAAATGAAATATGCTGCCCGTCATGTATCATAAAGTAAATAGGAAAAAGAGATTGCGGAGTCCTGCCAAAACAGGGTTTCGCAATTTTGGTTTTTACAGAAAGATTCAACTGAAAAACGAAGGATAGGCAAAAACGAAAAATTACGCTAAAATAAACATACAAGTATTTCAAATAAAACAAAAGAAAAATCAGGGGGATCTGATATGGAGGAACAGAAAAGAAGACGGGAAAGAAAATCAGCGGCATACTGGTTGAGCAAAAGCTCGATTTTATATCCGATCTGTATCTTGTATGTGATGTATGTGAAACAGGTTGAGGTATATATTACAGAATGTTCCGTCCATATTTCGTCGGGGACAATGCTTTTTGCCTATGCGCTGTGCCTGATTTTGTGGCTGGCCTCACCCATTCGAAGCTACTGCGCAGATGGAACTGCAAATGAAGTTTTATTCTATACATTTCCGCCGAGCATACTGATGCTGTTTTTATTTGCCCAATATTCACTGAAAATTGTGTTGTTTCTTGCAGTGCTGGATGGGATATTTCTTGTTACGGTTTTAAGAGATTTACATAGAAAAAAACGAAAATATTCTCCGAAAAAATTCTGGAGATTAAAAAGAAGTGACTTAAACGCATTTCTGTTTGTTTCAGTATGCGTGAGTATGGTACCGACTTGTATGATGATATATTGGAAGCTTGAGTCTCCGTCCGGAGTGGCAGAACTTTACGAACGAAAAAAAGGACTATAATCTCGTCCAGAATCAGGAGAACATTTTTCAGGAAAATAAAGAATTTCTGCTGAGCTTAAAGGAGAGCGAATGGAGGCAAAAAACACTGGAAGAAAGAACAATTGCAGCGCAGAAGATGGTACGGCTTGAAACAGAACGACTTGGAATTCCCGAAATTCCGCTGTATGTGAAAGAGACAGGATCATCGAATTGCGTTGCATTATATAATAATGAAGAGAACGAAATATGGTATGCTCCAGAGCATTTAACATCTCAGACAGCAGAAGAATTTTTTACGGGAATTTGCGAAGAATGTTATCATGGAATGGAGTATTATCTGCTGGAGCGAATGGACTGGAATTCGGAAATGGCGAATACTGCTTATTTTGAAGAAATGAGGAAGTGGAAACTAAATGATAATGCTACATATCTGGACGCGACGAGGGCGATTCGTTTGAAGCATATCAATCACAGCCGCTGGAAGCATCTGCCAAAAAGTATGCCAGTTCCGAAACAGAGGCACTGATTCATTTTATTGCTGTGTACGGCGATGAATAAAAATCTTTTAGGGGGGAGGGAGAAAAGGAGCGTCGGGAAAAAATAAAAA
>ENA-OQDW01000068-OQDW01000068.1-human-gut-metagenome-genome-assembly--contig:-NODE-68-length-38332-cov-3.506190_pt1 | contig 38332 bp, 50 predicted proteins | sample MGYA00242784_ERZ504613 | MGnify/ENA primary metagenome ERZ504613 (study PRJEB26092, sample SAMD00036330) | human gut metagenome | host: Homo sapiens | study: EMG produced TPA metagenomics assembly of...
ACGGCTTTTGAAGCGGCTGTTAAATGCCACTGATAAGGACAGGCCGCCGCAAGAAAGAAGCAGGCCGCCGAACTGAAAAAGGCAGAGAAGCGGAAAGCCGAAGTCGATACCTGTTTGCCCGGATGTATGAGGACTGGGCGGCGGGGTGTATCACGGAATACAACTTCTCTATGTTGTCCGGGAAGTACCAAAGCGAACAGCTGAACTGGACACAAAGATTGAACAGCTTCAATCCGCTATCGCCACTGAAAGCCAGAACGCCGCAGACGCAGAAAAATGGATTGCCTTGATGAAAGAGTGCGTCAATCCAACAGAACTGACCGCCGAACTTTTGAATACGCTGATTGAAAAAATCGTTGTCCATGAAGCGGTCAAAGGTGAGGACGGAAGCCGGGAACAGGAGGTAGAAATCTTCTACCGCTTTATCGGCAAAATTGATTGAATGATACCAATATCTTTAACTATGTGATACCGGTGTGACTTATCCGGATATCACGCTGATCTCTTCCATCTGCGAGGCGCTGCATATTACAGAGCATGAATTGATCACAGCCAGCGAGGATCTGCATCAAAACGAACTGGAGAAGCAGGCGCAGAAATATCAGCGCATCAAACAGGGTTATCGCCATATTATGCTTGCGCTCTATGGCCTCTCCCTGCTAATCTGTTTCATCTGCAATCTGGCGATACAGCATACGCTCTCCTGGTTCTTTATTGTGTTGGCGTCGGAAGCGATCGCCTTTTCTTTGACGGTGATGCCCGCGCTGGTTTCAAAAAACCACGGACTGTGGACGTTGGGGTCTTTTTATCTTTCGCTCAACCTTTTATTGCTTATCTGCCGGATTTATGCAGGCGGTAATTGGCTGGCGGTCACCTTCTGTGCGATCACGCTCGGTTTTGCAGTGATTTTTCTGCCGCAGGTGCTTCGGCAGGTTCCTTTGCCGCAAACGCTATCCTCCCATAAGACGCTGCTTTGTTTCCTCGTGGATACGCTGCTGATTTTTGCGTTGGTCACGGTGTCGGAACTGATGATGGGCTCTCCCGCCCGGTTGCTGCCTGTAGATTATCCAGTCGTGCTTTATGGCATTACACTGCCCTGGCTGTGCATGGTTGTCATCCGCTATCTACGTGTCAATCCATTTTTCAAGGCCTCCATTTGTGCGGCTGGCACGGGCGTCTATTTCTTTTTTACGAACAGTATCCTGCACACGCTCATTGACGCGCGCCGTTTACTCTTCCGCCCGTCGATTTAAGCGCTTGGGGCGACCCATCATTCTGGGCAAATCCGGCCTATGGAAGCGTGCAGAATGCGAATATCTGTTTTGTCGTGACGGTAGTCTGCATAGCGTCGGTCTGCTATTTGCCGCTGGCGGCATCGCTTGGGCATTGACACGGAAGAATACAAAAAGCGCAGGAAGATCCACTGCCAAATAGAATGGCGGGGCAGGAGAGGCTGCGGCTGTAGCCGATCTTCTGCCACACAAAAAACAGGCCCGATGCGCAAATCATGCACATCGGGCTGATCTATTTATTTCTTTCGGCTGACCGGCATCCATAGCTCAACATATCCCTTTTGAGGCGTGCCGCCGTACATCTCCATCTCGGGGCCATCCGTTTTTTCAAATTCCGAAGCCGGGAGCCATTCCTGATAAAAACGCTTATACAGCCTATCCATCGGTTCCGCCATATTCCAATCTGGTATTTCTGCGGGGAATACGGCCCATGTAGCGGCCGGCACTTCAACAATTGTGTAGCCCTCCGTTCGGCTGTCCGGCGTGACAAAGCTGCACTGCATATAGGGATATGTGGTGTCGTCAACCTTCCGGTAGTTCATAATTCCATGGATCCGGCACATAGCTTGGGTAAACATGGTATCGTAAATGGGAAGCTGCACTGCACCTGCGTCCGCAAATAGTTTTTCGTAAAGCCCGCTTTGATGATTGGCATTCCACATTTCACCGGCGCTTGCATAATAGGTTTCATCGCCAACGGTTGAGATCAGGCCTTCGATGCCGAATAATTGGAACGGCTCCGTTTTCACAATGCGGTAATTCATTTCTCCAACTCCTTGTATGGTTATTTGAAAGGTGATGGGAGGAAACAGTCGCAGGGAAACGTTTGATTTTTTCGCTTCGCTTGGCGTAACGCCATGAAATGCCTGAAACGCACGCGCAAAAGAAACCGGCGAATCGTAGCCGTATTTCAGCGCTAGGTCGATCACCTTGACGCCGCTTTGCTGCAACTCAAGCGCGGCTAAAGTCAGCCGCCGCCTGCGCACATATTCGACAAGCGATAGATCAGCGATAAAGGAAAACATGCGCTGGAAATTGTATGCGGAACAGCCTGCGAGCTGGGCAAGCTTCTGATAATCCAGCTCCTCTGTGATATGCTGCTCAACGTATTCGATGGCAGCGTTCAGCCGTCTTGAAACATCCAAGTTTTCCTCCCCCTTCCTTTTAACAATAGCATACAGGGCCGGCAGAATGATTTCGCAACTTTTTCTGCACAGAATCCGTGTTGTTTCTATCATACCTGTTTTTCCATGGTTTGAAAAGCGTGTTTCGATCATGGCCAGCATAAAAAATGGAAGCCTCTATCGCATCCACTTCGAATGATTCCTGATCAATTTGCGCTTCCCTTGCCGCTTTGGTATAATAGCATCAAACAAATTTTGTTTGATGCATGGTATAACCGTGTCGAACAATTTGTTTGATGCATTGAAAAATAAATGTGATTCAGGAGAATGAATGGGTATGCTTTCCAAACAGGCTGAAAAATTGCTCCCTCTCGTTCAAAAGCCGGGGCGCTATACGGGAGGGGAACTCAATTCCGTGATGAAGGAGAAAGATGAAGTGGAGATCCGCTTTGCCTTCTGCTTCCCTGATACCTATGAGATCGGTATGTCCCACCTCGCATCAAAATTCTATATAGCCTTATCAACGCGCGTGAGGACGCCTGGTGCGAGCGTGTTTTTGCGCCGTGGACGGATATGGAGGCCCTCATGCGGGAGCGCCATGTGCCGCTCTATGCGTTGGAGAGCGGCGACCCTCTGACAGAATTCGATTTCATTGGATTTACCATGCAATATGAGCTCAGCTACACCAACGTGCTCAATATGCTTGATCTGGCCGGGCTCCCCGTGCGCGCAGAGGAGCGAAAAGCGCTTACCCCCCTGGTGATCGCGGGCGGTCCGTGCGTATGCAATGCCGAGCCTTCGCTGAGTTTGTAGATATCTGCCTGCCGGGGGAAGGGGAGGAGGTTATGAATGACCTACTGGACCTCTTCCGGGAATACAAGGCACGCGGTGCGGATAAGGAAACGTTTTTGAAGGCCGCAGCGCGGATCCCCGGCGTTTACGTCCCGTCGCTCTATACCGTCGATTATAATGGAGATGGCACAGTGAAATCCATCCTGCCGCATGGCGGCGCGCCGGAAAAGGTGACCAAACGGATTATTTCCGATTTGGACAGGGTGTTCTATCCGAAAAAATTTGTAGTGCCATTTATCGAGGTGGTGCATGACCGCGTCACCAGCGAAATTTTCCGCGGTTGCATCCGCGGCTGCCGCTTCTGCCAGGCCGGCTTCCTCTATCGCCCGATCCGGGAGAAAAAGCCGGATACCGTTAACCGGGATTGCAAAACGCTCTGTGAATCCAGCGGCTACGATGAAATTTCCCTCTGCTCGCTGAGCACGAGCGACTACACCGGCCTGCAAAACCTTCTCAACGGCCTGTTTGAATGGACGATTGGCGACCAAGTCAATGTGTCGCTGCCCTCCTTGCGGGTGGATAATTTTTCTCCGGAGCTAATGGAGCAGATTCAGAAGGTGCGCCGCAGCGGGCTCACCTTTGCGCCGGAGGCAGGCACGCAGCGGCTGCGCGACGCAATCAATAAGAACGTGACGGAGGATGAAGTGATGCGCACCGTGCGCAGCGCCTTCGCGGGCGGATGGACGGCGGTCAAGCTTTATTTTATGCTTGGCCTTCCCACTGAAACGCTCGACGATGTGGCAGGCATCGCCCGGCTTGCCCAGCGGGTGGTGGATGCTTACTATCAAAACCCCAATAAGCCAAAGGGCAAGGGCGTGCAGGTGAGCATCAGCGTCGCCTCCTTCGTGCCAAAGCCCTTTACGCCTTTCCAGTGGGAGCCGCAGGATACGATTGAGATGCTTCATCAGAAACAGCGCCACTTGAAGGAGAGCGTGACCTCCCGCAAGATCAAAGTCAGCTGCCACGATGTGCAGACGAGCTTCCTGGAGGGTGTGTTTGCGCGCGGCGACAGGCGCCTCGGAAAAGTGCTCGAATGCGCGTGGCGCAAGGGCTGCAAATTTGACAGCTGGGATGACCAGTTTCATTTTGACCTCTGGGAGGAGGCGTTTCAGGAGTGCGGGATTGACCCGCTGTTTTATACCAACCGCCGCCGCTCGTTTGACGAGGTGCTTCCCTGGGATCATATGGATTATGGCATCCGCAAGGAGTTCCTGATGCGTGAAAATGAAAAAGCGCACCAGAGCATGACCACGCCGAACTGCCGCGAACAGTGCGCAGGCTGCGGCACAAACCGTTTGAATGGGGGCAAATGCGATGCGCTGTGTTAGAATCTGGTTCGCCAAGGAGGGCAAAGTGAAATATATCTCCCACCTCGATGTGATGCGCTGTATGTCGCGCGCCGTGCGCCGGGCCCGGCTGCCGCTGTGGTATACGGAGGGCTTCAACCCCCACCCCTATATGATGTTCGCCCTGCCGCTCTCCCTGGGGTTTTCGAGCCAATGCGAATCCATGGATATCCGCATCGAAGGGGAGATGACGGATGCCGATATTGCGGGGCGTATGCGCGATGTGATGCCGGAGGGGCTGCGGCTTCTCTCCGTACGGGAGCCGGTGATGCAGCCGTCGGAGATCGCCTTTGCGGATTACCGGGCCCAGCTCTGCTTTGACGCCCCGGAACTGGCGGCGGGCTTTCTCCATGGTGCGGGCGCGGCCTTGGCAGGGGAGAGCCTAATCGTGCAGAAGCCCGGCAAATCCGGCCGTAAAAAGGTGATGAAGGAGATTGACCTGCTGCCGCTGATCGCAAGCTGTTCGATGGAACAGAAGGAGCGTGCCGTTCTCCTGAAGCTGATACTCCCGGCGGGCAATCAAACGAATATTAGCCCGGCTCTTTTGCTGGATGCGCTGGAGGAAAAGGCGGGCGTGCAGGACGTGGGGAGAGAGATCACCCGCCTCGAGCTGTTAACGAAGGATTTGCAGATGTTTGAATAGGCGTTTCAGCCGCCCGTAAAAAACGATATAGAAAAAAACGGCGTTTCCGGCGGCCTTTCAGCCATTGGAAGCGCCAATCTGATTCGCGGGTCAAGGTTGATAAGGATTGTGAAGCAGCAAGCCGCTGCCGCTTGCGAAAATTTGGCCGGAGTGTCCTGATAGCTTTTTTATATTTTAAAAAGGTAGGCATAGACTATTTTTGATCGATGTTTAGCGGAGGTGCACTTTGGAGGATTTTCTAGAATTTATAGAGCACATCAATAACGGGCAGCAACGCGCCCGCACACAAGAGGTTTTGGAATGGGTTAAAAGTCAATTTCCAAATTTAGAGGCCAGGATTGCATGGAATCAACCTATGTTTACAGAGCACGGCACATTTATCATTGGCTTCAGCGTATCCAGCAAGCATCTGGCAGTTTCGCCTGAGCGCGCAGGGATGGTCCGGTTTACGAATGAAATCACCAAGGCGGGCTATAGCCAAAGTAAAATGTTGTTTCGTATCAGATGGGAGGAACCTGTAAACTATATTTTGCTGGATCAAATAATCCGCTTTAATTGCATAGATAAGGCAGAATGCAAAACCTTTTGGAGAAAATAATTGCGCCGATTTGGCGAAACGCTTATGCTGATTGATAGGCGACAAGGCTCTTTAATACAAAAATAAAGTCTTGAAACCATTCAAGTTTCAAGACTTTATTGGTCGGAGTGACGGGACTTGAACCCATGGCCTCTTGGTCCCGAACCAAGCGCGATACCAAACTTCGCCACACCCCGGTGTCGCAAGCGACGGTTTAGATTATATACGAAGCCTCAGAAAAAATCAAGCTTTTTTGAAAAAAAACCGGGGAAACGGCGCATGTCTTTATTCCATATCAAAAACCACGGCCTCGATTGCCTGGGCAATTTCCGATGTTGTCAGCCTGGCAACACCAAGCGAATCCAGCATTTGATCCGTTTGCGTTTCGGTAGTGTCCAAATAGCGAAAGTTGAGGTTTTTCATCGCGTTTTCCAGCACGGCAGCCTCTTCCGGCGTGTTTTCCGGCTGTCGGCGCTCCAGTTCGAGCAGCTGCATCGTAATGGCCAAAGCCTGTGCTTGGTGAAAAGCGCATTGGACGCTCCTGCTGAAATTCAATCACCTTGTTGAGCGTTCTCATACTTTAAAAATCCTCCTGTTTTGATATCTTACCATGCCATCTGCTTTTTCGGAAGGAAAGGCGGATGAGCCGGGTTTCGCAAGAGTGGCAGGTATATTTCAGTTGCTTCCGGCGTAGAGATGAAAGTGGCGGTATGGAAGGTTTTACAAAGGCAAAATCGAAAAATAGACGCTGCTGTTTCTGCTATTCTTAAAGAACATAGTTTTGGATGCAAAAAACAGCTGCACAGGCTAATATGGCTTGGAGGGCTATTTCCGCAGGGAGCCCCCACATGAATTTCCGGTGCAGCGTTTTATGCCGGATGGCCCGCATGGTCAAATACATTGCGAGCGCTCCGCCAGCCAAGCCAATCAGCATCAGCGTCCGTTCGGGAATTCGCCGCTCATGCTGCTTAGCGCGTTGTTTATCATGAATGGTGAGAAAAATGGCCAGCAAAGAGATAGCGATCAGATAAGCGCCGAGCGCACAGAGAAACGCCGTCATAGCGATTCGCCATCCTGTGCGACGGCCTTTCCCTGTTTCAGCAGGTGGAAGCGGCTGTTTGTGAGAAATGCGGCGTTGCCATTTTCAAAGGCTTTGGCGGCGTTTTCTTCGAGTTCAAACACGCTGGCGCATTGTGGGCAAACAGCGAAATAACGGCTGTGAAAGGAACGCACCGGAATTTCCATCACTTTAAAAAGCTCAAAGCTGTTGAAAATGCGCATCTTCACGGCCTGCCTGCAAGCAGGACATGCAATTGCCGGGCTGGATCCGGTTGGTTTGATTTTGCTGTGAAAACGAGCTGGTGAAAACATGAGGCTTTCCTCCGTCCAAATCATTTTGGGAAGCTTTCTCTTATCGTATTCGTATTTTGAGATTCTGTCAAGGCGGAGGGTAAAATTATGATGGGGAAAAGGGGAAAAGATTGCATGAAACATTTGGCTGCTCCCTGCTTACCTGTTTAATGCTGTGCTGCATACTTGCCTCCTGCGGAGCTCCGCCAGAGGGGGAAGAAAGCAGCGTGCCTTCTGGGGAGGCACTTTCCCTCAAGGCGCAGGAGCCGGGCAGTGATGAAGCGCCGCAGAAGGAGATGCGCGCGGTGTGGATTACCTACTACGAAATCTCCATGAAAGCGCAAAATGGCGGAGATGAATCGCTGTTTTATCAAAAGGTGGATGAGATGTTTAGCCGTGTACAAAACGCGGGGTTTAATACGGTCATCGTGCAGGTTCGTCCGTATTCAGACGCCTTTTATCCCTCAAGGATTTTTCCCTGGAGCGCTTATCTGACCGGCACCCAGGGAAAGGACCCCGGCTACGATCCGCTTGCCATCCTGGTTGAGCGAGCGCATGCGCACGGGCTTTTCATCCATGCATGGTTCAACCCATACCGCGTTTCTTACAATCCGGATTTTGCACTTCTCTCCAAAGACAATCCGGCACGCAAATGGAAAGAGGATGCGGATAAAACCAATGACGGCTGGCTGATCGTTTTGGAAAATGGGATTTATTATAACCCCGCCGTACCGGAGGTGCAGCGCATGATTATCGACGGCGTGCGGGAAATCGTCGAACAGTATGAGGTGGACGGCGTGCATATGGACGACTACTTTTACCCGTCTACCGAGGAAAAGATCGATCAGGCGCAGTACGATCGCTATGTGAAAGACGGCGGGCAGTATTCCCGCGCCGCGTGGCGGCGTGAGAATGTAAACACGTTTGTCAGCGGCCTGTATGCGGCAGTGAAGGCGATCCGCCCGACGGTATCGGTCGGGATCAGCCCCGCGGGCGATATTGAAAAGAACCGGGAGGAGTTGTATGCAGACGCCGCCCGTTGGGGCGGGGAGGAAGGCTATGTCGACTACCTCATGCCACAGCTTTATTATGGCTTTGAAAACAGCGCGAGCCCCTTTGAAAAAACTGCCCGGCAGTGGGCGAATCTAATCCGGTGTGATAGCGTCAAGCTATATGCAGGGCTGGCGATCTATAAAAGTGGTGAGGAGGATCAATATGCCGGCCCGGAATCCGATCAAAAGCAGGGGCCACGGTATGAATGGATCAACCATAGCGATATCATTTCCCGTCAGGTGGCTTGGGGCCGGAAAACGCAGCCGTATGCCGGATTTGCCCTGTATTCCTATCAATATTCGTTCGGGGATTCACGCTCTAAACAGTTGCAAAAAGAATGGAACGCATTGAGCGCTTTGCTGGAAAACAAAGAAAAATAAAAGAGTCTGCAAAAATGTTGTAAAAAAAGGAAAATGCAAGGTTTTGCCTTGACAAGCGAAGCAGGCTCGTCCTATGATAAAAAGGATCGAATGGAATGACAGCATGTGCATGACATAGAAAAATAACAGGATGGAAGATTGGGGGCAGGGGTGTGAAGAAACTGCGGAAGGAACAATGGATTTCATTCGGCCTATTTATCTGTGTGCTTGGCATCGTGGCAGGCTGTACGGCTTTCAGACATTTTGCTGGGGCAGAAACCCGCAGGGGGCGGAGACCTCAACGTGCTGGCGCAGAGCGAGGGGGAAACGCAGCAGGTATCCCCACAGGTGAAAAAAAGCCTGCCGCGTGGCGCGGGCGCTTGGCTAACGGCAGGAGTGGATTTTCCCGTAAAATCCTCTGCGGAAAAAGCGCGCAGCGGGATTGACAGCGTGCTTGACCGCGCGGCGGAATATGGGGCTGCGGTTGTATTTCTCGACGCGATACGCAGCGGAGAGGCGGTGCAGGCCGGTTCTCTCGATACACTGCGCTACGCGATTGGCAGCGCCTCGGCAAAGGGCTTTCAGCCGGTAGTATGCGTTCCGGCCGCAGATGTGATCCGGATCGGCAAGGATGGAATCACACTGGCTCCAGAGGTTTTATCCGCGCTGTGCCAGAACTATCAGGTGGAGGTTCTGCTGCTGTCCGGCTGGAGGGAGCTTTCGTTTGAGCCTTGGGGAGCCGCCGTTGTTGAGAAGCAGGAAGCGCTGACCAATGCGGTGCAGCAACTGCGCAGCGCAGCGGAAAAAGCGGCGCCGGGCATTGTGTTCGGCGTAGAATCGTCGCTGGTTTGGTCGAATGAGGCGAGCGGGACCAAGGCCTCCTATGAGAGCCTAAAAAACGGCTTTGCCGATATCAAGGGCTGGATGGAGAAGAAACTGGCGGATTTCATTTATCTTTCCTCTGCGTCGCTCACAACGGATCACAACGTCCCCCTGGAAACAGCGGCCGCATGGTGGAATCAGGCAGCGGTTGATACGGAAACGGCGCTCTATATGGAGCACAAGGTTTCTAGTGGCCTTGCAAGCGAGGAAAATGGCGTTTTGCCGGACGAGCTTGCCGTCCAGATGGGGATTGTGGCGAAAAATAGGGCCTTTTTCGGCAGTGTGCTGGATTCTATTTCCGCGCTCGAACAAGCGGAGTATGGGGAAAACGCTTTTGTTAAGAATTATTTGACAGGCGGTGTCGAAAAGGTCAAAAAAGAGGCAAAACTCTCTATTTTAAATTATATCGATCTCAAATTCACAGCGAAAAAGGACAAGCTTACATTCCTCGGCACAAGCGTTCCCGGAACGGAAATCACCTGCAATGGACAAAAAGTGAAGCAATCCCCCTTTGGCTGCTTTACATATCCTGTCAATTTAAAAAAAGGGGAAAATACCATCCTGTTCCGCCAAGGGGATCAGGAGCTGAAGTATACGATTCTTTTCGACGAAACGCTGATCCGCTCCGTGGCGCCGTCAGCGGCCACCTATGCCAGCGGCGGTTCCAAGCTGGAAATCACGGCGATTGCAGTGCGAGGCGCCAGCGTATCCGCCAAAATCAACGGCGTTACTGTGCAGATGAAGCCGGGCGGCGGGGATGAAGAGGAGCCGAAGAAAGAGGATTCCAACTTTATTTCTTATATCGGCATCTATACGCTGCCCCAAAGCCGGGCGGATGCGCGCAATATCGGCAGCTTTACCGTATCTGTCACCTACGATGGGCGCACTGCCCAGATGAAGGGCGGCAGCGTGACAATCAATGCGAAACCGCCTGAAATTGATATTCCGATTGTAACGCCGGATACGCCTGCTGCTCCCGACTCCACCGGCCCCGATGATACGACCTCACAGGGCGGGGCCGACACGAAGCCAAATACCAAGCCTGATGACACAACGGGCGGCGGCTCGGCAGATGATTATTTTGCCAAGCAGCTTACCCCTTACCAATCGAATGGTGTGCCGGGTTTTGCCCGCATGTGTGAGGTGACTTCAGACGATGCGGAAACGTTGCCGGGTAACACCTCCAATGATGCCTGCGGCCCAACCTATGTGCCAATTTTGAAAGGGACTTTTGATTATATCATTGAGGAGACGAGCTATAACGGCAACCTTTATTACAAGCTGAAATCCGGCCGCCGCGTTTACCGGGAGGATGTTAAGGAGATAAAAAAAGGTTATTCGATGCCAAGCAATTCCGTGAAGGTGAAATCCTCTTCCACAAAAGGCGATACCAATATCACACTCTATACCAAGTGGAAGGTGCCGGTCGATGTGGCTTTTACGCCGCAGAAATACGTCAACAGCTCTGATAACCGGCCCTATGCGGTTAACAGTTTCACTGCACAGAGCGTGGATTTCATTTTCAACTATACCGCGTCGGCCAGCGGCAGCGTGAATCTGTCGGGTAGCAATGCGTTCAGCAAGGCGGAATGGATTGTTGATAAGAAGAATTTGAAAACGACCCTGCGCCTGCATCTCAAGCGCACTGGCTCCTTCTATGGCTATTCCATGAAATATAATGCGGATGGTTCCCTGACGATTTCGTTGAAAAACAGCGAAGGCACTTCCCTGAGCGGCTACACGATCATGTTGGATGCAGGCCACGGCGGCTCAGACCCAGGTGCGGGCAGTTCTGCCGGGTGGGAAGCGCCCGCAACACTTGCTATTGCCAAAAAGGTGCAGCAGAAGCTGCAATCAGCGGGCGCGGCTGTCATCATGACCCGCTCAGGCGATAGCTATGTGTCCCTGGAAACCCGGCGCGATGCGATCCGCTCCAAAAAGCCGGATCTGTTCATCAGCATCCACTGTGATGCAGCGGACACAAGCAGCGCAATGGGAACCACCGGCTTTTATTACACGCCCTATTCTTATGGCCTTGCGGATTCGATCCATGACCGCCTGGTCAGCACCTGGCGGGATCAGATCTATAAAGGGACGAGCGTAACGGTATCCAAAATTGACCGCGGCACCCGCTTTTATCCCTTCCGCGTGAACCGTGTGCAGGAGTGCCCATCGGTGCTCATTGAATATGGCTTTATCACCAACGCAAACGACCGCAAAGCACTGCAAGACGGCGCAAAGCAGGATTTGCTCGCGCAGGTACGGTCGATGGAATTAAGGATTTTCTCAAGGCAAGGGGATAAGAAGATGAGAAAAAAACAGGGCCGGTGGTAAATGCTACCGGCCCTGTTTGGCATAGTTAGACGAACGGAATTTTCTTCTATCCCAAATCAACAAACCGTTCTATCTTCATTTTTAAATGATATTTCTGCCGAAGCGCCGCTATCTGTGCCATCATTTCCGACTTGTGGTGCAGATCAATTGCCTCCTGATCTTTCCATCTGTCAATGAGCAAAACCGATTCTGAATCATCCATTGGGAAATAATATTCATATTTTTCATTCCCCGCCTCGGCACGAACTGCATCAACAATTCCCTCTGCCGTCATCTCTTCTACAAATTTTCGAGCGTTTCCATTTTTTCCGGAATATAAAATGTTCACGGTGATACTCATTGCATCCTGCTCCCATCTTCCTTTTATTGTTTTAAATTGCAATTGCTTCGTCAAAGAGGAGCCGCCCAGCGTTAAGCTGTTTTTATTTTAATCGCCGCCTTTGAGAATGTCAAACGCCATGGAGTCCACGATTGATTTTGAAAAGAAAGAAGGCATATCGATGACCATTCGAAAAGCGATTCGGCAGGATCTTCCATTCCTGCTTTCTCACGACAGGCACATTGCCGCAGACGAAATCCGATCTGTCGTGTCTCTCGGCAGGATGCTTGTTCTGGAAGAGAAGGAGCACATCATCGGCTGGCTGCGGTGGAATTTGTTCTGGGATAACACGCCGTTTATGAATATGCTGTACGTTCTGGAAGGGGAGCGGGGAAACGGCCGCGGCAGGCAGCTCGTTTCCCATTGGGAAGCGTTGATGAAAGCTAAAGGGTATCCGCTTGTAATGACTTCGACCCAGTCAGACGAAACCGCCCAGCATTTTTATCGGAAGCTTGGCTATGTAGACGCCGGAGCGTTGCTTTTGCAGGATGAGCCGCTTGAAATCATTTTGACGAAGGCTTTGCGGTGAAATGATAGCAAGCTCCTATTCTACTTGGCGAAAGGGCTTTTATAATAGCTTCAAACATTTTATTTGAAGCAAGAGCGTTTTTACACATATGGTAAATAGCCTCACGAATCTCGAGCTTCGGAAAACATCGAATCATCGAGTGGAAAAGACAAATTTTTCTGCTTTTTTTGACGAAGGTGCGCAAAATAAAGCGGAGGAGAAAGAGGAATGGGGAGCAACGGATATTGACGTAATCCGCCATCCATGTAAGAGCGTTTGGAAACCTTTTGAGAGTGTTTGCATTTTACTGTACTTTTTTATAACAGCATGGTATAATATTTTACAAAGAATTTGCTATAACTAAGTTGAAAATAGCCAAAATTTATTATGCGTAATATTTGTATCGGTGTATCAAGAAAATCCGGGGGATCATGTAGCTGGAGGAGCGGCTAAGGTGCTGAAAGTCTCCGTTATCCTCTATGCCCCAATGCCTAAGACGCTCGGGCCAGAATACCGGGGCAGTGCTTTTGGCCTTTTCAGCTGGTGGCAGGATTGCATCAGTGTACAGGGGTACACATCGGTTTTTAGCACTGTGGCCGCGCCCCTGGCTGCGTTATCCTCCTTGCTTTCCGGCAAGGAAAGCTGCGTCGTCTGCCTTGCCAGAAGCACGGCCACAGGCTGAAAACTCCAAAGGACCGTCAAGGCGTCCCAGACGCAGGATGACAAGGCCGCAGGTGTCGCCAGTCGAGCCCGAGAACGTAGTCAGCATGCGTTTGGGCACGCCCTGACGGCGATGTTCCCCCTGTACACTGATGCTTTTGTCCGATGATAACAAAATAGGATTAATTTCATAAATGATAGCGGAAGCTGCGTTCCTGCCATTTGTCTGGGCGGCGTATGGCGAATTCCGCAGAAAGGGATCGTCATAAATGAGTTGCCGGAAAGTTGTGATCATAGACGATGAGCCAATCATCTGTAATCTCATCAAGCGATTGGGCGAATGGGACAGATTAAATCTGGAAATTGTCGGCTCTGCCACAGATGGCTGGAAGGGTATCGGCTGATTCGGGAGCTGCACCCGGATATTGTCTTCTGGATATCCGTATGCCCGGATTGGATGGGCTTGAGCTAATTGAAAAATGCTCTGAAGAAAAGCTGACTCCCCGGTTTATTATCATCAGCGGCTATCAGGAGTTTGAATATGCGAAGAAGGCCATACATTTTAATATTTCGGATTATCTGGTGAAGCCGATTGACAGGGAGGAGCTCAACATGGCCCTGAAAAAGAGCTGCCTTGCCATTGAAGAGGCACAGCAGAAGCAGACAGCTCTCCAGAGCCTGCAAATGACGATAAAAGAAAAAAATATGCACCTGTGGCGTGCGTTTTTTGAGAAGATCATCAAAGGGGAACCTGTTCCCAATTTCCCGGATTCCTACACCGGTGAGCCGTGGCCGGCGGGCGCATTTCCCTCGGTATGTATCGGCGTTGTCAAGCTGGAAGCGCCGTGGGAGAATAAGGAGCTGTGCGAGCAAAAGCTGCTTCAGCATTTCACCTCCCTTTGGGAGGAGCGAATGGCCCCGTATTTGCGCCGGTGCGGCTATGCGCAGCTAGAGGGCGACATTATTTTCCTGACAGCGCTGGAAAGGGAAGAGCATGAGCCCTTTCGGAAATTGGCAGATACAGCGGCGAGGCTGATGGATCGATATATCCAGGCCTATGATGGCTCGCCATGCCACGGCAGGTCTCAGCTTCTGCAAGGCAGAGGCCGGGCTGCTGACGGAGTGCTTGCGCCAGGCAAGGTTCAGCCTGAATTGCAGATTCCTCAATGAGCGCGGCTCGGCCTATTTATACAGTGAGATTTCCAGCAGCTTTGTGGCGGAGCTTCTGCCTGTTTTGACCGACGATTCATGGGGGGAGAAGCTGCGCCTGGCCTTTACGAATCTTGACAGCAGCGCTTTCAAGCGCTTGCTGGCCTCCATATATGTTGGGGATGTTGGCATTCAGGGCGTCAAAAGCAGGCTGGCGCTGCAACGCTTTTCCAACGAGCTGTTTTCTGTTGCCGGGAGCTTTGGCGAGTTCGATCAGGCTGCTGAGGAAAAGCGGAACTATACCAATTGGCTCTGTGAAACGATCGAGAAGCCGAAGCAGCTGTATGAGGAGGCTGGGCGTATCTTAGAGCAGCAGTTTTCACGTTATCTCGAGAGCCAGATGATGTGGAACGACCGGCATGTGCGCGCCGCGCTGCGGTATATCTCCGCCCATTTCTCTGAAGATATCCAATTGGATGATCTTGCGGCGGCGGTCGGGTTGAATCCGGCATATCTGTCGGGGCTGCTGAAAAACAAAACGGGGATGACCTATTCCGAGCACCTGCTCAAGGCTAGGATGGAGCGGGCAAAGGAGCTGTTGGCGGGCTCCAACGCTATTGTAAAAAGCGTATGCTATGAGGTTGGGTACCGTGATGTAAAATATTTTTCCAGCTTTTCCGCCAATATACGGGAGTGAATCCGTCCATCTATCAAAAAATGCATAGTATTCTCTAGCTGCTTGACGGGCTTAGCTGCGCTTGCAGCAGGGTTGCTACGGTTGTTTTTTATAGCGGCCGTGACGGCCGCCTTTGCAATTCGGATAGCTGTTTGGAATATAGACAAGCGCGGCCCTAACTTATAGAATTGGAAGAATATCGGCATGAAACGAAAGCATCGCACGGGAATCAAAATTGTTGCGGCGTTGGCCGTCCTATCTGGCTCCGGGCTGTTGGCAGCCATTTTATTTTTGTGCCGTGGAGAGTGGCTCCCCGGCCTGCTGCTTTTTTGCACAACCGCAATCCCCAGCGCAGGGCTGCTGATCTGGTTGATCTTTCCGCTGCTGCGCATTTCGAAACGCATTGCAGGGACCGGGATCCATCCAGATCTCACGCAGGCAGGAATCCCTGCGGATCCTTTTGAGATGCTGCTATATGATAACTGGGTGGATGCGGCCGCCCGATTTAAGCAAAACCTGGAAGAAGAATACGATAACAGGGAAATCGCAAGTCAGATCAAATTTTCTATGCTTCAGCATCAGATCAATCCGCACTTTCTATACAACACACTGGATTCCGTCCGTGGCCTTGCGTATGCGGAGGGGGCTGACAGCGCCGCTGAGATGGCGGAGGCTCTTGCGGCGTTTTTTCGGTACAGCATCAGCCACAGCGACGATATCGTCTCGCTGGGCAAGGAACTCAACAATATAAAACGATATTTTGTCATTCAGGGTTACCGGTTTTCCAAGCGCTTTTCTCTGGTGGTGGATATCTCTGAGGATGATATTGCTATCTGGGGATATCCTATCCCAAAACTGATGATACAGCCATTGGTAGAGAATGCGGTATTCCATGGGCTTGAGAAAAAATCTGGAAAGGGAAGCGTGACGATCTCAACCTCCCGCACACAAAGGCGTTTATATTTGTACGTGGTCGATGACGGTGTGGGAATGAGTCAGGAGAAAATGCGGGAAATCAATCGCGCTATCTATTCCGAGACAAATTCCTCCCTGCCGGCAGCTCCGGCGGGGGAACGGGGATTGCCCTGCGGAATATCAACCGCCGGATACAATATTTATATGGGAAGGAGTTCGGCCTGAATTTAGAAAGCACAGAGGGGTTTGGGACTCAAATTGAGATCGCGCTGCCCTGGCCGCCTCCCAAAGAGATGGAGAAGCAATGATGGAAAAGGAAGCTCTGCGCGTTGAAAACGCCTGCGGCCGTTTTTTAAAGCTCGCTGTGCTGGATCATTTCAATTTCAGCGCAAACAGCGGTGAGATATGCTGCCTGTTTGGGGCGCATAATGCGGGTAAAACCGTATTTATGCAGCTCCTGGCGGGAAAGCTGGCGGGCGAATGGAGTATGCGGCTGCTGCTTGACGGCGTCGATGTGCATTGGAGCCCCGGCAATAATCCTGTGGCTGCTTTGTTTGCGTTTATATGGGATGAAAGCCGCCTGCTGCCGAACTTTTCGGTGGCAGAGAATTTATGCATATTCGGGCAGGTTCCGCTTTGGAAGCTGTATATTCGGAAAAGCAACTATGAAAGCCAGACGCGCCACATGCTTAAGCAGTATGACCTGGGCGGTATTGATGCCCGCAGGAAAGTAGGGCAGCTTAGTCAGGCGCAGCGCATTCTTCTGGAGATTATCCGTTATGCCATGCATGGAGCCAGATTCTTTTTTTGGATTGCCTGTCCCTGTTTCAGCATAGCGCGGATATCGCAGCGCTTGAGAGGCTTTTGAAAAAACTGGCCGCAGAAGGAAAAACGGTCGTCCTGCTTTCAAACCGTGCGGACAAGCGGCTGTTTTTTGCCGACCGCTTTGTCATCATGCGCAGCGGCGCCAGAGTAAAAACGGTAAGCAGGGAAGAAGTAACAATTGATTTGTTGAAGGCCTATGGGGAATTGGCGCAGTATTCTGCGGAAACAGAGGAGCCTGCTCTTTTTCAGGAGCAGGGCACGGCTGTTCTCACGGCGCGGCAATTGACGGTGCTCGACCGGGCGTGCTCCTTTGAAGCGTGCCGAGGGCGCTTGACGGGAATCGTCTGCCCGGATGAACGCTACGCAGAATGCCTGATGCGGGGCTTTGATTCGGGCAAATTTACAGCCGTTTCCCTTCGCTTTATGGGGCGGAATATGCCGAGAAGACGATGCGCTGGAAATCGCTCAGGCGGATATGCGCGGTGAAGAGCCTATTGGCGGAGAAGACGATTATCCCCAATTTCAGCGCGCTGGATAACATCTATATTTCTTCCGCCTGGATGGGTAGCCGCTTCCCTAGGCTTCGTAAAAGCGTCAGGCAGCTTGTTGCGCAGGAGGAAAAAGATCTGCTCCGTCAGGCAGAACAGGCGATGGAAGAGCATCGGGAGGAGCCTCTGCTGAATTTACGGATCCTTGCAAAACGGGCCGTATTGATGCAATGCCTGCTGATTGTACTGGATCGCCCTACACGTGGACTTGATGAAAATGGCTGCAAAGAGCTTCAGGAGATCCTACTGGACCTTGCAAATCACGGAATGGCGGTCGTTGTATTGGATACCAGGAAACGGAATCTGAGAGACCTTTGCAGTGAGGTAGCTGAATTTTAACCGGAGGAACTCCCAGGGTAAAAAACACGTTTGCGCTCATAATACGCGCTGTGGGTGGCTGCCCTGAGCCTTTTGAAAGCCGCGCCCACAAGGCGCGGCTTCCTATATTGTTAAGAGCTTGCCTGATGGTCAGGCAGGCTCTTTTTGCCTATTTATCTGAAGTTTCTCCCCCTATTTCTGAAAATTGCGTCACTATGCATGAGTAGTGCACTATGCTAAAATATAGACAAAGAGATGCACAATATTTATTCATTTTTAGGCCTATAACGTATGCATACGGAGAATGGGCGAAGATTGTGCATTGAGACAGTAAACAGCTTACGAATGGAGAAGGGTGGAAAAGGGAAAAATAGAACAATACGAAACAAGGCATCAGACATAGGGTGTGAAAGGCCTGTGATCGGCAAGGGACACTTTCACGGGCTCATGCGAAAAGAGGAATGTGTTGAAACAGTTGCTGGCGCCGCAGCCGAAACGGACGGTTGGAGCCTGGTTTGCGCCTTACGGCGCAGCGGAAAGGAATGGTCATAACCATGAAAAGAATGAAAAAATCGTTTGCCTTGTATTGACGCTGACGCTTGTGGCAATGCTGGCCGCCTGTGGGAAGACGCCGGCGGATGACTCTAAGGGGGATGCCCCAGTCATGGCGTTTGCATCTTCGCTATGGAGGTGGAGTATTTCACGAACCTTGCGCATTGGCTTGAGGAGGCTGGCGCTGCTCATGGCTGGGAGGTCATCGTACAGTCCGGCGATGCCTCGAACCCCGCAAGCCAAGTGGAGATCATCGAAAACTTTATTACGATGGATGTCGATGCAATCTTCATCAATCCCATTAATATTGCCGCAGTGGAGGATGCCCTGGCAAAGGCAAAGGAAAATGATATTTGGGTGTTCGGCCACAATTACCGTTATGAGGACAGCGAAATCCCCGACGTCTATATGGCTGGCGATCCGACAGAGACAGGCGCCCAAATTACCGACCTTGCAAAGAGCGAAGTGGAGAGGGTGCTGGGCGATACACCCGTTGTTGCAGCAGCTATGACGAGCCTTGACAACGAAAACAATAGTAAGCGCTCCGAGGGTATGGTGGCCAGAGCAAAGGAGCTTTGGGGCGACGACGCCCTTGTAGCGGAGAATTCTCCCGGCAATACCGCCGAGGCAATGTCCGCCGCTGAAAATATCATCCAGGCGAATCCAGATGTCAATGTGTGGCTTTGCTATAATGACGAATGTGCAATCGGCGTATATGAATTCTACAATGCATCCGGCAGAGATCAGAGCAAGGCTGTGATTGTCGGAGCGGACGGCAATAAGGATGTGCTTCAGGCGATCATTAAGGGCTCCGCAGTGCGCGGAACGCTGAGCCAGACGCTGAATGTGAAGTGCGATAAGATTTTCAGTGCTGCCGATATCCTGATGGAATCCGGCGACGTGAAGACAGCACAGGATACAGCGGGTTACGATTTGTTCACACCGATCAACATCGAGAATGCGCAGGCAGAGTTAGACGCCACATCCTGGAGATAGGCACAGTATGAAAGGCGGAGGGGATCAAAGCCCGCCCGGATGGGCAGATGCTTTGATCCCCTCCCACAGAAAATGAACGCAGCACGGCACAGCGCGCTGAAAAAGCTGTAGAAAGGGGGGCAGAACATTGCCCAATCATGACGATATCCTGAGGCTGGAGGGCATTAGCAAAGCGTATCCGGGCGTAAAGGCGCTGGATAACGTGGGCTTTTCTCTGAAAAAAGGCGAGGTGCACGCGCTGGTGGGAGAAAACGGGGCGGGAAAGTCAACGCTAATTAAATGCATTTCCGGCGCCATTCGGCCTGACAGCGGCAAGATTTTTCTTGACAATAAGGAATTTCTTTCAATCGGCCCCAAGGATACGATCGAACATGGCATTGTAACCGTTTACCAGGAGCTGAACCTGATCCCATCGCTATCTGTTGCAGAGAACGTTTTTGTCGGGAGCGGCGGGGAGGAAAAGTGCTATATAACCGCCAAAAGGTGGAGCAAGACTGCAAAAAAATATTGGAAGACTTCCACATTGATATTGACGCAACGGCAATTGTAAACGAACTCAGCGTTGCTCAGAGACAGCTTGTGGAGATTGTGCGCGCTATTTCAAGAAATGTCAGGATCCTGATCCTAGATGAACCGACTTCTTCGCTGACAGTGCATGAAACCCAGTTCCTGTTTGATACGATCAGGCGGTTGAAGCAGAATGGCGTGACGATTATTTATATCTCCCATATTTTTGAAGAGACCTTCGCGCTTGCCGATCGAATCACCGTTATGCGGGATGGCCGCTACATACACACGCTGGAAACTTCCAAGACGAGCAAGGCGGAGCTCATCAAGCTGATGGTGGGCAGGGATATCAGCGATTCCTTCCCGATGCGGAACACCGCTTTGGGAGATGTTGTTTTAAAGGTGGAGAATGTGACGGCCCCGGGTGTGGAGGATATCTCTTTCGACTTACGCCGGGGGGAGATCCTGGGCTTTGCCGGCCTGGTTGGAGCCGGGCGGACAGAATTAATGAATGCAATATACGGCGCCTCGGAAAAATCTAAGGGCACCATCACGATAAATGGCAAAATCGTAAATATGAAAAGCCCCCACGACGGTATTCGCTTTGGCTTGGGTATGATTCCGGAGGATAGAAAGCTACAGGGAATTTTTTTGCGCGCCAGTGTATTGGACAACATCTCGTCCGCTAATTTAAAACGCCTGATGCGCTTCGGCTTAATAAAGGATAAGGCTGCGGTATGTATTGCGTCGGAGTTCCGCGACAAGCTGCGGATTAAGACCCCTTCGCTTTCCCAGTTGGCCCAAAATCTCAGCGGAGGAAATCAGCAAAAGGTGGCGGTTGCAAAGGCACTGGCGCCCAATCCGGAAATCCTGATCTTTGACGAGCCGACCAGGGGAATCGATGTTGGCGCGAAGCAGGAGATTTATAAGCTGATGGATGAGCTGGTAGCGCAGGGCCACTCTATTCTGATGGTGTCGTCTGAGATGGTAGAGCTTATGGGGATGGCCGACAGGATCATCGTGCTTGCCAATCACCGCAAGGCCGGGGAACTCACCAAGGAGCAATTTAGCCAGGAAGCGATATTGACGCTTGCGTCTGATGAAACGCCCAAGGCGGTTTAGGAGATAATCACATGAAATTACTGAAATTATATAAAAAAGCGGGGATCATTGTATTTCTGCTTCTGGAGTTAATTCTCTTTTCAGCCATTACACCCAACTTCCTGTCGGGGAGTAACTTTATCAACCTGCTCAGGCAGATCGCCATGCTGGGAATCGCCTCCATAGGCATTTCCTTTCTGATGATCGGCGGAGCTTCCGCTGACCTTTCAATTGCCGGGCAAATTCCGGTGCTGTCCATGCTCTGCGGTATCTTTATGATGTGGATGAACTTGCCCGTACCAGTCGCCATGCTGCTCACGATCGCGGCGGGTATTCTGCTGGGTTATTTTAACGGCATGGTCATACGGATTCTAAAGATTAACCCCTTTGTGGTAACGCTGAGCACAATGACGATCTTACAGGGCGTGGCCCTGTTGTTTACCGGAGGCGTCAGTATCTCCGGGCTGCCCAGAAGCTTTTCCTGGCTGGGGCAGGGCTATCTCTTTGGCATTCCAGCCCCGATCATTGTGCTGGTTGTGTGCGTCGCCGGCGCGCAGTTCGTCCTTTCAAAAACGTATTTCGGGCGCGCGATTTATGCAATGGGCGGCAATGCAGAGGCCGCCCGGCTTGCCGGCATCAATATTCGCCGGCTGCAACTGTGCACCTTTATGCTGTCCGGCTTTTTTGCGGCTGTAGCCGCGCTGATGATTTCCTCCCGGACGATGATCGCCTCCCCCACGGCGGGCAATACCTATGCGTTTGACACCATGACGGCCTGTGTGCTGGGCGGCATCTCGTTTGCCGGCGGTGAGGGCAAGCTGTGGGGCGGCTTCGTGGGCGTGCTCATCATCGGCGTGCTCACCAATGCGCTGACGCTGATGAACGTCGGCAGCTATTGGCAGGATATCGTCAAGGGCGTCATCCTTGTGCTTGCCCTTTATATTGACCGTAAGCAGCGGGAGCTGAATGTGTAACAGGCTTATTGAGACGTTTTCAGGCAGGCTGTTTTGCTGTAGGAAAAAGTGGCCGTGCTCAGCTGCCGGAATCAATCGGAAGAATGGAGCAGAATATGAAAAATATCATTTGTACAGAGCCTTGCCTCTGCATGGAAAACCCCTGCGGCGCCAGACTGGAATTCTGGCATCAGGATGGGAAGTTTGGCCTGGGAAGCTTTTATTACAAGGGCGTCCGGGCGGGCGCTGAAATGGATCAGTTTTTATACGAGGATTCTCACTATGTATGGGATAAATATCAGGCGGACAGATATGAGATCGTGGAGAACACCCCTCAAAAGGGCGTAATTACCTTTTACGGCACCTTCGGCGCAATCAATATAGAATCCAACTGGCTTGTGACTGTGACGCTGACCGCCGGCTCTCCGGCTTACCTGCTGGAGTACCAGGTGGAGCCTTACCTGTGGCCCGGCCGGTATCATCCGCTGTATGTCAGCGCCCCCTTTGAAAATGAAAAGCTGGAATGTGTTAGCTACCCGATGGAGGCGCCGATCCTTCCGCCCTATCATAGCCATTGGTCCATCCGGCCCGATGTCGGTAAGGTTCCCTTCCTGCTGGGCCGCGAGCAGGCTGGGGATTCCACCTTTATGTGGGGATCGGCTATACCCTGGAGACAGCTGGGCAGGATTATACCAAGGGGATGCTTTGGTATGACAGCACAAAAGAGGGGCGCGCCCTTCGCGCAGATTTTCCATATATTCACTACTGGATTCCAGCGCAGAACAGCTGGGAGGTCAACAGCGAGCTGAAGGCCGCCACCTCTGTGGAGGGCAACCAGCTTCGAAGCGGGTATTTCCGCCATGGGGACCCCTACATCTGCTCCGTGATCGTTTCTGTTGCGGATACGCAAGCAGACTGTGTGTTTGGCTACCGGGATGTGTGTGGTTTTAACAGCGATACATGCAGCAAATATGACGTGATGAAAGCGGTAGACAGTATGCTGCATGGCTACGATACGGACGCCCGGTGGTCTATGAAAAAGGGAAAGGCTACCGCATGCGCGGCTGGTCGGATTCCGATGAAAAGGCCAATTACTACGATTTTATCACCTTTACCTCCAATTCCATGCTGGCGTATCTTTTATACAGCCTGTGGCGCAAGGATCACTCCCAGGCATGGGCGAGAGAACGTGCGCTGGAGATGACGGAGTTTGCAATTGAAAAGCAGCTGCCGTCAGGCGCAATCCCACGCTGCTGGGATCTGGATCATGACCATGCGCACGGATGGGGGATAATTATTATGCGCTTGGCGCCGTCTATGACCCGATGGCGACTGGCGCATGCGCGCAAACATGGATATCCTCGTACAGGCGATGGAAGCGGAAGAGGGCTGCGCGCCCGCGCACTGGAAAGCAGCCATTCAAAAGGCGATCGATTGGGTGATTCACCTGATTGAAAAGGAGAACGGTGCGCTCAAGCATTCCTACACAGCGCAGGAGCAGGGCGTTTTTAATGCAATAGAGCCTATGCGCTTCATGCATTGCGGTATTTTTATCAGAAAACGGGCGAGGAAAAATACCTGCGCGCAATGGAGAAAAACGAGGAGTATATTCAAGCGGCCTTTGGCGTAAATAACGACTGGTATAACGGCCTGACGGACAGCAACAATCTGGTAGCGCCGCTGGACGGGGAGCAGACGCGCAATTACTATACGCTGAATGTGTTTGATCTGGCGGGCTATTACCACGACAGATATCTGGATACGGGGGATGAAAAGTTCCTGAAGTGGGCGAAGGATCACTTTGCATTTGGCTGGATGGGGCGGATGCCCGTCAATATGCCGGATTCCACTACCAGACCAAGGGGATTATCGAGGAGCAAAATATATGGGTATTTTATGATCTGCCCTGGCCCTTTAATTCCTCCTCCGGGCTGGCTCGTATGGCGAGAACCCTGAATGATAAATTTTATGCCGAATACTACAAGCTCGCCATTCATACGCAGCTCGAGTTTGCTCATCTGGGTGAAAAACACCCCTTCTGCTCCCAGGTGCTGGGCGCTGCTGCCGAAACGCGCGCGCCGATCGACGCTTTGCGGAAATCGTGGATGGAAAACACGGGATTTGGATTACAGGATACAGCACGTTGTTTATCCGTGATATGCTGGGGCCGGATACCTACTTCTACATGGGTGGAAACAGCTGGGGCGTCGGCATTGATTACGAGCTGGATTTCAAACCGGATTTCAGCGGGGCGCCTTTCTGGCTGACTGCCTGCACCAGCCGTGTATATGGCCTTCAGTGGACGAAGGATTCTTTCAGTGCTGAACTGCGCGGCCTCCTCCGGGATGACTGTGAGATTGTGCTGCATGTGGAGGCGCCGGTCTCAACCGTCAGGATGCAGGTGGATGGAGTGGAGCGACAGGCTGCCTTCCGGTATGATCCGCGGCGCAGTGAGCTAATTGTTTCGTATCGGCAAACGGCGGATAAGATGCAGGTCGCCTTGCGCTTGTGCTAAACAGCTTTTGCCATCAACAGGCGGGCCGTCGCCGTTCTGCCTGTTGATGTTTTTTTATCCATCTTCAGCGGCAATACAATACAAGCCGGGTCTGGCCCAGCTGCCGCGCTTTCCGGTTTTCAAAATTTTAGAATAGGGAGAAATGTAAGATGTTGGCTATCGCCTTTCAGAAAATTTTTTATGGGGCGGCGCGGTATCGGCCCACCAGGTGGAGGGCGCGTTCGCCGATGATGGGAAGGGCCTTTCCTCAGCGGACGTGATGACTGCCGGCAGCATGGAAAGGCCGCGGCGGATTACCCGCGGGATCGAACCCGGCTGTTATTATCCGACGCATGAGGCAATTGATTTTATCACAGATACCGTGAGGATATTGCGCTTTTGGCTAAGCTGGGGCTAAAGAGCTTCCGCACCTCCATCAACTGGACGAGAATTTTTCCCAATGGGGATGATGAACTGCCAAACGAAGCCGGCCTGCGGTTTTATGACGCTTTGTTTGACGAACTGCTGAAACATAAAATTGAGCCGGTTGTTACGCTGTCCCACTTTGAAATGCCATATCATCTGATCCGCAGGTATGGTGGATGGAAAGACCGCCGCTTGATTAATTTCTTCCTCAAATACAGCGAAACGGTGTTTCAGAGGTATCGGGGAAAAGTGAAATATTGGATGACCTTTAATGAGATCAACAACCAGTTGAATATTGCATGGCCCATGATGGCATATGCCAACTCCGGTATCGAGCCGGAGGAAGGGCGGTGCTTTGAAGAGGATGTGTATAACGCGGCGCATCATGAGCTGGTTGCCAGCGCGCTTGCTGTGGAAATGGGGCATCGAATCTGCCCGGAGAACCGGATCGGCTGCATGATCGCTTACAGCCCGGTCTATCCGGCCACCTGTAAGCCGGCGGATATCGTAGCGGCGCAGCTGCTGATGAAAAAGCAATACTATATGGCGGACGTCCACTGCCGGGGCGAATGACCCGGCCTTTCTGTTAAAGGATTGGGAGAAAAACGGATATACAGTCTCGATCCGCGAAGAGGACAGGGCAATCCTCCGCAATGGAACGGTTGATTTTATCGGGTTTAGTTATTACATGTCCAAGGTATATAGCGCAGGCAAAGCATACGGCGCCTTTGCAGAAAATCCGTATATTGAAAAATCCGAATGGGGGTGGCCCGTGGACCCCGAGGGGCTGAGGTATGCGCTCAACGATCTGTACCGTACGTATCAGAAGCCTCTTTTCATTGTGGAAAACGGGCTCGGAGCTTATGATACAATTGAAGCCGGCGCCAACGTGCACGATGCATACCGTATTGCGTATCTGCGCGCGCATATTGAGCAGATGGAAAAAGCGATTGTTGAGGATGCGATTCCCGTTATGGGATATATGCCCTGGGGATGCATTGACTGCGTTTCTTTTGGAACCGGCGAGATGGAAAAGCGGTATGGATTCGTGTATGTCGACAGGGATAATCTGGGAAACGGCACGATGGAACGGCTTAAAAAAGATTCTTTTTATTGGTATCAAAGCCTGATCAGGAGCAGGGGGGAAGGCGCTGTGAGCATTTTGGCAATTGATGTGGGAGGGACAAACATAAAATACGCCCTAGTTGACCGGGAGGATCGTTTTTTCTCTAGAGGGGTCATCCCTACGGCAATACGCTCCTTGGATGACTTCCGCGCCACGATTATGCGCATATACGAGCCCCTGAAGGAGCAGGTGGAAGGAATCGCGTTCAGCATGCCGGGCATTATCGACGCACAGACAGGCTTCATGTATTCCGGGGGAAGCCTGAGCTGGATTCATAATATCGCCATGGCCGGCGAGGTATCCGGCTTTTTGTCAGGCGTCCCGGTCAGCATTGAGAATGATGCAAAGGCGGCGGCGCTGGCAGAGTTGGAATCCGGCGCCCTGATGGGCTGCCGGGAGGCCGCGGTAGTGATATGTGGAACCGGTTTGGGCGGCGGCATTATTTCGGATGGAAAGCTGCTCAAAGGCAAACGGAATTTGGCGGGCGAAATCAGCTACCTCAGTGTGGAGGGAGGCTTTGGCAGGAGCAGCCGCAGTTTTATGGGGCGCCGGTGTGGCATTGCTTCCCTGTACCGGTGCGCTGCACGTTATATGAACAATCCGATTGAACAGATGGATGGGCCGTATCTGTTTGCACAGGCCGAAAATGGAAATCCTGGGGCGCTGCGTGCGCTTCATGAATTCTGCAATGAACTGGCCAGATGCTGCTGAATATCCAATGCCTGTTCGACCCTGAAAAGATCGCAATCGGCGGAGGAATCAGTGTGCAGAGCCTGTTTCTAGAGATTCTCAGGGAAGAGGTGGAATACGTAAAGACGGATTGCCTTCAGGAGATTGCGCATATCCTGCACCCGGAGCTGGTGCCATGCCAATATCACAACGATGCCAACCTGCTCGGCGCCGTTTACAGGCTGAGGCAGAATATGCCCCGTGCCGGCCTGAGCGCTGATGCTCGTGTTGCATGCGGTGGCTATTTTTTATTACGAAGCGCAGCGAGTAACAAAGCAGAGTTTGCCATCACCACATAGATCACAGAGATATGTATCGCTTACGCAAGCAGTTAACTACCGGCTATTTTTTTATTACGAAGCAAAGCGAGTAACAAATTGGTTTATACAGATATTATTCGGGGCGCGCTGTGGATGCATTGATTCCGCAGCGCGCCTTTTTTGATTCATTTTGACCTCTTTACCGATTTATTGCACAAAACTGCCCGCTTTTCTCCACTCCTTTTCTCTATATTTGGAAGCGGACACGATATTGTATCAACAGGGAAAAGGTGTTATAATTTTTAATAATTATTCATTAGGGGGTGGTCAGGATCGAACACCGCATTCATATCATTTGCGGGCACTACGGCTGTGGCAAAACCAACCTTGCGCTGAATCTGGCGCTTACCCTGCGAAGGAAAGGGGAGAAGGTCACGGTAGCGGATCTCGACATTGTCAACCCCTACTTTCGCACGCAGATTATAAAGAAGTGCTCGAAAAGCAGGGCGTCCGAGTTATCTGCCCGCACAGTGCGGGCACAACCATCGATGCTCCGCAGATCAACGCGGAGATTTTTTCTATCTTCGACCGACCGGAGGGCCATGTAGTGATCGATGTCGGCGGGGATGACGCGGGCGCGGCGGCACTTGGCCGCTTCAAACGGCAGATCGAGGCGGCCGGCGGGTGCGAGATGCTGTATGTTGTCAACCGCTACCGCAAGCTGGTCGAAACGCCTGAAGAGGCGGTTTCCCTCCTGCATGAGGTGGAGGCCGCATCCCGTTTAAAGGCCACAGGGGTTGTGAATAATTCTCATCTGTCATCGCTTACCACGGCGGAGGATATTCTTGGTTCGCTGCCCTATGCGCAGGAGGCGGCGCGGGAAGCAGGCTTGCCGCTTGTGATGACTACAGTGCCGCTGGCATTGTATGAAGCGCTGAAGGGGAAGGTGGAGAATCTTTTCCCGGTGGAGCTTCTGGTGCAGCCTCCTTGGGCTGAAACCCTGATGTGAAACATACTTTTATGAGATAGAATGTGATTGGAGGAAAAGATCATGGCGAAAGTAACCATCGACGCAAATGTTTGCAAGGGCTGTGAGCTGTGCGTCGCCGCTTGCCCGAAGCATATTATTGCGCTTTCGGCCGACAAGCTCAATGCAAAGGGATATCATCCTGCATGCGTGATCGATATTGAGCAGTGTATCGGATGTGCGGCATGCTATACAATGTGCCCGGATTGTGCAATTACAGTGGAAAGGTGAGTGAATTTCATTGGCGCAGAAAGTATTGATGAAGGGCAATGAAGCCCTCGCGGAGGCTGCCATCCAGGCAGGCTGTCGGCATTTCTTCGGTTACCCGATTACCCCGCAGACAGAGGTTGCGGCCTATATGGCAAAGCGGATGCCTAAAATCGGCGGCACTTATCTCCAGGCGGAGAGCGAGCTTGCGGCCATCAACATGGTGCAGGGCGCGGCTGCGGCCGGGGTGCGCGCTATGACCTCCTCGTCCTCTCCCGGAATCAGCTTAAAATCTGAAGCGATTTCCTATATGTGCGGCTCCGACCTGCCCGGGCTGATCATCAACGTTCAGCGCGGCGGCCCAGGCCTCGGTGGTATCCAGCCCTCCCAGTCGGATTACTGGCAGGCGACCAAGGCGCCAGGCCATGGTGATTTGCATGTGCTCGTGTTTGCGCCCAACTCCGTGCAGGAGATGGTGGATCTCGTTTCCCGCGCCTTTGATAAGGCGGATGAATACCGCATGCCTGCAATGATTTTGGCGGATGGTATGCTCGGCCAAATGATGGAGCCGGTGGAAATGGAGATTTCCGATGAACAGAAGCCCCTGCCTAAGAAGCCGTGGGCCGTTTCAGGCCACAACAATGAGCGCAAGCATAATATCATCAACTCCCTTTACCTTCAGGCCAAGGATTTGGAAGAGCTGGTCGTCGCCCGTTTTGAGCGCTATAAGCTGATTGAGGAGAAGGAGCCGATGGCGGAGGAATATCTCGTTGACGACGCGGAATATGTCGTCGTCGCCTACGGCGCCTCCGCCCGTATTGCCAAGGCGGCAGTCCGCCAGGCGCGCGAGGAGGGCGTCAAGGTTGGCTTGATCCGCCCCATCACGCTCTGGCCCTTCCCGAAAAAGACCCTTCAGAAGGCAGCGGATCACACAAAGGCTTTTCTCTGTGTGGAGATGAGCATGGGCCAGATGGTGGATGATGTCCGCCTTGCGGTCAACTGCGCAGTTCCCGTTTCCTTCTTCGGCCGAACCGGCGGTATTATCCCGACGCCCGCTGAGGTTCTGGCAGAGATTCATAAGCTCACAGGAGGTAATCAGTAATGGCTGCTACATATAAAAGGCCCCATGCATTGCTGGATGTCCCGACGCATTACTGCCCGGGTTGCACGCACGGCATTATCCACCGCCTTGTGGCGGAATGTCTGGATGAGCTGGGCGTAGAGGGGAAAACTGTCGGCGTTGCGCCGGTGGCTGCGCCGTGATGGCGTATGATTATTTCGGCTGCGATGTGATCGAAGCGCCGCACGGCCGTGCTCCAGCCGTAGCAACCGGCATTAAGCGTGCCCTGCCGGAAAACGTTGTGTTCACCTATCAGGCGATGGCGACCTAGCCGCCATTGGCACGGCGGAAACGGTGCACTCCGCCACCCGCGGTGAGAATATTACCGTGATTTTCGTCAATAACGCGATCTATGGCATGACGGGCGGCCAGATGGCGCCGACCTCCCTGCCCGGTCAGGTCACACAGACCACACCCTATGGCCGTGACGTGAAAACGGCGGGTTACCCGGTGCATGTGTGTGAAATGCTTTCCACGTTGGATGGCGTTGCCTATGCGGAGCGCGTAAGCGTCGATTGTGTGAAGAATGTCAACCGCGCGAAGAAGGCCATTAAGAAGGCCTTTGAAACACAGATTGCAGGTAAGGGCTTTACAATCGTCGAGGTAATTTCTGCTTGCCCGACCAACTGGGGCTTGGCTCCCAACGAGGCGCTTGAGTGGCTGCGTGAAAACATGCTTCCGTATTATCCATTAGGCGTTTATAAGGATAAAACCGCTGACGAGGAGGTGGCCGACAATGCGTGATATGAATGCAATCCTCGCCGGTTTTGGCGGGCAGGGCATCCTCTTCATGGGCAAGGTGATCGCCTACGCGGGCCTTTACGATGACAAGCAGGTTTCCTGGCTGCCATCCTATGGCCCGGAGATGCGCGGCGGCACCGCGAACTGTAGCGTCTGCATTTCTGATGAGCAGATCTGCTCCCCGCTGGTCAACACGCCCAACGCACTGATCGTGATGAACCTGCCTTCCTTTGATAAATTTATCGATAAGGTTGTGCCCGGCGGCACTGTGATTGTGGACAGCGCCTTGATCGAGAAGAAAACAGACCGCACGGATATCGACGTCCATTATGTGCCTGCCACTGCAATGGCGGAGGAGAACGGCCTCAAAGGCCTTGCCAATATCATTCTGATGGGCAAGCTGATGGCAACCACCAGCTTCTGCACAATTGAAACGATGGAGAAAACGCTTCAGAAGATTGTCCCCGCGAAGAAGCAGCACCTGGTAGCTAAGAATATGGAAGCGGTCCGCCTTGGTGCGGAATACGCGGAATAAAACTTTTGATCGGCATAAAACGAAAGAAGCATGCAGGCTGAAAAACAGCTGCATGCTTTTTCTATTTTCCGTTTTCAGAGAATTGAATGATCTTCCAGGGGGAAGATCACAGTCAGCAGCATTTTAAAAGCTTCCGGCGCATAGACGGAATGCGGCTTTTTGGCAGGCATGATCAGCACATCGCCAGCCTTGCATACATGGATTTTACCATCCACCGCAAATTGGGCGGTGCCCTCCAAAATCTGCACCATGCGTCTCCGCTGGAATCGTGTGTGGCAATCTCTTCCCCTTGATCAAAGGCGAAGAGGGTAAGGCTCACCGCCCTGTTCTGCACCAGCGTTTTGCTGACAATCTGGCTCGGCTGAGCTGCGATTTGTTCTGCCAGAGGCAATACTGCTTCCTGCTCTATTTTTGTAATATAAGGCATCGGAACGCATCCTTTCCTGTTGGCTAATTGTGTGGATCGAGCCGGCGGCCATCTGTAGAGATTGTCACCACCTGCCACGGGATAAATTTTCCGCTATTTTTCAGCGCTGTCACTGCTGCGTGCTCAATCCCGCCGCAGCAGGGCACTTCCATCCGGATTACAGTGAGGCTTTGAATCTCGTTCTGCCGGATGATATCTGTCAGTTTTTCACTATAGTCGCAGTGGTCCAGCTTCGGGCAGCCGATCAGCGTTATTTTGCCCCGCATAAAATCCTGATGGAAGCTGTCGTAAGCGTAGGCGGCACAATCCGCTGCGATCAGCAGGTGCGCGCCGTTAAAATAGGAGGCGTTGACCGGAGCAAGCTTGATCTGAACGGGCCACTGGCGCAGCTGTGAAGTGCCGCCCGCCGCTGTGTTCTCAGATGGAGCTCCATCCGCTTCAGCGAACGCGCCTGCTGCCCAGGGCAGCCACAGGGGATTTGCCTCTCTGTTGCCTGCATTTTTCTCTTTTTCTGTTTCATCACAGCCATTTCGTCATAGGCGGCCGCTTCCCGTTCCACAAACGTGATGGCCCCGGCAGGGCAGACGGGTAGGCAGTCGCCCAGGCCGTCGCAGAAATCGTCTCGTAGCAGCTTTGCCTTGCCGTTGATTATCCCGATTGCGCCCTCATGGCAGGCTTCGGCGCAAAGGCCGCAGCCGTTGCATTTTGCTTCATCAATTTCAATCATTTTGCGAATCATATTGCATTCCTCCCGAATTGTTGCGTGGCTTGACTTTATGGGCTCAATATACTACAATCGTCTCAATTCGTATGTTGTTATAACAACATGGAGAGAAGGGATTCCTGCAAAATATTTCATTTTGCAACGGTCCCCCTATTCTGCGTATGTTCATGCATGATGCAACGCGCTCTGCGCTTTGTGCTTTTCAAGGATAAATACCGCTCATAATTTTGGCTGCGCCAAAACTGCACAACTCTGCGGCCTGGCGCAAGAAAGGCATGGTCATAACCATGGACGAACAATTTTTAACCAAAGCGAGCTTGTTTCATAACATAGCGTTAGAGGATCTTCGGTCAATGCTGAAGTGTTTGGGGGCGGTGCAAAAGCGATTTGAGAAATCCGCCGTGATCTATCACGCCGGAGATATCGCGCACGCATTCGGGCTGGTGCTCTCCGGACGGGTTCAAGTGGAAAACGATGATTTTTGGGGCAATAAAAGTGTGCTGGCCAGTATTGAAGCAGGGGATACCTTTGCGGAAACCTATGCCTTTCTGCCCCAGGAGCCGATGATGGTTAACGTTGTGGCGGCAGAGGCCTCCGACGTGCTGTTTTTGAACGCAGAGCAAGTGATTCAAATCTGCCCGGATTCCTGCCCACACCACGGCATGCTAGTGCGCAATCTGCTGATGGTATCTGCTCAGAAAAATTTAATGCTCTCCCGTCGCATCTTCCATACGGCGCCCAAAACGATACGCGGGCGGGTGCTGTCTTATTTATCGTTTCAAGCGGCGCATTGCGGGAGCAGGGCTTTTGAAATCCCGTTTAACCGCCAGCAGCTCGCGGACTATTTGAGCGTTGACCGCAGCGCTCTTTCCAACGAGCTTAGCAAAATGCAGCGGGAAGGCCTGCTGACAGTAATCCATAATCGCTTTTGTCTAAAGGCGGCGCAGGACGGGAATGCTTTGTAAAACGTAACGGGTGGTATTCGACTGCTCTCGTGGGCAGCATAAATTTTTTTGTATGGTTATGGCAGGCTCCGTTTTATAATAAATAAAGAAAAGACACACAAACGGCTGTTTGTGTGTCTTGTTGGTTGCGGAGGAAGGATTTGAACCAACGACCTTCGGGTTATGAGCCCGACGAGCTACCAGACTGCTCCACTCCGCGATATTAAATTGGCTCTCGTTTGAGTGCTTATTTATTATAAGCGACTTTGAGTAAAAAAGCAAGCCTTTTCTCTTTTAAACAGTTACAACAATAAAAAGATTCCTAATAAAAAAACTATTTATTATGACCATTATCGATTCGTCCAGCGTCCAAAAGCCGCAAAGCCAGCGTTTTCCTTGTGGAGCGGCACTTCCTTTGCAAAAGCTTTGCCGTTTTTCCAATGGGACCCGCATGTGGAACACCTATTCAATCGGGTAAAGCGAACGCGGTGGACAATCCAGAGACGGCTGCCGGGCATTGCCTATCCTATGTTCACCGTGGCGCCGCGAGAGAGTTGCCATCTTGCCCCGCGGCGCTCCCGCTGTTGGTTTAAAAATTGCCAAGGCTCTGCACATAGGCATGCATTTCATTGCGGGATTGAATTGTATGCGTGTGTGCCAAAATTTCCGCCTGCTTTTCCTTGGTCTGTTTTGAAAAATATTCCATTGCGCGGGGGTTTTGCGCGAGTGCCATTCCAAATCCCAACGGTAGTTCCTCCATAGGGCTCCTCCTTATCACTTTTTTTGCGCCAACCGATTGATACAATTGTGAAAATCCTCCGGCGTCCGAATGCTTTCCAGCAGTAGTTTTTGCTGCGTTTCCTCCGGGAGGGAGTCAAACAGCTCACGCTCCTGGATATTTTCATGAAAAATAGTCGCCAAGGCAAGCGGCAGCCCGGAATAATTAGCATATTCCATACGCAACCTCCTTTTTAGTTCCATGATCGTGATCTGATACAATCCATAGTATACAATTTTCTTTGTGTATTTATCCATGCCAGCGTGTTTTAACAGGTGGAAAATTTCGTCGGAGTCAGAAGATAACCGTGGAAAACCGTTCAGAAAGATAAAAGAAAATATTTCAAAAAAATGTATTGACTTTCTCAGTGAAATCGGATATTATAGTTAAGCGCTTAACGCGCTGAAATCGCCAAGCGTGATAGAAATGATCCATTAGCTCAGCTGGCAGAGCACTTGACTTTTAATCAAGGTGTCCGGAGTTCGAATCTCGATGGATCACCAAAAGAACGCAGGAACAAGGTTTTTCTTGTACCTGCGTTCTTTTTCTATCTTTGCATGAGGTTATCAAGCGGACTGTAAGAATGAAAATTGACTGCCAATTTAGAGGGAATCAAGTGTACATACCGCTTGACCATTTCAAGCGACGTATGGCCAAGAATTTGCTGGAGGCTGTAAATGTCCCCGCCGTTCTCCAAGTACCTAGTTGCGAAGGTGTGGCGTAAAAGATGAGGTTTCAGGCGGGGGATATTTGCCCTGTGTTTCAGCTTGCGGAACAGGTCTTTCACAGCGTCCTGTTTCAAGGGAATCAAGGTGTCTGTTACGAATAAAGGCGTGCGATCCGGCAGGGGAGGCAGGCGGGAGAGATACCGAAGCAGGGCACGCTTGCTCTGCAAACCAATTGGAACCATGCGCTGCTTGTTCCCCTTGCCGTTGACGATCAGATAGCCTTCTGGAATATGAATGCGGCCCGGCTCCAGTGTCACAACCTCATTGAGCCGCAAGCCGCTGTCCAGCATCAAAGCACAGATACAGTAATTCCGACAACCTATGAAGGTGTGAAGATCGAAGCAGGAAAACAGACGCTTCACTTCATCATCCGTCAGAACGTCGATAGTTTTCCGCTGCGCCTTTGGAAGTTTGAACCGCTCCGGGAGGTTTTCGTTTAAATAGCCCTCTGTGTAGCACCATGTCAAGAAAGCGCGCAGAGCCCGGATATATGTCTGTATCGTTGTAGTGGTGATTTCCTGGCCTTTCAAATGCAGATAATACCCTTTGCAATCCGAAAGGGAAAGGCCCTCTACGGGCCTTGTAGCGTCTCCTATGTAGCTTGCAAAGAAACCGAGACAACGTTTGTAATAGATGACTGTGTTCGGAGAATTGCCCCGTATCTGCTGCTCTATCAAGAAATCCTCTATGGCGTTCTGCAAGGTCAAAAAATCACCTCCTATTCGATCTCCGTAAAGTCAAGCTGTTTCCCCTGTGTTTCGGTGGGGATGAATCTTCTGCAAAGATATCAAATTCAGGAAGAGCTTCCACAAGAGAGTTTTCCGCAAGCTCTTTCAAAGTTTCGTAATCGGAATATTCTTCATAGGTTGATGAAATTCTCTGTACTTACCATCTTCATCAATAAAATGATATATCACAAAGTTAATGCGCCTAAATAATTGCTTCATGGTATCTAAATCAAGATTATCACGCACCATATTTCGGTAAACCCTCTCAGGAGGAAGAATGCTTGAAATATGAACCTCTGTCCATAATGGGAGAGTATTTACATATCGAGCATGCAAAGGCATCTTGTAACCCTGTAAAATCTTCATCAGAGTACCAAACTGAATTTGACCTCTAAATTCATCCATAAAAAGAACCGGCTCCCCACAATAATCGTCAAGACCGCCATTATCAAAATCAGAATATACATAAACCTGACCTTCTCCTAATTCATCAACCAGACGCTTTAAAGAAAATGTTTTTCCGGTTCCGCTTTCTCCAACATGCCAGTAAACATTAATTTTTCTGAGAATAGGAGTTTCTTTTTCTCTCTTACGAAAATACCCTTTTCTAATCATCGATTCATACCGCCTGAAAGAAAAAGACATATCCATAATTTGATTTGGAGAAAAACCCTGCTCAATTAAATCTTCTATGACTTCAAAGTCTTTTCGCGCGCCCTGATTTCCTTTAATTTCTCCATGACGAGCAACATAAAGAACTTGTTCGCCTTTCTCCTGAAACTTTCCTTTTTTCTGAATATAATCCTCAGCCTGTTCTTTTGTGCCTTTCGTTGGTTCAAGATGTGCCTTAGGATAAGCTTTTTTTAAGGAAGAGAAACGAGCCTTGTTAGAATCCTCTAAAACCATATGTAAATGAATCAACCCATCAGCAGAAATACAATAAGACACCGCGCCTGTTCTGGTAGGATAATCCTTCACCCATTCTTTAAGAACCTGTTCTGCAATGTCTTGTGGCTCTCCTGAATAGATATCCTGTGGATTGTTCAAAACACAAAACCAGCTTCTAGCACTTTCTTTACCATCCAATACGGAATCACCTCCTATCAATTTGTCCCAGAAGTTAAATTTTCGAATTTGTCCCAGAAGTTAATATGTTTTTTCTTCTAAAAATCAGAAAAATAACGTAGTCACAAGGAAAAACTTGTCCCAGAAGTTAATAAATATTTTTTTTGTCCCAGAAGTTGTCCCAGGGGGGTATGGGACAAAATTTTCCTTGTAGCTACGGGCTTTTTTCACACTTTGTCCCATGTCCCAGAAGTTGGGGGTAATACTAACCCCAACTTCTGACCACTCAAGAGCGCCGGAGGGGGTGCCCCCCGACCGGGGCGGCATCCCCCCTCCGCGCTTCCGGCTGTCCTCTCTCATGCCTGACCCACATAAACTTCAATCTTCAAAACTACCTTTTTCAATTCCACATTCCAACTCATTCACACAATCGGAAATATTATCAGACAAAGTAAAAATAGCATCATATTCAACAGATGAAATAGCTAAATCTTTATGTGTTTTTTGCATAACCATACGAAGCAAATACGCCTCAATTCTTAGTTCATACAGAACTCCTTCTAAACCATCCATAAATTTTAACAAATCTTTTTCTTCCATTGGTTTACACTCCTTCTTTTTTTTCTTGCAGGAATGCCCCAATTGCGGTATACTTTGTACGAACGCAACAGGGGCCTTCCCTTGTGCGGGTGGTTAATAGCCTGATTTCTTTCCACGGAGAGCAGGCTATTTTTTTTGTGCATTTTCGGCCTGTACCTCCTTTTCATCATGATATTTTCAGTTCCTAATCGTCGGGGACACTCTCACGGAACCAATTCAAGACTTCATCCAGATCATAGCGGACGATTTTCGCGCCAAGACGGATAAAAGGCATACCATCCTGACGACACTTCCAGAGAAAAACACGCTCGACTTTCAGGACGGAACAGAGTTCCTGTTCGGTTAACAAAGACATTTTAAAACCTCCTTTGAAACAAATACGAACTAATAATGATTATCTCGTTAATAAGTATAAATCAACGAAAACATACTGTCAAGAACATTTTAACCCGAAATCAATTAATTTGTACGAATATTTTCTGCTACTTTTCAAACAAAAACAAACATGTAGAATTGTATATGAAAGGATGGTTTGACATGAGATATGACATTACCGTTAGATATAAAAACAAGGAGATTACCGTTAAAGGTTCCAAACAATTAGAAGGTACTTGGGATTTAAAAGATTTCATATCTAAAACAAGAGAAATTTCGGGATTGACTTATGGACAAATTCACTTAATGACTGATATATCAGAAAAAAGAATGAAGGCTATAGAATCTGGCGAAATCGGAATATCTGAAGAAAACATTTTAGTTTTACAACGGGTTCTAAAATTTCCCAAAAAAATTGTATCTATCGTAAGCGATAAAGAAAAACCCCTTTGGGCAATAAGGATAACAGAATTGAGAGAAGAGCACTATTTCACGCAAACAGATGTTAGCAAGGCACTTGGAATTGCACAAACCACATATGCAGGATACGAAACCGGAAGCATGAGCCAGACTTTGAAACAATGATTAAAATAGCTGATATCTACAAAGTATCTTTAGACTATCTAGTAGGAAGATATTAATAATGGTAATTCAACTTGATTTTGGTATGTTAAGCTATTAAAATGATTTAGGTAAACACTTTAAAATGAGGTGCTGAATTATGTCTGTAAAAAAATGTTGTGAAACCTGTGAATTCCGATTTCCTGAACAAGGCGGCATCAAAACCAAAAGTGGTTTTATTTGCGCGGGATACGGAACAAGAACAGATAACGGAAAAGAGACTTATGGAACCCCTATCGAAATAACCGAAAAAATGTTTCCCCATGGTTGCAACGACTGGGGCATATCATTTCAAGAGTTTGAGAAAGATTTCAAGCATAAAAAATAGCCCCTACCCAAGCGAACAGAGAAATTTACATCATGGAAAATTTGCAATTAAAGATTGTATGTCTGCGGTAAACTATTTGTGATATATCATCAAAGATCGGTGCTTTTCGCCCGTCTCCATATGCTACGAAAGGCTGGCTCCTGCCGGGCGAAAAGATCATATTGCCGATCTGGGCGGCAAACACCTGAATCCCCATTAGCAACACAAGGCCCAGCCCCCAAATAACCATTGCGGCCCCAATGCAACAAAAAAGCGCGGGAATACCCCGCGCACAGTTTCAACAAAACACTGCTTTTAATCAAGGTGTCCGGAGTTCGAATCTCCGATGGATCACCAAAAGAACGCAGGAACAAGGTTTTTCTTGTACCTGCGTTCTTTTTCTATCTTTGCATGAGGTTATCAAGCGGACTGTAAGAATGAAAATTGACTGCCAATTTAGAGGGAATCAAG
>ENA-OQDW01000069-OQDW01000069.1-human-gut-metagenome-genome-assembly--contig:-NODE-69-length-38156-cov-8.651687_pt1 | contig 38156 bp, 30 predicted proteins | sample MGYA00242784_ERZ504613 | MGnify/ENA primary metagenome ERZ504613 (study PRJEB26092, sample SAMD00036330) | human gut metagenome | host: Homo sapiens | study: EMG produced TPA metagenomics assembly of...
CAAAGCCCGAGCTTGTGAAAGTTTGGGCTTTGTTGTAAATAAAAATGTTTTTTAAAGATTTCGTATCTGTGAAAAGGCAAAAAATTAAAAGGGGTGCGTCACAGACTTATGACACACCCTCTTTTTTTGTACCTTTGGGGTCATTACTGCAAGAAATCATCGTTGCTTACCTTTACACCAAGTGGTCCATAGTCGCCAAGAGCTTTATGAGCAAGTCGACTCAACCCTCGGTCTAAGGTGTAGATTGTTCGGTTGGATGCATCAGAGACGTAGTTCCATGGAAGACGTGATTGAAACTATGAACAGCGTGGAAATCGTAGTAAAAGAAGAAGGAGAACTGTTTTTTTATTTTTTAATCCTATTTTTCCTATGCATTCAGCTAAAATTCATACCTTTGCATTATCTTTTCAAAAAACAACAAAATGTAATCAATATGAAACAGAAAGATGTTATAACGGGATGGCTTGTCGCATTCATTATCAGCTGTATGATGCTGACGGGATGCACCGAAAAATCCAGGAAGCTAGAGAAGAAAAACGTGAAAGTTGAGACTATCTCCGTGGGGAATACAAACCTGGGGGAACGAAAGACTATGTGGGAACCATCGAGGAAAAGATGGGATCTACACTCAGCTTCGAGATAGCCGGAAACATCACTTCCATACGGGTGGAAGAAGGAGATAGAGTGAGCAAGGGACAGCTGCTCGCCACCATCAACCCTACCACCGTGAAGGAGGCTCACCGGGCAACACTCACCACCCTGAAACAGGCGCAGGATGCCTACAGAAGATTCCGGCCCCTGCACCAGTCGGGAACCATCTCGGATATGAAATGGGTGGAGATAGAAAGCAAACTGGAACAGGCAAAGGCGGCTGAAAGCATCGCCCGCCAGCAACTCTCCCACTCTACCTCACAGCTCCTTTTGCAGGTGTCATCGCTGCAAGAACGTGGACTTGGGAACCTACGTGCTCCCCGGACAGCCTGTGCTGAAACTTGCCAATGTGGCACAAGTCAACGCCAAGGTATCCGTACCCGAAGCTGAAATATCTCATCTGCACGTGGGCGACAAGGTGAAACTGACGGTAGCTGCTCTTTCGGGTGCCATTTTCCGGGGAACGATTTCAGAAAAAGGCATCGATGCAACCCCATCTCGCATACCTACGATGTCAAGGTGGGCATCACCAATCCGCAGGGCCGTCTGCTCCCAGGCATGGTATGCAACGCCCAGGTGCAGGGTAGCGCTGCTACCCCATCCCACATCACCGTTCCGCCACAAAGCATTGAACTGGATGTAGATAACTCCCGATTCGTATGGACCGTGGTAAACGGAAAGGCACATCAGCAACCCGTAACTACCGGCGATTTCGAAGGCGACGGCATCGTCATCCTTTCGGGACTGAAGGCTGGCGACCAGGTTATCATCAATGGCCAGCAGAAAGTTTCGGAAGGAATGAATGTAGATACAGCAAAAAGCGATAACCGATAAAAAAAGTGGAGAGAAAAGATATGAATCAAGAGACAAACAAACCGGAGGATTCCAAAAAGCCGGAGAGAGACACCGCCCTTCGCGACCACATCAAGGCACGCATCACCAGGAAGCCCAACCGCATCATCAAGCGCTCGTTCATCGAGTCGGCGATGTGCAACCACAACATCGTGATGCTTCTGATGGGCATGCTCGTATTTCTAGGCATACTCGGCATCTGCATCATGCCCAAGCAGGAGATGCCGCAATTCACCATCAGGCAGGGAGCCTGCGTAGCCGTATATCCAGGCGCTACATCCGGAGAGGTGGAAGAACGGGTGGCTAAACCGCTGGAGAACTTCATCTTCGGATACAAGGAGGTGAACAAGAAAAAGACCTATACCCAGAGTAAGGACGGCATGCTGATCGTGTTCCTGGAACTCAACGACGACGTGGAGGACCGGGATGCCTTCTGGAGCAAGTTCAAGCATGGTCTGCAGGCCTTCAAGAGTTCCCTTCCTACGGGTGTCCTTGCCCTGCAGGCAGTGGATGACATCGCCGATACCTCTGCCCTGCTCATCACGATGGAAAGCAAGCAGAAAACCTATAGGGAACTGAATACATACATAGACCAGCTGAAGGACAGATTGCGCCGCATTGATGCCATCTCGAACCTGCGAACCTACGGACTGGAAAACGAACAGATAAGCATCTGCCTGGACCAGAACAAGCTGGCCAAATACGGCATCGGCCCCTATAAGATTCTGAACGACCTTGCCCTGCAGGGCTTCACCACCGTGAGCGGAAACCTGGAGATGGGCAACCTCAACCTGCCCATCCACATCACCGACTCCTACAACAACGAGCGGGATGTGGCAGAACAAATCGTATATTCCGACCCCAAGGGCAACATCGTGCGCCTGAAGGACATCGCACAGATTAAAAGAGAATATCCGAAACTGAATAAATACATCAAGAGCAACGGCAACAAATGCGTGCTCCTATCCATTGAAATGCGACCGGGAAACGACATCGTGAAGATGGGAAGAGACGTACACAAGATGATGGATGATTTTGAACAGTCCCTGCCCGGCGATGTACACATCAATACCATTACCGACCAGAGCAAGGTGGTAAGCGAATCGGTGCTAAACTTCCTGCGTGAGCTGCTCATATCGGTCATCTCCGTCATCATCGTGGTCATCCTGCTCATGCCGCGCCGCGTAGCAGAGGTATCAGCCCTCAGCATCCCTATCACCATCTTCTCGTCGTTGGGCATATTCTATCTTTTCGGCATGGAGCTGAACACCGTTACACTGGCTGCCCTCATCGTAACACTGGGTATGGTGGTGGATGATTCCGTGGTTATCATCGACAACTACATGGAGAAGCTGGGCCATGGCATGTCGCGCTGGCATGCAGCCATCGCCGCTCCTAGAGAGTTCTTTATGTCGGTGCTTTCTGCCACGCTCAGCATCTCGCTCACCTTCTTCCCATTCCTCTTTACCATGCATGGCGACATGGGCGATTTCGTAAAATCATTCCCCTGGGCCATGTTCATCATCCTGAGCATCTCGCTCATGGTTTCGCTGCTGCTCACACCTTATTTACAGTATATGGTGATTCACCAGGGCATCAGCAGCCAGCACAAGCCCAACGCCCGCAAAAAGCCGCTCGACTATCTGCAGATGGGGTACACCTGGTTGCTGAAACGCTGTTTCGCCTTTCCACGCACCACCCTCGCTGTGGGCATCATGCTGGTGAGCACCGGAGCCATCATCTTCGTACATCTTCCGCAGAGAATGATGCCTATCGCCGAGAGAAACCAGTTTGCCGTAGAGTTCTATCTGCCTAGCGGAACCACCGCTGCAAGAACCGCACAGGTGGCAGATTCTATGGCCCACATTCTGCAGCGCGACCCGCAGGTAACAGCCGTAACCACGTTTGTTGGCCAGGGTTCACCCCGTTTCCACACCACCTATGCGCCACAGATTGGCGGTGAGAACTTTGCACAGTTTATCGTGAATACGGTAGATAACGATGCCACAGAAGAGGTACTCGACCGATATGCCGACCGATACTCCAACTATTTTCCCGACTGCTACATCCGCTTCAAGCAGATGGATTACAACAACGCCACCTACCCTATCGAAGTAAGAGTGAGCGGCGACAGCATGGGCGACCTGAAGGCTGCCGCCAGGAAGATAGAAGCCTGCATGCACAAGATAGAAGGCATCAACCTGATTCGTACCAACTACGAAGAGCCCCTGCCTGGCATCAGGGTAACTCCAGATGCTACCGAGGCCAACCGGCTGGGTGTGAACAAGACCATACTCTCTGCCGACCTTGCCATTCATTTTGGCGATGGCATCCCGATGGCCACCCTTTGGGAAGGCGACTATCCGGTGAAGATGGTTCTGAAATCGGAAAACGACAGCGACCTTGCCAATGAATACATCCCCGTGATGGAGGAACATCGAGCGTTCCACTCCGCCAGCTGGCTAAGATTTCGCCCGACTGGCACGACGGCAGCATCATACGCAGAAACGGCGTGCGTACCATCTCTATCATAGGTGAACCTTTAAGGGGATTCAATGCCAATCGATTGGCCAACGAACTGAAGCAGGAAGTATCCAAACTCCCGCTAGATTCCAGTCTTGATTGGGAGATTGGCGGTATGGCAGAAAAGGATGCCGAAACCCTTCCTCAGGTTACATCGGGCGTGATGATAGCAGCCTTGATCATCTTCTTCATCCTGCTCTTCCATTTCAAGCGCATCAGTCTGGCACTGGTGAATCTCTCGTCCATGTCGCTCTGCATCTTCGGTGCAGCGATAGGCCTTCTGGTTACGGGTTTCGACGTGAGTCTTACCTGCATATTAGGCATAGTGAGCCTGATGGGTATCCTGGTAAGAAACGGCATCATCATGCTCGACTATGCCGAGGAACTGCGCCGCGACAAGGGGTTATCGGTAAAGGAAGCCGCCTTCCAGGCTGGCGAGCGCCGCATGCGCCCTATCTTCCTTACATCGGCAGCCGCTCGGTAGGCGTACTGCCTATGATGGTAGAGAACAATACGCTGTGGTCGCCAATGGGAGCCGTTATCTTCTTCGGTACGCTTATCTCGATGGTACTCATTGCCACCATCCTGCCTGTGCTCTATTGGCTCGTGTTCGACAAGCACGGCAAGTATAGTTTGAGGAAGCAGTAACCACCCCTGTGTATTAAACACTTCGTTCTCATCGGTTGTGATGCCAATAGGCATCGGTGCACCCGTTTTCGGGTTCACAAATTGCAAAAATATCACCATGATTGTAGGATAAGGACAGAAAAACTTTGTGCTTTCAAGATTTATTCGTACTTTTGCAGTCAAAAACAGAAAGGGAGGGATGAATGCTGATGCAGAAATCCCTCTTTAAGTATAACAAAAAAGGAGAAAGCCTATGTTCCATATCGCTCAATACTTCCCTATCACAGACCCTACGTTGATATTCTTCGTAGTGCTCCTCATCATCCTCTTTGCCCCTATCATCATGGGTAAACTCCGTATCCCGCACATCATCGGTATGGTGCTGGCAGGTGTGCTCATAGGCAAATACGGACTGAATATCCTGGAGCGCGACTCTTCGTTTGAGCTCTTCGGAAAGGTGGGACTCTATTACATCATGTTCCTCGCTGCCCTGGAGATGGATATGGAAGGTATGAAAAAGAACAAGTCGCGACTGCTTATCTATGGCCTGCTCACCTGTTTTATTCCGTTCTTCCTCACATACGGCATGAGCATCTGGCTGCTCCACTACTCTGCCAAGGCTTCCTTCCTGCTGAGCTGCATCATGGCATCCAATACGCTGATTGCCTATCCTATCGTTTCGAGATACGGACTGCAACAGAAACCGAGCGTTACGCTGAGTGTGGGGTCGAGCATGATTTCGCTGCTCATAGCCCTGATAATGCTTGCCGGACTGGTAGCATCGTTCAGCAAGCATGACGGCATACTGTTCTGGGTATTCTTCACCCTCAAGTTTGCTGTCTATTGTGGCGTGATGATCATGCTGATTCCCCGACTTACAAGATGGTTCTTGCGAAGATACAGCGATGCGGTGATGCAGTTTATCTTCGTACTTTCAATGCTCTTTATGAGTGCGGCACTTTCGCAGATAGTGGGCATCGAGGGCGTTTTCGGTGCTTTCTTCGCCGGTCTGATATTAAACAGATACATTCCGCATGTTTCGCCACTGATGAACCGCCTCGAGTTTATCGGCAATGCCCTCTTCATTCCTTATTTCCTGATAGGTGTGGGCATGCTGATCAATATCAATCTGCTGTTTCAGGGCAGTCATATTCTATGGGTCGTGTTCTGCATCGCCTTCTTCGGAACCCTGGGCAAAGCATCGCAGCTATATCGCCTGTTTGGGTTTCCGATTGCCACTTTCTTCGGGTCACATGATGTTCGGACTCACTTCGGCTCATGCTGCCGGAAGTATCGCCATGGTGATGGTGGGTATGCATCTGCTCGTAGCACCGGCACTTACCTCGTCAACGATGATATGCTCAACGGTGTGGTTATGATGATTCTGATTACCTGCATCATCTCATCCATCCTTACCGACCGGTCTTCGCAGAAGATTATCCTGAGAGACAAGGAACTGCCTGATGCGGAAGACGACAAGAAGGTGAGCGATGAGAAGATTCTGATTCCGGTGAAATATCCTGAATATGCTGACAACCTGATGAGTCTGGCGTTTCTGGTGAGAAACCAGAAGCTGAACAGGGGACTCATCTGCCTGAATGTGGTATATGAAGACAAGGACATGCGATACAACCAGGAACAGGGAAGACGGCTTCTGGAACATTGCAGTCAGCTGGCTGCTGCCACCGATGTGATGACGCAGACCCAGGTTCGTATTGCCGCCAACATCGCCAACGGCATCAAGCATGCCTTCAACGAGTTCCAATGTTCTGAGATTATCATCGGAATGCACATGCATCCTGAGGTTTCGCAGAAGTTCTGGGGAGAATTCCACCAGAGTCTCTTCAACGGATTGAGCCGACAGATTATCATGGCACGCATCAGACAGCCGTTGAATACATTGAGAAGAATACGGGTAGCCGTACCTTCGAGAGCAGAGTTTGAGCCGGGTTTCTACCGCTGGCTGGAACGCCTAGCCCGACTTGCCGGCAACCTCGACTGCCGCATTCAGTTTCATGGCAGAGAAGAGAGTCTGGCGCTCATCAATGAATATATCAAGAACCGGCATCCGGAAGTGCGTGCTGATTATACCCAGATGATTCACTGGAACGAGTTGCCACAGCTGGCTTCGCAGATATCTCCAGATCACCTGTTCGTGGTAGTAACCGCCCGTAAGGGAACCGTATCTTACAAGACAGCACTGGAGCGTCTGCCGGAGGAAATAACGAAATACTTCTCAGGTACCAACCTGATGATTATCTTCCCCGACCAGCATGGTGATTCCTACGGCGACCAGCTTACCTTCGCTGAGCCTCAGCATCAGGAAGAGATCAGTGCTTACGAATCATTCCTGCAATGGTTTAAGAAATTCAGAAAATAAAGAGAAAACAGAGGATACTACTAAAAAAGGTCGCCAGCATTTTGGCGACCTTTTTTCATATTTATTTCGTATTCAAAACCAACTTCTTAGCTTTCATCTTTTCTCCCGCTACCGAGAGTTCTATCTTTCCCGGCTTATCACCGGCGCGCAATATCACGAGGGCGGATCCCTGAAAGAGATGACGCTGGATGGACTTCTCCAACTGGGTCTTTCCGATATGAAGCTCATCAGATGCGATGTTTCCATTATCCACCGCCACGATATTCGCATCGCCCTTCACGGTGAAGGTTAACTTGTCGAATGCCTTGGCATCCTTCACGTTCAGCACTCTTCTGCCCTTTTTATCCACCGCATAGATGCGAACATGCATCAGATCCTTACCATCAGCATGCCAGGTCTCTATATCCGGAACCAGCTTCAGAGCCACAGCCTCGCCCGTAGTCTCTATCTGATGGCGAGCCACCACCTTGCCGTTCTTTCTAGCTACAGCCAGAAGCACACCCGGTGCATAGGCGATGTCATCCCATTTGATGCGGGCACGGAGTTTAGGGGCTTCGCTGTTCTTTCTTACTCCCAGACTCTTACCGTTGAGGAAGAGTTCCACCTCATCTGCATTGGTATAAGTGTAGAGCGAAACCTTCTCGCCTACCTCACGGTTCCAGTTTTCTGAGAGCTTTCCGGCAGAAACATTGATGCCATTCCACTGGATGTTGCCACCCGACTTTTCGATGATTCCGATATGCACGACAGGTTCTTCTGAGAACATACTCTTCACGAAATAAGCATCCGGCTTTGGCTGGAGAGAAAGATCGAACACACCCTGGTTCCATCCCTTGACAGGCCATCCCATACTCTCGCCCAGGTAATCGATGGTTCCCCAATAAGCCAGACCCAACACCTTGTCACGGTCCATCTCATAGAAGTTTGGTCCCATCGCAGCCACACTCGCCTCACTCTGATAGAAGGTCTTTTCAGGATAACGCTTCATATCACCAGGGAAGTACATATAGCGATAGTTGTAGGAGTTTACCTCGGTAGCCACCGCCAAATCAGCAGGGATAGAATCTGTCTCGATGTTGCGGTAGCGGGGATGCATGGCAACGGTCGTCAATCGGGTATCATCATAACGGTGCAGCAATTCCTTCTGGAGTTTATAAGCCGTCACGCCCCAATCATTAAAAGGCAGGTTGCTGTATTGCTGCAATTCATTTCCCAGACTCCAGAGGATGACCGACGGATGATTTCTGTCTCGCTTCACCCACTCCGGAATATCCTTCTGCCAGAGGCTCTCCCATTCCACTCTGCCGCCGGCATACTGAGTAAGCCATTTGTCGTAAAGTTCATCCACCACCAAGATGCCATACTTATCGCAGAGCTTCAGGAAATCCTCGCTGTATGGATTATGAGAGGTGCGGATATGGTTCATGCCGAATTTCTTCATCAGTTTCAGCCGCTTCTCGATGGCACGCGGATAAGCAGCAGCACCCAAGGCACCGAGGGTATGATGATTGGCATAGCCTTCAGCAAGACCTTCTTGCCATTCACCAGCAAGCCCTTCTGCGGAACGATTTCGATGGTGCGCACACCAAACGGCTCCTTAATCTGGTCAGCAATGTTGCCTTCGTTGTCATAAAGTGTCACCTCGGCAGTATATAAATAAGGTGTATCTGGCGACCACAGTTGGGCATTCTCCAGAGAGATGGCAGGCAACTCATATTCTCTATCACGCCATTTGGCATTGAAATCGATGTTATTCTTCTGTTGAGCCACCACCTTGCCATCGGCATCCAGAATACGAACCTCTACAGGAATAACAGCCTTTCCCTGTCCTTTTGCCAGCTTCTGCTGTTGATAATCTCTGCCTTGATTTTCACCTCTTTGTTATCCTGGGTGCGGATAAAGAGCGGATGGCGAGGGAAGTACAGATCCTTGTCGGTGATGATGAGATTGACATCACGATAGAGACCGGCACCCGTAAACCAGCGGGAATTATTAGGATTGCGGGTATCTGCCTTGACGGTTATCTCGTTAGCCTCGCCCCATTTCAAGAGTTTACTGAGGTCGATATCAAAACCGAGGTAACCATAGTCGGTGCCACCGATACGCTTTCCATTCAGATAGACATCTCCTACCAGCATGATGCCCTGGAAGTCGAGCACGATGCGCTTTCCCTTCCATTCAGCCTTGGGAGTAAGCTCATAGCGATACCAGCCGATGCCCATCTCCTTAAAGCCACGCGGACTCAATCGGCTGCGCACATTGCTGCCCGCATCGCTATTATCTGGTCGCTCACTGGCATCTGGAGCTACCCAATCCTGTCCGATCAGGAAATCATGAGGCAGATTCACCACATCATCCCCACTTTGAGTTGACTTCAACTCAGCAATATTCTTCACATCACCACGATGAAACTGCCATCCCTGGTTGATGCTGATTGTATCGCGCACCGCAGCTTCAGTCGAAAGGGTTCCCATCAAAGGCAAACCGCCCAATAGCAACGAGGCGAAAAGTATTGTCTTTTTATTCATGTCAAATTCATTTAATATGAGATTTTGAACCAAAAAGAACTAATCATAAAGTTCAATGTTCAAAGCTCAAAGTTCAAAGTACTAATTTCCGTCCGGCTTGGTTACATTCTGATTCACAGATGGATACCACACGAATTGATTGAAATCATCTGGCTGGGCAGGATTGTAGTCTTTCCAGTCACTGCGTAGATACTTCACGATAGGCAGATTGAGCTGCTTCATTCCCATTACCACCATCTTAGCCACCTCGTAGGCTCCGTATGGATTGAAGTGGGTGTTATCCTCCAAAGCCTTAGGCTGGTTTGGATAAGTATTTGCCGGATAGTGAACCAGCGACTTCTTGCTGTTCTCATAACCCAAAGTCTCGAAGAAAGTGCGGGTCATATCGTGGAGTTCAATGACAGGAACATCCTCTCTCTTTGCCACAGCTCTCATGGCATCAGGATAATCCTTATGAGTCTCCTGAATCTTGCTATGGGTAGCCTCATCGAAGAAGCGACGCTGAGTAGGAGTTACGAAGATGATGTTGCCACCCTTCTTGCGGACCTCATCGATGAACTTCTTCAGATTATAAGAGAAGTTATACCAGGCACCACTGCCTGCAGACTTCTCCTTCTGGTCGTTGTGTCCGAACTCACAAATCACGTAGTCGCCCTTCTTCATCATAGCCAGCACCTTGTCCAGACGGTTGGAGGCAAGGAAAGAACCTGCTGTCAATCCGCTCTCGGCATGGTTTGAGATAGCTACCTCTGGACCAAACCAGCGGGTCACCATCTGTCCCCAGGAAGCGTATGGCTCTGTAAACTGATCTACTACCGTAGAGTTGCCACAAAGAAACAAGGTAGTGGTTTCGGCAGGAGCCGGTTCCACCTTGATGCTCTTTACTGCCGGAGCTACCCCTGTAAACTCCAAGGTCAACTTCTCATCCCAGGTAAAGTATCCTTTCTCACGGGCTTTGATTTTCACATTCTTCTTATCAGTAATATAAGGAGAGCGCTTGTTCACGATGAAGGAGTAAGTCTTGAACTCACCCTTCCTGGTGCTCACCTCATCGAGCATCAATCTTCGGTTTTCGGCACGAACCACCGTCTTGCCCGCCTTCTTTTTGGAACCGAGCACCACAGTCACCTTATAGTTGCCATCTGCCACCTTCACTGAATAGAAGAAAGGCGCATTGCTCTTTGCCTTTGGAGCAGCCACGATGTCATATCCCTGCCCCTCCTCTGCGGAATAGACAGGCTGCACCTTCAACATATCAATATCAAAAGTCTGGGCATTGACGGCTACAGTAGAAGCTAGCGCCAGCAGGCTGGTAAATAAAAAATTTCTAGTTTTCATATAAATTATTTTTTCTGTTGTTGTCATTCATCTTGGCTATGATTGAATTTCGAGAGCAAAGATACATAAAAAGGACAAAAAGATATTATGCTTTTTATCCTTCTTATATAAAAATCGTTCAAAAACTATTATTCCTGTCTATTTCTGCAGGGTAATTCCCATTAATCCGACAACCACCTCGTTGCTCAGCGCCCTTAAAGTGAAACGCTTCAATTTCTTCCTTGCATCCAGAGGCATGTCGAGCAATATCGCAGCTCCACCCTCTATTTCTGCCACGGCTTTCTTGAAACCAGGCACATCTGCCATGTTTTTGTTGACTTCCAGATGAAGATCACGGAAGAGATGACGACTCACCTTGCCCGATGCCAGACCTATGCGATAAGGACGAAGTTCCGGCTGCGGGAAGGCAGTGGCATTCTCCAAAAAATCCTGCTCTATCGGACACCAGTTAACCGGTGGAGTTAGCATCAGTTCATCCCTGGTTCCATCAGCATATTCTACTCTTACCACTGCATTTTCTATAGCATACTGCATCGGATTGGTAGAACCAGCCATCAGGAGATAAGCATGAGAAGCCTTGCCTCTCAACATGACAGAGATGCTGTCCGGATAGTTGTCCCAGAGAGAAGTATAAACGATATTCTTACCTTCCTTTGGAGAGCGGAACGGCAAATCGCCATCTACGTGTGCCCAGAACACACCATCCTTGATAAGACTTCTGAACTTCGTATCATCAACATGAGCCGTCTTCTTGGTAGAACACCAGTCGCCGATGCCCTGGATTGGCACACAGAGTGTAGTATATGGCGAACGAGGCGATAGATACTGGTTCTTGAAGATGTCGCTTACGTTTGCATTAAACACCTTGTCCATGTTCACCCATCGGCACTCTTCCGGTTTTACTTCGTCAAAGTCGTTACCCACGCCCTTGGTAGAAGCCCAGACATCTACAGATTGCTCTGCGATGCTTTCCGCCAACGTATATGCACATTTCAACGTTCTTTTCTCTTCTTTCTCAGGCTTGACTACCGGCAATTCAATATGCTGTACCTTTTCGGTAGAGAAAGCAGTATCCAGATACTTTCCTTCTCCCATATTCTGACGAATCACAATCTTCAAAGGCTGCTTGAAGTTCTGTCTGATTTCGAAAATTTCCTTCCCGTTCACCCGCTTAAACGAATAATCGAGATAAGGAGTATGCACCGAAGCACTATCCCAGGCAGCAGGAAATCCCGGACGGAGGATACACTCACCCTCCAAAGCGTTAGGTGTGATACCATACAAGCCTTGGATAAGGCACGGGACGAGATGCCGGTAACATCGGCAAAATCACGATAGCCTTCACCTGTGGCAACATCCATCTTCGATAACTGTCCGAAGTTGGCAGGACTGCTGCCAAGATACATGAAGTCGAGAATATTTGCCTTCAGCAACTGATAAGCCTCTTCCGTTCTTCCCGCCTGATAGTAAGCCAGAACGGTATGCATCACTTCAGCCATCGCCACATTGTTGATGCTCCATTCGTAAGGAGCCCAGTCAGAAGTGCTCAGGGTCTGATATTCCACCTTATTATATATATAAGGGATGTGCGGAATATGCCGGTCGATATATCTGGTTGCCTGATAGTTCTGTACAGGAGTTCCCACTCCACAATCTATCGGAGTATAGATGCTCCAAAGAGCCGCATCCCGATGCACACGCTTCAAGCCTATGAAATCCTGATACTCAGCCCAATGCCCGGAATCCTTCAGCCATAATCTTTCGTTCATAGCTTTCAGAATTCTATCAGCTTCCTCCCGATAAGGCCCCGGATTCTCACCGATGATTCCGGCGATGCGAGCTGCCAGAAGATTAGCCCGATAGTTATAGGCGGAAGAATGGGTCACGGCACCGCTGTTGTATTGCAGGGCATCGCTCGCCCAGATACAGCAATAAGCATCATAAAGGCCATCATTGTCGGGATCCCAAGCCTGCTTTTCCCAAGCTAGATGACTCTTGATGACAGGCCACATCTTGTGCATATAAGCCGTATCTGCATCAAACTGGAAGTGCCAAAGCAGTTCATCTATAAACACAAGGTTCATGTCGTAATGATGAAACTGGTTGTTCTTCTCCGGATTTCTGCAGATATAGCCGTTACTATACATAGGAGTACCCCATTTATAGGTACCGCGCGCCAGGTTGTTCTTCTCGTCCATGAGATGCGGTTCGGTAACCGGCACATCGGTTACCTGACTTTTGGCGTATGCAGCAAAATGGATACGCTGTCTATCCTGCATGCCGAGGAAATCGCCCATATAGGCACCTCGCCAGCCGGGCAAAGACATGCGCCAGCCCACAGCTCCATGCTGCCAAACCTTCCCGTCCCAGGCACCATCGGCAGCCATGACCAGAGCGCCACCTATCGGATTGATATAGGCATCGGGGGTATGGAAGACGACAGATGAAGCAAGTTTGTTACGCCATTGCTCTGCTGCATCATACCGGGACTGCATCTTCGCATTTTCAGCAGTAGAAAGCTGGTTTTCTCCATCTACCGAGAAATAAAAGATGGAACCGGGAGAAAGCCTGGATACAGACCCGAGAACTGACGTTTCTGATGTGGCAGGTTCAAAGGTTCCTGGTTTCAGGAAACTTCCGATATCACCCGAACGGACTGGTTTAGGAACAGCGGTCTGGCTCAAGACTGCCTCTACCTTCAGTTTTCTGTTATCGAATCCACGAACAGTAAAACGCCAGACAGCTCCTTCTGTATCAGGAAAAGCCAGAACGGAAATATCGAGTTCACCCTTTCCCCATCGCCTGTCTTTCAGGAGATAGTTACGGCGTCCTGCCTCATAACTCGCCTTGCAGTATTCAGCCTCATCGAGCCACATCATCTGTTCCCCATTCGAAATCCGGAAGCGGATATTGCCCGTTTGGTTCTTCTTGTAGGTGGCAAAGACAGGGCGGTCGCTGGTTTCTAACCGCCATTCAGCCGTACTGCCATAGAGAGCACGTATAACGGCTGCTGCCATTCACACAGACGAAGGCATTACCTTCGGGCATATAATGAGCAGTGCGCTGTACGATATCTCGCGCTCCCATCGTGAGAGTACAAGATAACGCCAGCGCACTGAGCATTCCTATTTTAGAAATCTTATTGTTCATAACGTTTTCAAACCTTTGTTTTTATATTTATAAACTCGAAAACGGGCATCTTATTTTATCACGGCTCAGGTTTTTCTTATTTCAAATATTTTGCCAATGGACTCTTCATCTTCTTCAACCCCTTAGCCACGCACCTTGCATTGTGCCGTGCACCCTTCAGACTGGTGTGGGTATGATCCTTCTTGTAATATGCCTTCACCTTATCCTTGCCTATCTTATCGTAAGAATCGGCAGCGATGTTGTGGAGGTCGAGGAAAGCAACGCCCGTTTCGGCTACCACCTCACGATACCACTTTCCGTAGCTATCGTTACGACGCTCCATCTTGCCATGAGCCCACTCGTTGCGAGGAGTCAGGGAAACGAGAATTGGAGTAGCTCCCTTCTCACGCACATCCTGGATGAACTTCTTCAGGTACCAGCCGAAAGAATAAACCACCTCATACTGCTTGCTTTCTTCCATTTGGTAGACATGGCAGGTATCCTTGGAACTAGGTATGGAACCACGCATCTTCTTATCGGTCATAGAACAGATGTCATTATGACCAAACTCGATGAGTACGTAGTCGCCCGGCTGAAGACTGTTATATACCTTATCCCATCTTCCCTCATTGAGATAAGAACGGGAACTGCGACCCGCCTTGGCTGCATTCACACAGGTAATCTTCTTAGGATTGAAGATGGTGTAAGCCTGAGATGCCCAGCCCCACATGCCGTCTTCATCCTTATCGGCATTCTTTACGGTGCTATCGCCTGTGAAGAAGACAACCGGTTTGCCTGGTTCACGTTTAAAATTTTCCACAGGCAAAGCCACATTAATCATCATCGCCTGCAAAGGAGCCAGCTCAGGATCCTTGTTTTCAGCCAATCCTTCTGCTGCCGACCGGGCATTCATCATCGCTCCGAAACGGGAGGTGTGGATATGATCTTTAAAGAAATGATACTTCTCCTTCCAATGACCATAGCTATCAAGCTTAGCTGCAGAAATCTCATTCAAATCAACAAAAGGTACATGCTCCTGCTCAGCCACCTGCTTTGCCCACAATCCGAGGTCTTGTTGACACGAACTATCTTGTCGTTCTCATCGTAGGCATCACGTGGAGTCAACGACATCAGGATAGGATGAGCACCCAAGGCCTTACAGTCGTTGATGTATTTACGCATGTATTCGCCATAGGTATAAACGGTTTCCTTGACGCCAGTCTCCTTGATGGTGACGTTGAGTGAATCCTTGCCGATACCAGGGATGCTGGCACGTGCTCTACCGCTATCGTATGGACCATTGTCGTTATGACCGATGGAGATGATCACCCAGTCGCCAGCCTTGATGCCCTTACGCACATCCGGCCAGAGACGGTTATAGAAGGTGCGGCTGCTCATACCTCCGAGCGCCTGGTTCTCTACCGTAATCTTGTTGGCATCGAAGAACTCATGCTCGTAGTATCCCCAGCCCCACTGGCCGTTGTTACCATTACCCAGTGTACCATTGCGCATGGTAGAGTTACCTATCAGGAAGAGCACAGGGTTGTTGCCACTGCGGCTGGTTCCCGGTTGGATTCGTGCGGTCATCGCCTTGTTCAGACTATCCGCAGTATTGTCGATAACTTTGTTGACATCTTCCATTGGTTTTGCCACCTGGGCAAAAGAAGCAGTTGTTGCCGCTATCAATGAGAAGGCAAATAATATTCTTTTCATTAGCTACGTATTTTTATCAAATTATTATCGTTAGATTATATACAAGAGAATTCTTCACTCTTCGTTCATCACTCTTCACTTAATCCTTTCTGCATGATCAGGCAGATAATATCCCAGATGAGGAGGTTGATTATATCCCACATTCTGCCAAGCCACTCCCATACGATAGATATGGTCGTGCATCAGAGTTGGAACCCGATATTCTGTCGGAATATTGGTGGTGAAGATATTGAGATGCGATGCATCGCTCTTATCCCAATAGATGACTTCCTCTCGCCAGTCGCCGAAGAGATCAGCCTGTAGATTAGGAGTCGCCTTCGACCAGTTGCAACTCACCGAGTTGCCCATCTCATACAGTTGCTTGCCATTGCTCAAAGGCAAAGCCACCGCTTCCTTTCCGTTCCATTTCTGGAGATAAGGAGGGAAATGAGGAGGACGGCCGTTTGCCAGAAGTTCATCCTGCAAGTCACCATTCCAATAGATTCGGAAGTTCATTGCCGGCATTCTGGAAACAGCTCTGAAACTCGTTTTCTCATTACTTCCGAAATGATCAGCTTCATGATTCTTCTTATTGGATAAAGATGTTTCTGCCGAAACAGGCTTACCCTTGATGTCTCTTACAACAGGAGCATCCGAACACCAAAGTTCATATCCCCGATGCTGAGCATCGATATCAGCAGCCAATCCTCTTCCGGTATCATCCTTATCGAGTGTACGGAACAGGATTTCGCCTGTTCGTGCATCCCGCAGATCAGAACCGTAGGGATATTCTTCGTGTACCATATAATATTCCAATCCCGGTCGGTCGGGATCAAGATCGGCAAGATGCTGCGCATCGCCATGTCCCAATCCGGTAGAATACAACAAGGTTCCATCATGGTTGATGGCTGCAGATCCGTAGGTAATCTCGTCACATCCATCCCCATCCACATCGCCCACAGCCAGACTGTGAGCACCCTGGCATAAGCCGTATTCTTACATCCATGAGCCTCCTTCTGTACCTTTCCATCGGCATCGGTTACCTTCCAGTCGTTGGGAGTCAGCGAAGCATGGAACCATTTGGTCTTGAGTTCCTTTCCATCGAAATCTACCGCCCAGAGATAAGAGCGGGTATAATAGCCACGGCACATCACGGCACTTGGCTGCTTGTCGGCACCCTCCAGGAAAGCCACACCGGCAAGGTATCGCTCGCCACGGTTGCCATAGTTGTTCTTATCGCCCCAGACTGAAGAATAGGCAGGAAATCCGTCCTCCAGATGCTCTCCCTCTTCCACCTGCCGGCCTGTACCGAAGGCTCGGTTGGCTGATACCAGATGGTATGCATCGCCTTTCCGGTTTCGCCATTAAAGACTGTAAGCAGTTCGGGACCTGCCATAATGCGACCTCTCGAATTGCGATAATCGGCAGCATTGTCCAGTTCTCGGATTCCGGCATCCGTAGCCGCATCGCTCACAAACTTTCCCTTGGCATCTACCGAACCCGTCGATGTCTTGCAGATCATCTCCGCCTTGCCATCGCCATCGAAATCATAGACCAGGAACTGGGTATAGTGAGCACCGGCACGGATATTCTTACCCAGATTGATGCGCCAGAGTTGGGTTCCATCCAGCTTATAGCAGTCGAAGATGACTTCTCCCGTATATCCATTGTGCGAATTGTCATGCGAATTGGTTGGGTCCCATTTCAGGATGATTTCGTATTCCCCATCCCCATCCACATCGCCCACGCTACAGTCGTTGGGGTATATTCGTAGGATTTTCCATCGGGAGTGACACCGCCGGCAGGACGGTTGATGGGCATGGAGCGATAGAGATCGTTCCATGGCTTCACCGCCTTCGAAACTTCTCTTTCAGCCGGAGCATCCATCCTGGGTTCTTTCTGATAAGTGATGATCCGATAGGTATTGGCAGAGGAACCTTTCCGGTCTGTATAATTGGTCAGCTTCACCTGATGGGCGATAATCTTTCCATCCCTCTCCACATCGAAGCATACGTGTTTGCTATCCGTACCCAGCAATCGCCAACTGAGGAAGATTCCCTGGTTCTGGGCAGGCAAAGCCACCAAGCCACGGTCCAGCTTCTCCATCTGCGATACCGGAGTCTGTCCTTGCGCATGGAGATGAGAGCAGGGAGCTATACTCAGCACCATACTCATCATCGGAAATAACATTTGTTTGATTTGCATGATGATAGTTGTTTATTGTTTTATAATTCTGTTACAAAAGTACACATAATCCGCTTCATCTACCTAGTAATATTATCCAAAGAAGCGAACTATCATACAATTCTCCATTATTCCATTCTTACAGTTTTCTGTATGAGAAGAAAAAAGCGATACCTTCTACCGGGAGATGTCAAAGCAAAAATACACTTATTCTTGCCGACTATACTTTATATTTTGACCATTCACCTTTATTTTTTGCCTTTTGCCCATTTTTTGCTTTTCACATTACATTTTCTCTTTCTTTTTGTTTTGTAGTCTAAGGAATTTATCGTATTTTTGCAGAAAAATCAAACGACCTATCAAATGAAAAGAAACAAAAAGACATTCTACACCTTATTATATATATCAGGAATCATCAGTATTTGGCTGCTGCCTCTGCAGGCATTCGGCAGCATCAAATTAGATGGGAAGCGACTCTCGGCTAAGGATGGCTTGTCGTGCAATACGGTGAACGATATCATCCAGGATAGAGATGGATTTATCTGGCTCGGTACCCCGAACGGAGTGAGCAGATATGACGGCTATCAATTTATCAACTTCACCAATCTCAGCAAGAACTCCGGACAAAAGACCCACCACTCCATCTCACAACTCATCAACGACGAGAAACACGGACTCATCTGGGGCTACAATCCATCCAACATCCTCTGCTGCTTCGACCTGGAAACAGCTCATTTCTCCAATTATTTCGATAAGGAGAATGCTGCGCTCTTGAAAAACCGATTCAAGAGCCAGAATGGCATGTGGCTCTTTTCCGGGGATTTCGGAGCCAGATACCTGACCTATAGCAACGGGAAGTTTCACGCCACAGACTATACTACAAAGAACGGCAAGCTGATAGGCGACCGTCAGCTACAGATACAGGAAGATTTCAAACACAATATCTGGATAGCATCCGATAAAGGTCTTAACCGCATCACCCCTGATGGCAAGAGCCATCTGATGCTCAAGAACCAGCACATCATCACCCTGACTACTGACGGCAATCATATTGCCGTGCTGACCGACAAGGGCGATGCCTTCCTTTATGACAACTCGGGCAAACTCGTCCGGAAATCCCATCTTCCATCCATGGTGGGATATGTGGGTAAATCGCGCGCCTCCTTCTTCTGGCAGGGAGAATGGTATATCTTTACCCAGGAAGAAACTTTCGCCATGAACCTGAAAACCGGCATCTTCCACAAGCCAGCCATCCAGATACCGAATGCCATGTCGAAATTTTTTCTCAAATCCTATGAGTTTCTTTACGACAAGAAGGGAAACGCCTACCTGTTCAGCAAGAATGGAAAACTCTATAAGAAATTCCATCTGCTGGACGACAAGGCTTACATCAACAGTAGAGACAAGAACTTCGTGGCTGCCGAAGATGCCAACGGAAATGTATATATCGTATCTTATGGTAACGGACTCTTCATCTACAACCGGAAGGAAGATGAACTCCAGCACTTCTCAACAGCTGACAAGAATTCACTCTTCCACTCCAACTTCCTGCTGAGCGTATTCATCGACCGAAGCGGATGCATCTGGATCTGTACGGGAGAGGGCGTATATTGCTGCCGTGAACTAAAGGATCTCAACACAGAGCATGTCAAGATAGAACCAAATATCAACCGGGAATGGAGCAACTACGTGCGCCATATCAGCAACATAGGCAATGACAAGCTCGCCGTCACTACCCGTGCCAACATAACTTACATCTATGATGCCAAAACCCAACAGCGTTCGTTGGAAATGCAGACCGACGCCTGCGTCTATGACTATGCCATCGACCCGCAGGGCAAGAAATGGATAGCCACCAAGGGCGACGGCATCTACATTGACAATGTAAGATATTGGAAATATGAGAAGAACCACTATGCTCCAAGCGCATCCTTCTACAAGACCATCTTCGACAAGCAGGGAAGAGCCTGGATTGCCACCTGGGAGAAGGTCTGCTCATCACCCCACAGACTACGGGGCAGCAGCCACGGAAATTCGAGCAGTTTCTGAATGCAAACGGCAAGGAAGCCCAAATCCATGATCTGCTTCTGGACCACAAAGGCAGACTCTGGATATGCAGCAACAATGGCATCCTGATGGTGAATACTGTAGAAAAGAAGATTACAGCCCAGAAGTTCCTCCGCTTCAGCGATGAAAACGAAAAGCTGCCGGTAAGCGAAATCAATTGCGGCATCGAGGCACATGACGGAAAACTATGGTTTGCAGCAACAGGAGGTATACTGAAATGCAGCTACAACGAGAAGACCGGGGAACTGAAATACGAGCTGTTTGATACCAGCAAAGGACTCACCGACAACAATACCCGCTCGCTGGAGGAAGACAACTACGGCAATATCTGGATTGGTACAGAGGAAGGAATCTCCCGTCTCAACGCCAAGACTAATGATATCCGTTCGTTCCAGATAGGACGCACCATCTTCAGCAACAACTTTACGGAGAACTGCGCCACCAAGCTGAATGATGGCAGACTGGTATTCGGTGTATCCGACGGTATGATCTTCATCCAGCCATCCCGCACCATCAGTATGCCGCCAGCCCACATGAAGGCAGTCATCACCGACCTCTCCATCAACGGTATCTCGATATACGAAGCAGAAAACGAACAATTCCTAACCAAGGCGCTGAACTATACACGGGAAATCAGCCTGCCACACGACAAGAATTCGTTCAACATCCACTTTTCCAACTTCGATTATCCGCACATCCAGGATGCGATATACCAGTACTATATGGAAGGAATAGACAATACTTGGCGCCCGATGACCAGCATCAACCATGCCGAGTTCAGCGACCTGAACCCTGGCAGCTACACCCTACACATCCGTACCCGTATAGGCAGCAACCAGTGGAGCGAGGAAACCCTGCTGCACATCACCATCTGCCAGCCTTGGTACAATACGGTATGGGCGTGGTGCATCTATCTGCTCATCATCAGCGGAGCCGGAGTGCCCTATTACCGTTCATGGCTGAGAAACTTCGAACTGAACCAGCAGATTGCTTTGGAGAAACAGATGTCTGACTTCCGAATCAACTTCTTCACCCATATCTCTCATGAGTTCCGCACCCCGCTCGCCATCATCCAGAGTGCCGTGGAAAAGATGATGACCAAGGGAGAAGGCTATGCTTCCAAGAACAATATCTATACCCTCTCCAGAGGAACCAAGCGACTGCAGCGACTCATCAACCAGCTGATGGAGTTCCGCAAGATCAATACGGGCAATATGAAGCTGAATGTAGAAAAGGGCGAAATCATCGGTTTCGTGCGAAGCATCTACAATGATTTCTATACCATAGCCAAGCAGAAGGACGTCAGCATGAGTTTCACTCCGTGGACTAGCAGGCATGAGATGCTCTTCGACCAGGAAAAGGTGGAAACCATCGTCTATAACCTGCTGAGCAACGCCGTGAAATATACCCCGGACAGGGGCATCATCAGCGTAAGACTCTATTTGGAGAACGACATCGTATTCTTCTCGGTAGAAGACAACGGTCCGGGCATCAAGCCGGAAAGAGAGGCTGACCTCTTCAAGCCATTCATGCACGGCTATGCTTCCAAGGGCGGTATGGGCATCGGTCTCTTTACGGCGCATCAGATGGCAGAAATCCACAAGGGTTCGCTCACCTATCAGCGTTCCCGGAATCTCGGAGGCAGCCGCTTCTGCCTTGCCCTGCCAGACGATGCCGGCAAGTATCAGCCGGAGGATATCATCGAGAAGAAGGCGCTGGACGGGCACAGCATCGACAAGGACGAGATAGACATGATCGTGAAGGAGATGACTCCGAAAGCCATCAACAACGTTACCGTGATGGTGATAGAAGACGATCCGGACATGCTGGAACAGATCAAGTCGGAGCTGTCGGTCTATTTCCATGTAGAAACATTCATGAACGGAAAGACGGGTTACGAGAACATCCGGAAGATTAAGCCAGCCCTGCTCATCAGCGACATCCAGTTGCCGGAAATGAGCGGCTACGAGATTGTAAGCAACATGAAGGCGGATCCGGAGACGCAGAATATCCCGGTCATCATGCTGACCGCCTTTGATGATACCAGCCATATACTGAAGGCATACAAGAACTTCGTAGATGACTATATGGTGAAGCCTTGCAACTTCAAGCTCCTCATCGCCCGAGCCCTGCAGTTTGTGGCTATGGACCTGAAGGCGAAACAGCAGGCTGAAGAGAAGGCGAAGCTTCAGGAAGAGACCCTGCAGGAGAATGCTCCGCAAGAGAACCCAGAGCAGACGTCAGGCGGAGAAGCTATCCTGATCAAGCCTGTGAAGGAGCTCAAGAAGAATGAGCCAACCCTCCTGATGTCAACCCTCGACAAGAAGTTCAAGGACAAGCTGGAGGCAATCGTGGCACAGCATATCGGCGACAACAACTTCAATGTAGACCGCCTTGCCGAGCTGCTCTGCCTGGGCAGAACCACGGTATATAACCGCACGAAGAGCATCATGGGTGTTTCGCCAAACATCTATATCCAGAACGAGCGCCTGCGCATTGCCGCCAAGCTCCTGCTGGAAGGCGAATACACGGTATCAGAAATCAGCGAGAAGGTTGGTTTCTCCGATGCCACCTATTTCTATAAGTGCTTCAAGAACAAGTATGGAATAGCGCCTAGCAAGTATGGCAAGTAAAGATTGCCTGCCAAATAGATTACAAAAAACTCGTTGGCAAATACCAACGAGTTTTTTTTATTCTTATAATCATCCTATTACCAGCCAGGATTCTGCTCCCACTTCTGTCCATATTTTTCATGTTTCAGCATCACGTCGTTAGGAATTGGGAAGAGATACATCTTGTCATCCCACTGGCGCTGTACGGTTTCACGGGTATAGGTGAAGGAACCATCATCATTCCTGGTAATCTTCATCTCCTGAATGTTCTTGAAGAACTTGTCAGCCTCCTTCCAGCGGCGTACATCCCAGAAGCGATGACCCTCGAAGGCAAGCTCTACCATGCGCTCGTTCTGATACTTGCTCCACCACTCATCATTGCTCAACGAAGTAGGGAAATCAGGCATTCCGGCACGCTGGCGAATCTTATCTACAGCCTCGTCTGCCGACATAGGGAGATCGGCACTCGTAGCAGTGGCACTGCCCAGATACTTGAATGCAGCCTCAGCATAGTTGAGATAGAACTCACCCAGACGATAGGTAACCCAGGTATGATAGTCGCCCTGCTTCTTGGTCTTTGAAGTAAGGTCGATATCACCATGCAGCAACTTCTTCAGATAGTAACCCGTAGGAGTGCCACAGATCACCATTCTTGGCGATGGTCAGCTCGAAGCGAGAATCACAGTGACGCAATTTATAGACTGTAGTATATTTAGCTTTCAACATACAAACTCGCAAACACTTACCAACGAGTTAGTATTTTATAATAATCATTGAACACCTTTTCAAAAAACATTATTTTTTTACGATAGGAACATTAGGATATTCTTCTAAATACAGGTGGTCATCAAAACGAGAATAATCCCATTTTAAATAAGGAACAAACTTGTGATATAAAGAAACCATGTTACCTTCTTTTGTATTTATCTTTATGTTAAACAGAGAAATGAAATCTGAAAATGTATCAAACTCTGAACGAGCTCCAGGAAGACCATCAGGCGTAGTTGGTATATAAGTTTCAATTGGAGCTTGTGAAATATCCATGTCATCTATAACGTTACCATCTTCATCCCAAAAAGGTAAAGTAACAAGATAATATGAATTTCCCATTGTGTATGTTTTGCCATATAGCCAATTACCATTTGTAATAAAATCCACCATACCGTGATCAGAATATTTGGTACCAAAAGCATTTTGAACACAAGGACCACCTATTTGAGTTTCCACCCTAACTCGAGCAGGATTAGAACCACCTAACCTAGAAACCAAATCAGGATTAAAGACAACATACTCTCTATTGTCCCAATCAGTACTAGCATACATCCTATAATCGAACCAAAATGGAATCCCAATATTTTGCTTTTCTAAAACCACATAAGGATTTACAAGAACAGCAGCTTCTTCGTAAGGCACCAAACTCCTAATCGCCCAACATTTTTCACAGATATAGACATAGACAAAGGCACAATCAATCCTGTTTGCAATGTTTTCATCTCACCTTCTAATTCTACAGTTCCTACAGTATTCAACTGAACAGATTGAGTGGTTTGAGTTGTCTTGGAAAACGATCCAATAAAAGAACCTAAAGCAGCTCCCACAGCAGAGGTAACTAAAGAACCAGCCCCACTGCTAAGAGACTTTTTCACATCATCTCCAAAGTTGGCATCCTTTACTTGATCTGAAACCCAATCTTTGGCAGTATTTCCAACTAAACTTGCAACACCTTTGACCACTCCATTCAATGGATTAGATGTCGTAGTAGATATAACAGTACCCTTTGTCTTAGAATTAAGTTTGCCATCAAGTTTTATTGATGAAGTTGTCATCGACATCGGTATAATTTGCAAGCTACCCTCTGTAAAATCTGGATCATAAGCCAATTCTACCTGAAAACAATTCCACCCAACATTAAAACCTCTAGAATCGTCACTCGTAATATTACTTAAATAAATATCTCGCACAGATTTATCTGTAGACAATCGAGCATATTCACCAGTAAAGGCCAAAAAGGATTGAGGATTTTCAAAATGAAGCTTCCATATTGCTGTATTTTGTAAATTTGAGCTATTTTGCTCTAAATAATAAAATATCTTTAGTATTCCTGTATAATGATTATGAAAAATCAAATAATTCATACCATTTTCTCCATATCCATTCACCGTATGAGCTATTAAATCCCATCCATCACTCGGAAGAATATCGGTACGGATTTCATAAGGTATAGTACCAGAAGTGATTTTCTTATTCCATGGAGTATGAACATAACTACCAGAAGCCAATTGCACAGTTTCCCATTTTTCCCAGCTTGACGTGACAACAGAACTTCTTGTTAAATTATTCCATCTATTGGGATATGCAACTTGCCATTTGTTGAGTCACACTTTTCAAATGACAAAGTCTGATGATCAACAATATTGTCAACACTACAAGAAGAAAGGAAAATCAAAAACAACAGATAATATTTAAACGTTCTCATTTATTCTCTTTTTTAAAGGGCATGCCCGTTTCAAAAAACAAGCATGCCATGTTATTTATTCAGAAACGAAATACAATCCCCAAACATTTGGATTTTCTTTCAATATATCCAAGAATGCCAAAGTTTGTTTTTTAAGTAATTCATCTTTTACATCTGCGAACTTTCCTCGAACATACAAATCCATCGCATTTGCATTATATGGACTATTCAACATAATAGCCAACTTACCATCTACATCGTAAGCAGCTCTCAATATATACTTATCTTCTGATTTATATTTAGTGAACAGCCTTTCTACATCTGGAGTACCCACATTCAAGAACTTAGCAGTAAAAGACTCTGCCTGCGCTTTCGTAAATTCCAGAATCATGTCATGACTTTGATTCGTAAGCCAATACTTTATCGTCATTAGATTAGAAGACACAGTTTCACCTTTATTATTGCTCAACATATCTATTGTCAACTTGCCATCATTAGAGAAAGTCAACTTTGCTACAGAATCTGTCTTTGCATAAAGATTTGACATACCAGACAATGTACTTTCTGCAAGTTGTGAATAAGCATATTCCACGCCGTCAATTGTCATAAATCTTGCATCGCCACTCTTTACAGCAGTACAAACTTTTTTGAAATTAAAAGTAAAGGGTTGTTTTAGCAAAGCTTCTTTAACAACATTATATACCACCTTCAGTTTGAAGTAATGACCTACACTAGATCTCGATGGGAAATAGACACCACTCACGGTCATGTCGTAATCGGAATTCTCGACCTTTCCCTGATACTGGATTTCATCAGCCTGTGGAAGAACATCCACAACCAACTGAATGTCATCATCAGATGAAGGAACGATACCAGAGATGGTCATCTTCATCTTGGTAGAATCTCCTTCTACCGCCTCAAACTTAGCCTTGACGTCATCCTTGCGAGGGGAGGTAACACCATTCCAAATAAAACTATAATTGGAAGCAACCAACTCTTGGTTCAGCATCACCTTGCTGCTCATCACGCCAGCATTATCATCGTCAGAGCAAGAGGCGAAAACAAGGATGCCCAAAAGGACTAATACATATTTTTCAAAAAAACTATATACTTTCATAATCGTTACTGTTTAAGTTATCGGCTAAGGTTTTTACGCCTTAGCCAATAGTATATTATAATTGTTTTTGTTACCAGCCAGGATTCTGCTCCCACTTCTGACCATATTTCTCGTGCTTCAGCATCACGTCGTTAGGAATAGGGAAGAGATACATCTTGTCATCCCACTGGCGCTGTACGGTTTCACGGGTATAGGTGAAGGAACCATCATCGTTCCTGGTAATCTTCATCTCCTGAATGTTCTTGAAGAACTTGTCTGCCTCCTTCCATCGGCGTACATCCCAGAAGCGATGACCCTCGAAAGCCAACTCTACCATACGCTCGTTCTGATACTTGCTCCACCACTCATCATTGCTCAACGAAGTAGGGAAATCAGGCATACCGGCACGCTTGCGAATCTTATCTACAGCCTCGTCTGCCGACATAGGGAGATCGGCACTTGTAGCAGTGGCACTGCCCAGATACTTGAATGCTGCCTCAGCATAGTTGAGATAGAACTCACCCAGACGATAGGTAACCCAAGTATGATAGTCGCCCTGCTTCTTGGTCTTTGAAGTAAGGTCGATATCACCATGCAGCAACTTCTTCAGATAGTAACCCGTAGGAGTAGCACCCACCAATGGCTCGGCATTCACACCGCCATAATAGGTCTGGAGAGCAGCCTTCTTATAGTTGGCTGCAGTAGGCCATACATCACCATTCTTGGCAATGGTCAGCTCGAAGCGAGGGTCACGGCCAGCGTAAGGATTCTGCTCATCATAACCACTGCCAGCCTCATTGATACCCTTACCCGTAGCCTTCATCTCGTAGGCATCCACCAGGTTCTGGGATGGACAGTTTCTACCGGAAGCAGAATAACTAGCCTTTGCCATATCGATACCAAACGGATAGTTGTAGCTCTCTACTACATTATCTGATGGATCGGTAGAAGAAATCTTGCTACCATAGATACGGCGACCGAAGATGATCTCGCACTTCTTGTCGGCATCCTTGTAATTATTGGTTGACCAGAGATCAGCATACTTGGCAGCGAGTTTCATGCCTCTTGCCTCGCAGGCATCCAGCAATTCCTTGGTATAGAGAGCAGCCTTGTGGTAACGCTCCTTATCGCCAGAAGGATTGAAGAGCGGACTTGCCCAATAGAGCGCTGCACGAGCCTTGAGGGCAAGGACGGTCAGGTTGTTGGCACGTCCATCCTCGGCAGTACTCAATGCCATGCTTCCCAGGTCAGAGTAATCCTTGATGATGCTGTCCTTCACGGCATCACATTCATCGAAGATGTACTGGAACACCTCGTCAGATGACTTGCGAGGCTGATTGTTGACATCAGCTGCCGCCATCTCAGTTGATGACAGGCACACCACCATACTGGCGAACGAGATTGAAATAGAAGTAAGCACGCCAGAAGCGGGCCTCCCACTTATAGTTCTCGTAACGGAACATCTGCTGCTGATAGTCGGCATTGAGTTCGAAATCCTCGAACTTCAAGTCCTGGAAATCCTTCAATACCACATTGCAGGTCTTGATGCCCTTATACATATTGCTCCAGAGTGAGCCCTGGGCGTTGGATGGGCTCCAGCTGCCGTTATAGAAGGTCTCGATGCTGGTACCGCTCACGGAGTAAACACTCTCGTCGGTGGCAGAGGCAAGCATGCCTCCACCAAAGTTCTGACCATAATCATAGTCTGCATAATTGTAGATATCGGTCATGAAACCACCCACCTTCTCGAAGGTCTGAATCACATAATCCTTATCCTTGACTACCGTCTCGCTGTAATCCATCTTATCGCTGCAAGATGCCAGCGCCATGAGTCCGAACAGACCATATACTAATTTATTTGTTTTCATTATTGTTCTACTTTAAGATAATTAGAATGTTACTGACAAACCAGCCACGATGCTGCGATTCAGAGGATTGGTTGCACCGAATACCTCAGGATCTGACTCATCGAGATGGTCGAAGCTAAACAAATCTACACCACGTACATACAACTTGGCTGCATTCAGGAGCTTGGTCTTGGCGAGCATCGCCTTAGGGAAGTTGTAATAAACCTCGATGTTGCGAAGCTTGAAGAATGAGCGGTCAAACATCCAGAGGGTGTTTGTATTGTAGTTGTTGGCATTGCTGGTTGAACTCAGCGCCGGGAACTTGGCTGTGCCGGCTGTCTCAGGAGTCCAGCGGTTGTCGTAGTAGTACTGAGAGATGGTGGTGTTGCCCACCAGCGGCTTGTACATACTCTTGGTAGAAAGCACGCCGCTATAACGGCCTGTGCCCTGGAACATCACATCAATACCCAGTCCCTTCCACTCTACTCCCAAATGGATATTGTAGTAGATTTCTGGAGCCACGGTAGAATATCCGATGGCAGTCTTGTCGTTGGTATCAATCTGTCCGTCATCGTTCACATCCTCATACTTGATGTCGCCCGGACGAGGAGTGCTGCCCAGAAGCTGTGGCTTGGAAGCATCGATGTCAGCCTGGTCCTTGAAGAAGCCGATAGCCTTGTAGCCGAAGAGCTGGCTTACGCGATGGCCGGTGCTTACCAGGTTAGGATAGAGCTTAGGAGCCTCATCCTGCTCCTTGATCTGGCTGCGATAGTAATCGATGTTGGCACCGATGTTGAACTTCACTTCGCCAATCTGCTTGTTGTAGTCGAGACTTGCCTCCCAACCCCAGCTATCCACGATACCATCGCCCTCGTATGGAGCATCCACACCCAACTCTGAAGAATACTTGCCTGCGGTAGATACCCAGATGTTGGAACGGCGCTGGTAGAAACCATCAAAGCTGAAATCGAGACCACCGAAGAGGGTGGCATCTACTCCGGCATTGAACTTGGCTGCCTTCTCACGGGTCAGACCGGAAGTGGCAATGGCATCAAGATAGGTTCTGCCGAAATCGCTCTGGAAACCGCTGTTGAACGGATAGGTACCACCAGTTGTCTGATACTGCTGCATATAGTACATCCATCCGCTCGAAGGCAGGATGTCGGTCTGAATGATGCCGTAGGACGCACGGAGCTTGAGGAAATCCACCCAGTTGAGATTCTTCATGAAGTTCTCCTTGGAGAGTACCCAGGCTGCTGATACCGTAGGCGACAATGCCCACTTGCTGCCAGGAGCCAGACGGTTGGAACCGGATTCTACCAGGGCAAGGTCGAGGAAGTAGCGATCGAGCAGACCATAGTGGGTGTACCAGCTGATGTTCTGGCGATAGAGCGTACTGTTGATGGCAAACTCATCGCTGAACTCGTAATCGTATTTCAACTGGCTGTAGATGCTGTGGGCGCCGAAGGTATTCTGATAGTCGGCACTGGCATCGGCATGGAACGGCGGGTGAAGCTGTTGGTGGAGATAGAGGCACCGAGATCGCTCTCAGAACCACCCGTGAATGCCTTGCCCAACTGAGGTTTGCCATCCAACCAGTCGACTACCGTAGGACTTCCATATACGTATGTCTTGCTATAATTCTCGTAGATGTTGGAGAAATGGTCGTAAGCGATGCGGCCCTGAACAGCCAGACCCTTCAATACCGCAGGGAGTTCCTGGCGGATAGTGAGGTCGGTATAGATACCACGGTTGTGATTTCTGGAGTAACCGGCATCCTGCGACTGCGCCACAGGGTTAACGGTACCCGCCCAGGTAGAGTTACCACCCCACTTGCCATCCTCGCCCTTCACGGCGAAGGCAGCAGAAGGCAGGCCATAGACCATATCCCACAACTTGGCAGAATTGCTGGAGCATTCGACTCGGCGAGCACACCCAGGAGGTTCACCTTCATGGTAGTATTCTTCGAGAGAATCATATCCATATTCATGCGCAGGTTGCCCTTCACATATTTATTATTGGTAGAATATCCCTCGTGGGTATCCGGATTCTTCACGAAACCATTGTCATACTGCAGGTCGAGCAAGGCATAGTACTTGAACTTCTCGCCACCGCCCATAAACGAAGCGTTGAGCATATTGGTAACGCTGTGGTTGCGGAAGGTTCATCCACCCAGTTAACGTTAGGATAGAGATAAGGATATTTGCCTGATCCGAAGGCATCCACCTCTTCATGGGTATATCTAGGGTTCTCGAAGCCGTCGTTGGCATAAGCCTCGTTCATCGCCTTGGCATAGGTCTGCGCATCCACGAACTTAGGCTTGTGAGCCATGAAATTGATGGCATGGTCCAGATTCACCTTGATTTTCTTGGAATTGAACTTACCGCGTTTGGTAGTGATGAGCACCACGCCGTTGGCACCCTTGTAGCCATAGAGTGCAGTGGCAGCAGCATCCTTCAATACGGATACGCTCTCTACTTCCTCGGCAGAGATATACTGGATATCACGCTCGATACCATCTACCACGAAAAGTGGGGTATTGCCATCCAGACTCTGCATGCCGCGGATGTAGAAGGTAGGATTGATGCCGGCATAGTTGCCGGAATTCTGCAGTGAAATCAGGCCGGAACCCTGTCCCAGGATAGAGTTGCCGATATTCTTGGCGCTGCGCTTGTTGGTACTCTCGCTGGTGATGACAGACACTGCTGAAGTTGACTGCTCGCGGGAGAAGTTCACATTGGCACCCACATCGATGCTCTGAGCCGCATAGCGATGAGGAGCAATGGTATCTATTTTGACTTGTGCTGAAGCTGGCAGCTCAGGAGAGCCATCGCCATCAGTACAGCATTCTTATTATTTTTCATCGAATTTACTTTTTTAATCTGTAACTTTAATCAAGTAACCTTTACTCAAGAGATAACCTCCGGCGGGATTACCAGCCTGGGTTCTGAACGAGATAACCCTTCAATACCTCGGTCTGTGGGAATGGGAACAGGTACCACTTAACATCGAATCCATTCCACCATGCACGAGCTCCCGTGGTGATAGGCAGGCGCTTATACTCAAAATGAGATGGCTCATACCAGGCATCATTGTTCTTATTCAGCTTCTTGTTGGTTCTGTCGCCATTATACCATTTGTTGGTAGTGGTCTCCCACTTGCCCGTAGCATCATCCTTCACCTGGCGATAGATGACCAGACGATGGAGCGTGCGGCTGAAGAGGTCGGCTCTCTTATAGCGCTTCATATCGAAGAAACGGGTGTTCTCGAATCCCAGCTCGCAGGCACGCTCGCGCAGCAACTCTTCCAGGAGATTATCCTTGTTGGTGGTAAGATTCTCTGATGGGTTACATTCCGCAAGTCCCTTCAAACCTACACGGGCACGGATTTTGTCGATATATTCCAAAGCTTGACATTGTTGCCGTCAGCCTGAAGCAGAGCCTCGGCATAGATGAGATAGAGGTCGGAAAGACGCATCTCTACCCAGTGTGGCTTCTCGCGCTCGTAGGCTGAACCGGTGATTCCGTCGGCAATGTACTTGTTGTGGAAATAGCCTGTAGCATAAACGCCCACACACATGTCTGGACCTGTACCGGCATTGGTACCGCCCACGTACAACTCTACATTCTGACCGGTTGACTTGCCGTCGCCTACATTCACCTTGTCGCGCTGTCCGTTCACACTTACAGTTTCATAAAGACGAGGGTCGCGGGTATATTTCACATTCTGCAGTTCCTGCTTGCCTACCTTTCTATCACCCTTGATGAACATGTGGTCCAATTCGCCAGCCTGCTCGGTCTCCTCCCAGTTGAATGGCTTGCCATCAGCCCAAGGAACATCTCTACGAACTCCTGGGTAGGGCAATAAGCCTGGCGGTCGAGGGTACGCATATACTGACGTGCCGCCCAGCAATACTTGGAGTTGTGGTTGTTGTCGGTAACGCGGGTCTCAAAGATGACCTCCGGACTAGCCTGGCTGATATACGCAAAGCGATAGGCAAAGCGATAAGCTCGGTAGTCTGGGCTGTAGGTTCTACGAGATGGTAAGGATTGCCGTTGTTGGCATTCTCATTGAAGAAGTCTTCACATGCCTTCTTGCACTGCTGCCACAACTCAGGCTTCTTGCCACCCATCCAAGCCAGACTGTCCTGACTCGCATTCTCCATGGAATACTTGCCGCTGTAATATGGCTGGTCGTCGTTGAACAATGGAGAAGCAGCAAACTGCAGTACACGGCACTTCATCGCCATGGCAGCCGCCTTGGTCCAGTGTGCCTTCATGGTAGTGACATCATCATCAGAATAAGCAAAAGGAAGGGCTCCTGAATTGATAGCCTCATCATAAAGCTTGAGAATGTAATTGAGTGTCTTCTCTACCGAAGCACGTGGCGCATCCAACTTGTCTCCGTTTACATCGTATGAGTGAGTAACCAGAGGCAGACCGCCGTACATGCGGAAGAGGTTGAAGTAGGAAGATGCTATCAGGCACTTCGCCTCAGCCACATACTGCTTTTTGGTATCCTCGTCCATATCAGGCACACGGTCGATATTCTCCATCAGGAGGTAGCAGGCATGCACCATCTCCCAGATATTCTCCTTGTCAAAACCATAGATGGAATTACTGCTGGCTGCTGTCATGTAATCATTATACACCAGATTATACATAGCAACTGACGCTGTAGGATTGTGCCAGCAGTCTGACATCGCCTCAATCTGACCACTGAAGTAACTGTGGGAGTTACCGTCACCCGCCTTGAAAGGCAGACCGTAGTACTGGTTCTTATAAATACCGGTCAAGAACTGCTGGGTATATTCTGCACTATTGAAGATGGTATCAATGGTAACATCGCCACCCGGAGTCTTTTCTATGAAGGAATCTCCAAACTTGATCTGCTCAGTACAACCCGTCACCGCAGAACCGATAACGGCTGTAAGAACGATTCCTCTGAATATATTGTTAAGTTTCATTGTATTTACCTTTTTTATATATATTAAATGTGTAATATATTAGAAGCCCACCTTCAAAGACAGCATATAGGTACGCTGCAATGGATAGGATGGTGCCGTGGTAGCACGTGCCTCAGGATCACCCCAGATATAAGGAGTGAAGGTAAGGAGGTTGTAACCGCTGAATGCCAGCTGCAACTGGTTCATACCTATGCGCTTCATGAACGGAGCGTTGAAATCATAGGAAATCTGCAGGGTCTTCAGGCGCAGATACTTCGCATCCTTCTCATAGAGGGTAGAAGTGGCATAATTGTTGTCCCAGGAATCCAATGATGTACGAGGATACTTCGCACTCTGAGATGGATTATCAGCTGTCCAGCTGTTCTCCACCACATACTTCAGGAGACCGCCCATCTCATGAGAGGTCTTGTTGTAGAATGGGCTGCGGAACACTCCATCCAGCATACGGCTCACGTTCCAGGCACCCGTCCACTGGGTATTGACAGACCAGCCCTTGTAGCTGAATCCGAGGTTCAGACCAATCATATACTCAGGATCATCGGTATAGCCCAGGTCGCGGGTCATATCATTCTGGTCTATCTTTCCATCGTGGTTCAAATCAACATACACGGCATCACCAGGCTGGATATTCTCTACCAGCTGAGTAGGGAATTGCTCGCCGAAAGTCTTCTCATAGAGTGCTGGGGTCTGCTCGTCGTAATAACGCCAGAACTGGTACATTTTGCGGGCTCCCAAACGATGGCCCTTTGCCATCTGATAAGCCTCCGGCTGCAGAGCCTCACCATTGTTGATCAGCTCATTCTGGTTGTAAGAGAGGTTGACACCTGCCCAGTATCTGAAGTTCTTGCCTATCTTATCCTGCCACTTCAGGGATGCTTCCCATCCCCAACTGTTCACCTCACCATCGTTGGTGTAAGGCATCTTGTAACCGATGATGGTAGGTACATTGTAGTCGATCATCATAATATCGGTACGGTGCTCGTAATAGTAATCGAAGCTACCACGGAGCTTATCCTTCAGGAAGTTGATGTCGATACCATAGTCCTGCTTATAGGCGTGCTCCCAGGTGATGTCGGCATTGTGGCGCGCCATCTCGTAGGCTCCCTTCCATACGGTAGTGTTGTTAACACCGAAGATGTATCCATATCCATCACGGGTAGAAACATTGCCATTATTGATGGCGAAAGGATCGGCGGTGTACATAAAGCGATTACCGTTCAGATTAGCATTACCTACCAGACCGTAGCTGGCACGAAGCTTCAGGAAGCTTACTGCCTTGGTGAGCGGCTTGAAGAATGGCTCATCGCTGACTACCCAACCCACAGACATTGCTGGGAAGTTCCGTAACGCTTGCCCGGAGCAAAGTTCTCGGAACCATTGTAACCCACGTTGAACTCTGCCATATAGCGGTTGTTCCAGTCGTAGGTAACACGGCCTACCAGACCTACCTGGCGGTGAGGCACATTGGTATAGGTGCTCGGATAATAGCTGCTGTCCTGATTGTAGAGCAGGATGGCACCCACATTGTTCAAACCGAAGGAACGGTTGTAGTTGAGACCTGCCTCAAAATACCAGTAACGGCTACGACCGGTCTTCTCTTCATACTTCAACTGCTCTTCGTTACCATATTTCTTATATTTATAGGTACCGTCGTCCTGGAGTACAGGGGTATAGGTAGCCTTTTTGGCGTAAGCATTCTTATTGATGGCGTAGGCTCCGTTGTAGGAAGCCTTCATCTTGAAAGAAAGACCCTTGGTAATCATATCGAGCTTCTGCTTCAACTGGAGGTCGAACTGAAGCTTGTTGTTGGTAGTCTTCATGAAACCGCCATTCACATCATTATTGCCGAAATAGGTAATACCGCTACCCCCCACGAAAGGAAGCTGGTCGGTACCGCAATCCTCATACTGGGTCTCGGTAGAGATGTATCTTCCATTGATGATACCAGGACTAGAGAATGGAGTAGCCTGATAAGCCTCGTTGATCAGACCAGATGATCCCTGACCAGAATATGGCTTGTTGGCATTATCTACCTTACCTGCCAGATTGAAGGAGATGGTGGTTGTCTTGGTGACATCCAGGTCGAGGTTGGCACGGTAGTTGAAACTGTTATACTGATAACCGAAATCGTAATCCTGACCAAACTCCTTGAACAGACCACCCTGAGTATAGTAACCAACATTGATGAAGTAGCGTGCCGTCTTGGTACCACCGCTGATATTCAGATTGTGTTTACTCTGCATGGTAGCATCCTTCATAATGTATTCAGCCCACAAGGTGCTAGGGAAACGGACAGGATCACTTCCATCCTTGAACTTCTGGATAACGACATCAGAGAACTGAGGACTCAACGGATCACCATTCTTGCCATGCGAATTCTGGCGCATCATATTATGGAAGGTAGCATACTCGTAGCTGTTTGCCTGTTCTACCATCTTGGTAGGAGTCAGGATACCCCATGAAGTAGAGCCGCTGATTTTGGTCTTACCCTCCTGACCACGCTTGGTGGTAATCAGGATAACTCCGTTGGCACCACGCACACCGAATACGGCTGTGGCAGAAGCATCCTTCAAAACGGTGATGCTCTCGATTTCCTCAGGATCCACATCGCTCATGCTTCGCTCCACACCATCCACCTGAACCAAAGGGTCGGCACCATTGAAAGATGCCTTACCACGAACAAATACGTTCGCAGCATCTGAACCCGGCTCACCGGAATACTGTACGGTGGTAACACCCGAAAGCTGACCACCGAGCACATTGTTGACATTACCAACAGGAGTACGGACCAGGTCTTCGCTTTTCACGCTGGAGAGGGCACCGGTAACAGTAACCTTCTTCTGTACACCATAGGCAACCACTTCTACAGCCTTGAGGGAAGTAGCCTCTTCCTTCAAGACCACCTGCATGCCGTTTTTGGCAACCACTGTCTGAGATACGAATCCAATGTAACTGATCTTTAACTTGGCACCTGGCTTCACGTTGAGAGAGAAGTTACCATCAAAGTCTGTTACTGTACCCTGGGTAACTTTCTGTCCCTCGATGATAACACTAGCTCCAATAACGGCTTCACCATTGGCATCAACCACTGTACCTTTTACGATACCTGTTTGCTGAGCTATAGCCGTAGTCGCTTTAGCAGAACCTGCGCCTCCGCAAAGAGGGGCAAGCATCAATGCCGTGCAAAACAAAGTTGCAGGCACTGCCGAACTTTTCATAAATAGCTTGTTATTCATTTTGTTTATTATGACGTTAAGATTTTATTTTCTTTTTTCGGTTCGACCATCTTGCTTCCAGCTTTAGAATAATGTTGTTTTTTAGGATTTCAATTATCTTGCTTTGCGATTGATGATCTCGCTTTGTTAGTTGCAAATCCTATTCTAAAAGGATTTCTGCTGCAAAACTATCAAATAACCTTGTTTTTCATATAATAAAATCGTTCAAGTATCATTATTATTATCCGAATATTTGTTTTTTTATACATTTCAGCACAAAGTACATACTTTTTTGCATATATAATAAGGTATAGTGGATTTTTTTGCGTAATTTTGCCGATGAATAAGCTAAACGGCTCTGGAAGCAATAGCACCAGAAGATGAGCCAGGAGGCAAAACCAGAAACAAAACAAAGCATTATGCAGACCAGCAAATACCTATTAGCAACAGAAAGAGACGCCGAATGGGGTCTCACCATCAGCACCGTGGGACGGGAAGAAATCGCCCCGGGAGAAGAATATCCTACCAAGGGTCATGCCGATGGATATTACTTCGATCTCCAGAAGGAAGAACCCTCGATGAATACCAGCTTCTCTACCAGCCGGAAGGCGAAGGAGTGTTCCGTTCTGCTCATCTTCCGGAAACAAAGATCAAGACTGGAGACATCTTCCTGCTCTTTCCCGGCGAATGGCATACCTACCATCCATTAGGCACCAAGGATGGAAAAGCTATTGGATCGGATTCAAGGGAAAGAATATGGATGACCGTGTGAAGGCGGGATTCCTGTCCCCTGAAAAGCCGATCTATCATGTGGGCTACAGCAACGAGATCATCAGTCTATATGAAGAGGCTTACAAGACGGCACAGGAGGAGGCTGCATACGCTCAGCAGACTATGGCGGGTATCGTAAACCATCTCATCGGAAAGGTGTATTCCCTGGAGAGAAACATCATCCTGAACAAGGATTCCAAGCATGTGGATATCATCAACAGGGCGCGCCTGCGCATCCGTGAATCTCTTGAGGATACACTCACCATCCAGGAGATAGCCCAGGAACTAGGCATCAGCTACTCTTCGTTCCGCAAGCTCTTCAAGGAGCATACCGGCTTCGCTCCAGCACTCTACCAGCAGACACTGAAACTGCAGAGAGCCAAGGAGCTGCTTTCTACCACCGATGAGAGCATCAAGGAGATTGCCTATCGCCTCAATTTCGAATCACCAGATTATTTCTCAACTAAATTCAAGAGCCAGACTGGCATGAAACCGTCTGATTTCAGAAATACAACCCGATAAAATTTCCACAAAATAACGAGCAGAACTTTCGCAGATGAGAAGTTAGGGGGAAATTCCCCTAACTTCAATTGATTCCCCTACATACGAAACTTGAACAGCGAAAAACTTATTTTTTTGATATTTCATAGAGATTCTTGACCCTCCGCCAAAAAACTAGGCTCTAATATCATTTTCTCTTGTTCCATCTTGCACATTCCCACTATCTTTGCAATCGTAAACAAAAAACAATAGCAAATAACAATAACTTAAAATACACTCTTAAAAAAATGGAACAGAAGAAATACTTCTTTGCCGTAGATCTGGGCGCTACCAGTGGCAGAACCATTCTGGGAAGCTTATCAGATGGCAAATTCGATTTGGAAGAAATGACACGCTTCGACAACCGACTCATCGAAACCGGCAATCACTTCTACTGGGATATCTTTGCCCTCTTCTATGAGATCATCTCAGGTCTGAAACTCGTGGCGCAGCGCGGTATCCACATCGAAAGCATCGGTATCGATACCTGGGGATGCGACTTCGTATATGTAGATAAAAACGGGGACATTCTCCGCAATCCTCTCGCCTACCGCGACCCTCATACCTTCGGCGTGATGGAGAAATATTTCGAGAGAAAATCAGCAAGGAAAAGGTATATGAGAAGACCGGAATCCAATTTATGAACTTCAATTCGCTCTTCCAGATATACGCCATGAGAAAGG
>ENA-OQDW01000070-OQDW01000070.1-human-gut-metagenome-genome-assembly--contig:-NODE-70-length-37876-cov-3.071896_pt1 | contig 37876 bp, 42 predicted proteins | sample MGYA00242784_ERZ504613 | MGnify/ENA primary metagenome ERZ504613 (study PRJEB26092, sample SAMD00036330) | human gut metagenome | host: Homo sapiens | study: EMG produced TPA metagenomics assembly of...
TATATGGATCATCTGATCTCTGTCAGACCGAAACGTTCATGGCTTGCTGTACATGTTCCACAAGGATCTGCCGGACCTGGGGATATTCTCCAAGTCCCTTCAGTACAGGGGTGACTTCATATCCTTCGGAAGAAAGACGGTTCATCCAGGAGTCCGGATCTGCACCGGCCAGATCGTTCTGTGCATGGTCGCCGGCTACGATCATGAAAGGCGCTAGCACGATCTTTTTCGGATGAAAGCTGTCGGCAGCCCGGAGAAGGGAGTCCAGGGCCGGATAGGCTTCTACAGTTCCAAGAAAAATATTTTTATGTCCGGTATCTTTAAAACGGTAATCCAAAGCAGCATAAACCGTGTTTGCGTAGTGTTCTGTTCCATGTCCCATCAGTACAAGTGCAGTGTCCGGATCCATGTCCCGGAATTCATCTGCAACTACCCGGACGATCGCCTGGTTATCTTCTTCTGTTGTGAGAAGAGGATTTCCGAAAACAATACTGGAAAAACGGTCACGAAAAGAAAGCGCATCGGCTTTCATCTGATCATTTTCGATACCGTTGATCACATGAGTCGGCTGTACGATCACATCGGTGATACCATCCAGAAGCATCTGTTCCAGAGCTTCCTTTACCGTGTGGATCGTAAGACCGTCCCGCTTTTTCAGTTTGGCAATGATCATTTTGCTTGTCCATGCACGGTAGGTGGGACAGGCCGGGAATGCATCGGCAATATCGTGCTCGATTGCCTCGATGGTAAGCTTACGGGTGTTTTCATAGCTTGTGCCGAAACTTACTACTAGGATCGCTTTTTTTGAAGCTGAGTTCATACGGGGATTTCCTCCATCCTGATAATTATGGTGATTATGATAAATTCTTTATATTTCTCCGCTGGAATATAAAGATGATCCGCAATTTCTACCATAAGATATTATAAAAGGGAGGGCTGACATTGTCAATCGTAGTTGACTTTCCTTACGGAAATGTTTATCATTATAAAAGATTGTGGAAACAAAGGAGAAATGTAGGACATGAGTATATTCATGCTTGGAATCGATCATAATATGGCACCTGTAGATGTCAGAGCGCAGTTTGCTTTTACCCGTAAAAATACCGGAGAGGCGCTGCGCAGGCTGAAAGAAGAAGCTGGGATCTGCGGGTGTATTATTCTGTCGACCTGTAACCGGCTGGAACTGTGGGTAAGTACTGCAGATGAGGAGAAGCCGGACCTGTATCAGTGGCTCTGCTCGTTGAAAGGTGTGCAGGGAGAACAATACCAGAAGTATTTTACCAGCAGAGAAAACGAAGAGGCGGTGGAGCACCTTTTTTATCTTACCAGCGGACTGAAATCCCAGATCCTGGGGGAAGATCAGATCCTGACCCAGGTAAAAGAGGCGTTGAGTATGTCAAGGGATGAGTTTACCACAGACAGTGTTCTGGAGGTGCTTTTCCGTATGGCGGTAACTGCAGGCAAGAAGATCAAAACGGAAGTGCCGTTTTCTCATGGAAATCCTTCTGTGATCCATCAGGCCATCCGTTTTCTGGAAGAGGGCGGTTATCATGTTCGCAATAAAGTCTGTATGGTGATCGGAAACGGTGAGATGGGGAAGATGGCTGCCCAGACACTGCGTGAAGCAGGAGCGGATGTGACGGTTACGATCCGTCAGTACAGAAGTGGTGTTGTGAGCATTCCTGTTGGATGCAGCAGGATCAATTATGGTGAGAGAATGGATTATCTGCCGGAGTGTGACCTGGTGGTCAGCGCAACAGCAAGCCCCAATTATACACTGACGGAAGAATTGTTTGAGGATGTACGTGTGGAACGACCTATGATCCTTATCGATCTGGCAGTTCCAAGAGATATTGATCCGGAGATCCGAAAAAAAGATAACATCACACTTTATGATATGGACAGCTTCCGAACCGGCGAGACACCGAAGGAACTTGCAGATAACCTGGAAGCAGCAGGATCCATTGTGAAGGCCCAGATGAACGAATTTTTCCAGTGGTTGGAAGGTCGTGATATCATCCCGCGCATCCAGGAGATCAAAGCGGATGCTGTGGAAGATCTGAACCTGAGGATCGAAAAAATCTTCCGGAAAACTCCTATGGAGGATTCAGACAGAGAAAACCTGAAAAAAGCAGTGGATACTGCAGCCGGAAAGGTTGTGAACAAGCTGATCTTCGGGCTTCGGGACAGTCTGAACCAGGATGCTTTTCTGGAATGTGTGGAAGGACTGGAGAAACTTTATGAAGAATAAACCTTATTTCCCCATGTTTATAGACCTGTCCGATAAAAATATCGTTGTGGCAGGTGGTGGTAATATTGCTACCAGAAGAATAAAGACTCTTCTGAAATTTACAAGAAATATCACGGTAGTGGCTACAAAAGTGACCCAGGAGCTTATGGATCTTGGAAAAGCAGGAACTGTAACTTTATATATCCGTCCCGTGAAACGTTCAGATTTTGCCAACGCATATATGGTGATCGCAGCCACCAATGACTGGAAGCTGAATGATGAGATCCACCGTGTCTGTAAGGAGGAGGGCATTTATGTTAATGTAGCCTCCGACCGGGAAGCCTGTGATTTTTATTTCCCGGGCGTATATATGCGGGATGAAATGGTAGTTGGAGTTACAGCCAGCGGACTGGATCACAAAAAAGCAAAGCGTGTAAGGGAAGAGATCCAGAATGCGCTGGAAAAAGTATTGGGAGAGCAGGATGAAGATGAAGAGAGATAAGATCGTGATCGGCAGCAGAGAGAGTAAGCTTGCAGTGCTGCAGAGCGAAATGGTCCGTGACTACATAAAAAGAAAAAAATCCGGATCTGGAAGTGGAAATCCTCACTATGAAAACTACCGGGGATATCATTCTGGACCGTACACTGGATAAGGTTGGCGGAAAAGGGCTTTTTGTAAAGGAGCTGGATAAAGCACTGATAGATGGAAGAAGTATTCTTTCTGTACACAGCCTGAAAGATATGCCTATGGAGGTTCCGGAGGAGCTGCCGCTTCTGGCTTTTTCCAAAAGAGAAGATCCGAGAGACGTACTGGTTCTTCCTGAGGGAGCTTCTGAACTTGATAAAAGCAAGCCCCTTGGATGCTCCAGCTTAAGGAGAACTTTACAGCTTAAAAAACTGTATCCGGATATGGATGTCAGAAGTATCCGCGGAAATCTTCAGACAAGACTCCGGAAGCTGGATGAAGGACAGTACAGTGCATTGATCCTGGCTGCTGCCGGCCTTAAGAGACTTGGACTGGAATCCAGGATCAACCGGTATTTTACAGCAGATGAGATCATTCCGGCTGCTGGTCAGGGAATCCTTGCTGTACAGGGAAGAAAAGGGGAAGCTTATGATTTCCTGGAGGGCTACTGTGATAAGGATGCCTGGACCGCGGGAAGTGCGGAGCGTGCTTTTGTAAAGCTCCTGGATGGAGGATGCTCTTCTCCGGTGGCTGCCCATGCGGAAATTCTCGGGGATGAGATCTATCTCAGAGGGCTTTATTATAATGAAAAAGACGGTTCCTATGTAACAGGAACACTGCGTGGCAATAAGGCAGATGCGGAAAGCTTAGGCAAGGAACTGGCAGAAACTCTTCGGAAAAAAGGAGAAAACAGATGAAAACAGGAAAAGTATGGCTGGTAGGAGCGGGCCCTGGCGATATCGGCCTTTTTACATTAAAAGGCCTCAAAGTGCTGGAACAGGCAGATGTGGTCGTCTATGACAGTCTGGTAGGTCAGGGAGTTCTGTCAAGAATCCCGGAAAATGCCAGGCTGATCAATGTAGGCAAACGTGCCAGTCACCATATCATGCGTCAGGAAAATATCAATCAGGTACTTCTTGAGGAGGCACAGCGGGGTCTTCGTGTGGTGCGCCTGAAAGGCGGAGATCCATTCCTCTTTGGAAGAGGAGGAGAGGAGCTGGAGCTTCTTCGGGAGAATGGGATCCCTTATGAGGTTGTTCCGGGTGTTACTTCCTCCATTGCAGTACCGGCATATAACGGGGTTCCGGTAACACACAGGGATTTCTGTTCTTCAGTCCACATCATTACAGGACACAAGAAAGCCGGAGAAGAATATGATATAGATTTCCGGGCACTTGTTGATACAAGGGGAACGCTTGTATTTCTGATGGGCGTGTCCGCACTTCCGGATATCTGCGAGGGTCTGATAGGTGCAGGAATGGAAAAGGACATGCCTGCGGCGATCCTGCAGAAGGGAACTACAGCAGGTCAGAAACGGATCGTAGCAACAGTTTCTACCCTGGAAGAAGAGGTGAAACGCCAGGGGATCGAGACACCGGCGATCATTGTGGTGGGTAAGGTATGTACACTGGCAGAAAAGTTTGGCTGGTATGAAGAACTGCCGCTTTCAGGATGGAAGGTCCTTGTCACAAGACCGAAAGAGCTTGTTTCCAGAACTGCGGACAAGCTTCGTGAAAAAGGTGCGGAGGTTCTGGAGCTTCCGGCGATCCGTACTGTCCCCATGGAAGACCAGAGCCGTCTCTATAAAGCGCTGGATCACCTGGAGGAATATCAGTGGCTTGTATTTACCAGCCCTACAGGTGTAAGGGTATTTTTGAAGAACTGATCCGCCATGGAAAGATATCCGTGCATGGGAAATGCCCGTCTGGCCGTGATCGGGGAAGGAACAAAAAAGGCCCTGAAGGAAAGAGGTCTGCTGGCAGATTTTGTGCCGTCGGTATATGACGGGGATACTCTTGGAAAGGAACTTTCAGAGCTTCTTTCCGGTGGAGAAAAGATATTTATCCCGCGGGCAGAAAAGGGTAATGAAAAGCTCACCGCATTTCTTGCACAGGCAGGCGCTGTGGTCGAGGATGTTCCGACTTATCAGACTCTTTACGAAAAGAGCCAGCTCATCGATGAGAAGAAGGAATTTGAAACAGGACAGATCAGCTGTGCGGTGTTTACAAGTGCCTCCACTGTGAAGGGATTTGTAGAGGGAACAAAAGGACTGGATTATTCAAAGGTTAAGGCGGCCTGCATCGGCAGACAGACGAAGGCGGCTGCTGAGAGCTTTGGAATGAAAGCATATATGTCAGAAAAAGCCACCATTGACAGTCTTGTCAAGCTGGTGGAGGATATGAAAAGGAGCGAATGATCATGGAACTGACAAAAAGACCAAGAAGATTAAGAGGTAGCGAAAACCTTCGTAAGATGGTACGTGAGACAAGAATGGATAAATCTTCTCTTATGTATCCTATGTTCGTAATGGAAGGAGAAAATAAGGAAGAAGAAATTCCGTCCATGACCGGGCAGTACCGTTACAGCCTGGACCGTCTTCCGTATAAACTGGAACAGCTTTCCAAAGCCGGTGTAGGCAGTGTGATGTTTTTTGGTATTCCTGACCATAAGGATGAAGTGGGCAGCGGTGCCTATGATCCGGAGGGGATCGTTCAGAGAGCTCTTCGCATTGCAAAAGAGAAATTTCCGGAGCTTTATTATGTAACAGATGTATGTATGTGTGAGTACACTTCCCATGGCCATTGCGGCGTTCTCTGCGGTCATGATGTGGACAATGACAAGACGCTGGAGCTTCTTGCAAAAACAGCACTTTCCCACGTGGAGGCAGGTGCAGATATGGTTGCTCCGTCTGATATGATGGATGGTCGTGTTGCAGCGATCCGTCAGTGTCTGGACAAGGCCGGACATTATACAACACCGATCATGTCCTATGCAGTAAAATATGCTTCTGCATTTTATGGCCCGTTCCGTGAGGCAGCAGATTCTGCTCCGTCTTTTGGGGACAGAAAAAGCTACCAGATGGATCCTCACAACAGCAGAGAAGGCTGAAAGAGGCACTTGCAGATGTGGAAGAGGGTGCAGATATCATCATGGTAAAACCGGCTCTTGCATACCAGGACATGATCTGGCAGGTAAAGGAGATCACAAACGTTCCGGTTGCCGCATACAGTGTCAGTGGTGAGTATGCAATGGTAAAAGCAGCAGCTGCAAACGGCTGGATCGACGAAGAAAGGATCGTGGGTGAGATGGCTACAGGAGCATTCCGTTCCGGCGCGCAGATCTATCTTACCTATTATGCGGAGCTTCTGGCAAGACTTATGGATGAAGGGAGGATCGGCTGATGACAAGATCAGAACAGTTATTTGAGCGTGCGGTAAAAAGAATCCCGGGAGGCGTAAACAGCCCGGTAAGATCTTACGGAGCCATCGGTGAGGCACCTCGTTTTATTGAAAAAGCAGATAAATGCTACATCTATGATGTAGATGGAAACCGTTATGTGGATTACATTGATTCCTGGGGCCCGATGATCCTGGGACATAATTTCCCGGCGATCCGTGAAAGCGTGATAAAAGCCTGTGAAAATGGTCTGAGCTTTGCTGCGCCACAGGAATTGAGGTGGAGATTGCGGAATTTATCTGTGAACATATCCCACATGTAGATATGATCCGTATGGTAAACTCCGGAACAGAAGCTGTTATGAGCGCCATCCGTGCAGCAAGAGGCTTTACCGGAAAAGATAAGATCATCAAATTTGCAGGCTGCTATCACGGACACAGTGACTGCCTTCTGGTAAGTGCCGGTTCCGGTGTCATGGCAAGCGGTATTCCGGACAGCGCCGGTGTTCCGAAGGGCTGTACACAGGATACCATGACGGCTACCTACAATGATGCCGCCAGTGTGGAAGCACTTCTCAAACAGGAAGAGGGAAATGTGGCAGCCGTGATCGTGGAGGCAGTAGGAGCAAACATGGGTGTGGTTCCTCCGAAACCAGGCTTCTTAAAGCGGCTTCGTGAGCTTTGCGATGAGCACAATTGTCTGCTGATCTTTGATGAAGTGATCACAGGCTTCCGACTTGCCTTTGGCGGAGCAGCAGAGTATTTTGGTATCCGTCCGGATCTTGTCACCTACGGGAAAATAATCGGCGCAGGAATGCCGGTAGGCGCTTATGGCGGACGTAAGGAGATCATGGATCTGATCTCACCGTGTGGTCCTGTATACCAGGCAGGTACCTTAAGCGGAAATCCGGTTGCCATGGCTGCAGGTTTCACACAGCTGAAATATCTCTATGAGCATCAGGAAATCTACAAAGATCTGGCTGCTAAAGGTGAGAAGCTTTACGGCGGCTTGAAGAAGATCGTGGAGGAAAAAGGTCTTCCATATCAGGTAAACTATGATTCTTCTCTGGCAAGTATTTTCTTTACAGACCAGGAGGTAAAAGACTATGTTTCTGCAAAAACATCCAACCTGGAGCTTTTTGCAAAATATTTCAAGGGAATGCTGAAACGAGGCATTCATCTTGCACCTTCCCAGTTTGAGGCGATGTTCCTTTCCACAGCGCATACAGATGAAGATAATTGAATGAACGTACTGGAAGCATGAGAGGCGCTTTGGGAGATCTGTAAAGAGGCGTAATGGATGCGCAGGAGCCGATCCATTTGCGTGGATCATGTGTGAACGCCATAGTGAACGGCAGCTTTGCATAAAAAATTGCACAAAAGATAACAGGATGGTAACTTGTTCTTGCAGAAGCTTTGTGATAAAATAAACACAAAAATACGTAACCAATGTAAAAAGCAGGAGGCCAGAACTTATGGGAAAAAAGAAGTACGTGGCTTACGTGGGAACATATACCCATGGAACCAGTAAGGGAATTCAGGTATACGATGTAGATGTAGAAAAAGGAACACTCACAGAACGAAGCGAAGTGGAAGTTAGCAATGCTTCTCATCTGGCAGTATCAAAAAACGGTAAATATCTGTATTCCATTGAGGATGAGGGTGTAGCTGTATTTGAAAGAGACAAGAACGGTGATCTTACCCGCCTCAACAGTGTGGATATCAACGGAATGCGAGGCTGCTATCTTGCAACAGATGTGGACGGAAGATATCTTTATGTGGCAGGGTACCATGATGGTAAGGTAACGGTTGTACATACACATAAAGACGGCCGTCTGGGAAGTGTTATGGACGGCGTTTTCCACAAGGGACTTGGAAGCGTGGCAGAGCGTAACTTCCGTCCGCATGTTAATTGTGTACGTCCGACACCGGATAATAAGTATCTCTGTGCGGTAGATAATGGTATCGATCAGGTTAAGATCTATCGTATCAATAAGAAGAAAGACAAACTGGAGCTGGTTGACATTCTTCGCTGCCCGAGAGAGAGCGGCCCTCGTATCATCCGTTTCAGTGATGACGGAAGATTTGCATATCTTCTTTTTGAGCTCAGCAATGAGGTGAAGGTATACAGCTATGACGGAAGTGGTAAGAATCCGGAGTTTCAGCTGCTTCAGAGCATTACCACTCTTGGAAAAGAGGATTCCAATGATGCGCTCCATAACGCAGCTTCCGGTATGTCTCTTTCTGCGGACGGTAAATATCTTTTCTGTACAACAGCAGGGGAAAATACTGTGACTATGTATGCAGTAGACCAGGAAACAGGCCTTCTGACCAAGAAATTTACACTTCCGATCAGTGGTGATTACCCGAAGGATCTTATGATCTTCCCGGATAACAAGCATATTGCTATTGCCAATCATGCCAGCAACAGTATTACCGTTTTCACTGTGGATTATGAAAAGAATATCATCATGATGAACGAAAAACCGAGAAAGATCGAGACACCGAACTGTATCCATATCTGGCCGGTACCGGATACATGGGAGCAGTTGGATTAAGAACAGGATTGATCAAAGTAAGTCTTGCACAGGCAGACAAAAACAGGCTCAGGGACGAGTAGGAATTTTCCCTGAGTCTGTTTTTTGTGCATTTATATTTTTTTATCTGACAGGTCAAAATGTGAAATTACCGCTGATAAATTCGTGGATACGATCCATCCGTGCACTCATATTGTTAAAAAGTGCATCTGTAATGGTAAGTGCTGCCATAGCTTCCACAACGACTACTGCACGCGGTACGATCACCGGATCATGCCGGCCCTTGATCTCAAGCTCCAGGTTTCTCCGGTGTTGGTCACAGTAGACTGAGACTGACTGATGGAAGGAGTAGGTTTGATATGTGCACGGAGAATGATATCGCTGCCGTCACTCATACCGCCCATAATACCACCTGCGTGGTTGGAAGTTTTGGAAATAATGCCGTCTTTTTGTACAAAACCGTCGTTGTCTTCGGAACCGGTAAGACGTGTCACGTTGATGCCGTCACCGATCTCAACAGCTTTTACAGCACCAATGGACATGATCGCATGAGCGAGGGTAGCATCCAGCTTGTCAAAAACCGTATCGCCCAGACCGGCAGGAACGTTTTTGATGCGGCATTCGATCACACCGCCGGCACTGTCCTGACTGTTCAGACATTGTTCGAGATAGGCAGATGCCTTTGCGGCTGCGTCGGCATCTGGCATGCAGAGTGCATTATTTCGGATCTCTTCTTCTGAGAAGGACCGGATCTCTACAGGACCGATGGATCTTGCGTAGGTAGTAAATGTAATGCCAAGTTCGTTTAACAGCTTGATGGCAATGGCACCGGCTGCCACACGTCCGGCGGTTTCTCTTCCGGAGGAGCGTCCACCTCCACGGTAATCACGGAATCCGTATTTCTGGTCAAAGGTAAAGTCTGCGTGACCGGGACGATAGGAGTATGCGATATTTCCGTAATCTCTGGAACGCTGATCTGTATTGCGGATCAGAAGAGAAATTGGAGTACCGGTAGTCTTTCCTTCAAAAACTCCGGAAAGGATCTCCACCAGATCTCCTTCCTTACGGGCAGTTGTATAACGGCTCTGACCGGGCTTTCTCCGGTCAAGAAAAACCTGGATATCTTCTTCGCAGAGAGAAAGACCTGCGGGACAGCCGTCGAGAACGGCACCGATAGCCTTGCCGTGAGATTCTCCCCAGGTGGTAACCACGAATTTTTTCCGAATGATGACTGACTCATTTGTATAACTTCCTTTCGTTGGAATTCTGGAATCATTATATAGGAAGCCGGAAAAAATGTAAAGAACGTGGAAGGCAGAATAAATTTTTATGTAAAGATCATGTGAAATTATTTAAAAGCTCTTTTAAAAAGAAAAGGTATGAATTGACAAAGCTATTTTGACTATTTATAATAAAAAAGAATTTTGCCCTGGCAAAAGAAAAGCAAGAGAAGGGAAGTGGGAATCGTGGTAAGGATTTACAAGACAATAGACGGAGCCATCCACCAGATACAGGAACCGGAGGAAGGCTGCTGGATTGCGCTGACGAATCCGACGGCAACAGAGATTTTTGAATTTTCCGAGAAGTTTGATATAGAGGTTGACGATTTACGATCCCCTTTGGATGAGGAAGAACGGTCACGTATCGAAGTTGAGGATAATTATACACTGATCCTGGTTGATGTTCCTATGATCGAGGAACGTAATGACAAGGACTGGTATGGGACAATACCGCTTGGCATCATTGTGACGGGGTCTATGATCTTTACCATCTGTCTAGAGGACACACCGGTTCTTACCAGATTTATGGAGGGAAGAGTCCGGAGCTTTTTTACCTATATGAAGACCCGTTTTATCTTTCAGATCCTTTACAGAAATGCGAGCATGTACCTGCGTTATCTGCGTATCATTGACAAAAAAAGTGAGCAGGTGGAAGAAAAACTGCATCTTTCCACAAGAAATGAAGAGCTGATCGAGCTTCTGGAGCTGCAGAAATCCCTGACTTATTTTATCACATCACTCCGGTCCAATGAGGTTGTGCTGGAGAAGCTTCTGAAGATAGACAGCATCAAGAAATATCCGGAGGACACCGATCTTCTGGAGGATGTCATCACTGAGAATAAGCAGGCGATCGAAATGGCCAATGTGTACAGCGGTATCCTGAACGGAACTATGGATGCTTTTGCATCGATCATCTCCAATAATATGAATATCGTTATGAAGGTACTGGCAATCATTACTATTGTCATGAGTATTCCGACTATTGTGTTCAGTGCTTACGGAATGAATGTGGCTGGTTCCGGTATGCCCTTATCAAGGAGTCCATTGGGATTTCTGATCATTATCCTGATTTCTGTGGCAATCAGTGTTGTGGCAGCGATCATTCTTTCCAAGAAGCGATTTTTCTGATTTTCAAAAGTTTTCTGAAAGGAGATTTTAATGAAATTTATTGACAAACTGGAACGTAAATTCGGAAGATTCGGGGTTCCGAATCTGACTGTTTACATCATCGGATGTTATGTGTTGGGGTATTTTCTGGCTATGTTTGCTCCGGGAGTTTTGAACATGCTGAGTCTTGATATGTCCATGGTCATGAAGGGACAGATCTGGAGACTGGTGACATGGGTGATCTATCCGCCGTCCAGTGTGGGAGGAACTGGCAATCTTGTGATGTTCCTTCTCGCAATCTTTTTTTTCTATTATCCGATCGGTACTTCACTGGAACGTACCTGGGGAACTTTCCGGTACACATTGTATATTTTTTCAGGTGTTTTGTTTACTGTGATCGCAGCAGTACTTTTACATGTATTTACAGGTGGTTATGTGGTTATGAACGGGATCGCCTATTCTCTTGGCGGAAATATTTTTACCACATATTATATCAGTCTTTCTATTTTCCTTGCCTATGCAGTCACATATCCGGATCTTCAGCTGCTTCTTATGTTTGTGATCCCGATCAGGATGAAATGGATGGCCTTTGTATACGGACTGTTCATTGCGTGGGATATCGTATCTTATCTTCGAGTCGGGCTTTGGGTAGGTGTAGTACCGATCGTAGCATCACTTTTAAACTTTGTGATCTTTTATTTCAGTACCCGTGATATGAACCGATACAATCCGAAAGAGATCCACAGGAGGCAGCAGTTTAAGAAGGCTGTGGCTCCTTCCAGAACAGGGTCCGGTCCGAATGGGATCGCCAAGCATAAATGTGCGATCTGCGGACGTACCGAAAAGGATGACCCAAACCTGGAGTTTCGTTTCTGCTCAAAGTGCAACGGAAATTATGAATATTGTCAGGATCATTTATTTACACATAAACACGTACAGTAAAACGCACAAACGAAGGAGAACATTATTATGAAAAAAACTAAGATTATCTGTACACTTGGACCTGCCAGTAATAACAGGGAAACTCTGAAGGCTCTTATGGAGAATGGAATGGATATTGCCAGATTCAACTTTTCTCACGGAGACCACGAGGAGCAGAAGGGCCGTGTGGATATGATCAAGGAGCTTCGTGAGGAGCTTGATATGCCTATTGCCATGCTTCTTGACACAAAGGGACCGGAGATCCGTACCAGACTTTTAAAGGACGGACAGAAGGTTAAGCTGGAAGCGGGAAAACAGTTTGTACTTGGAATTGGCGATTTTGAAGGCGACAGCACAAAGGTTGCTATCACATATGAGACACTTTACAAGGATGTAAAACCGGGAAACAGGATCCTCATTGATGATGGTCTGATCGAGTTGGAGGTTAAGGCGATCAAGGGAACCGATATTGTCTGTGATATCTTAAACGGTGGTGAGCTGGGAGAGAAGAAGGGTGTAAATGTTCCCTATGTAAAAGTAAATCTTCCGGGAATCACAGAGCAGGATAAGAAGGACATTATCTTTGGTATCGAGCAGAAATTTGATTTCATCGCGGCATCTTTTGTTCGTTCCGCAGAGGTGATCCGTGAGATCCGTAAGCTTCTGAATGATAATGGTGGAAAGGATATCGGTATTATCGCGAAGATCGAGAATGCAGAGGGTGTTGAGAATATTGATTCCATCATTGAAGCATCTGACGGTATTATGGTTGCCAGAGGAGATCTTGGTGTGGAGATTCCTGCAAGCCAGGTACCTCACATTCAGAAGGAGATCATCCGTAAGTGTAACGAACATTATACACCGGTTATTACAGCAACACAGATGCTTGATTCCATGATCCGTAATCCGCGTCCTACACGTGCAGAGGTAGCTGATGTTGCCAATGCGATCTACGACGGAACCGATGCGATCATGCTTTCCGGAGAGACAGCAGCTGGGAAATATCCGGTTGATGCTCTTAAGATGATGGCAGATATCGCAGAGATGACAGAGCCGCATCTGGATTATAAAGTGTTTATTGAACATCGTTCCATGGATGGAAGAGAGAAGATCTCCAGTGCAGTGGCACTTGCAACGGTGCGTACTGCAAAGAACCTGAAGGCGAACGCTATCGTAACACCGACAATGAGTGGAAATACAGCCAGACTGATCTCCAATTTCCGCCCGAAGGTTCCAATCTATGCGATCACACCAAACTCAACCATCCAGCATAAACTTCAGCTGATCTGGGGTGTAACACCTCTGAAAGGATATCAGAGAGATACCACGGACCATATCATGTCTCAGGCTATGAATGTTGTCCGCAGCCGTCATCTGATACATAAAGGAGACCTTGTTGTATTTACAGCAGGAGACCCTGCGACCAACATGACAAACGGTCGTGGTGCAGTGACAAATATGATGCACGTGATCGAGGCAGAATAAGACTGAGTTTTCTTCGGGAACAGCAGTCGGAAAAACAGGAGATGCAGTTATTATGAAAAAAGAACCATTTGTGACACTTGAGAAACTTAACGAAATTACTGAAAAGTTTCCGACACCCTTCCATCTCTATGATGAGAAGGGGATCCGTGAGAATGCAAAAGCCCTGAAAGAGGCCTTTGCATGGAACAAAGGATTCAAGGAATTTTTTGCGGTAAAGGCAACACCGAATCCATATCTGATCAATATTCTGCAGGAGTATGGCTGTGGCTGCGACTGCTCCTCAGAAACAGAGCTTATGATGGCCAAGGCAGTAGGTTGCAAAAAGGGCGATATCATGTTTTCTTCCAATGACACACCGGAGAAAGAGTTCAGATATGCAGATGAGATCGGTGGGATCATCAACCTTGATGACATTACACATATTGAGAGCGTAGAGAAAGCTCTCGGAAAAATCCCGGAAGTGATCAGCTGCCGTTACAATCCAGGTGGAGTATTTAAGATCAGTAACGGTATCATGGATAATCCCGGAGATGCAAAATACGGAATGACTACCGAGCAGATTTTTGACGCATTCCGTATCCTGAAATCCAAAGGTGCCAAAGAGTTCGGAATCCATGCATTCCTTGCAAGCAACACAGTGACCAATGATTATTATCCAATGCTTGCAAAGGTTATGTTTGAGCTTGCCGTGAAGCTTCAGAAGGAGACAGGTGCACACATTAAATTCATCAACCTTTCCGGTGGTATCGGAATTCCTTATAAACCGGATCAGGAGCCAAATGATATCCGTGTGATCGGTGAGGGTGTCCGCAAGGTTTATGAAGAAGTACTTGTTCCGGAAGGAATGGGTGATGTTGCGATCTATACAGAGCTTGGCCGTTTCATGATGGGACCGTATGGCTGCCTTGTCACAAAAGCAATCCATGAGAAACATACGCATAAAGAGTATATCGGCGTAGATGCCTGCGCAGTAAATCTGATGCGTCCGGCTATGTATGGTGCTTATCATCACATTACGGTTATGGGTAAGGAGAACGAGCCGTGCGATCATAAATATGATGTGACAGGTTCCCTCTGTGAGAATAATGATAAATTTGCCATTGACCGTATGCTTCCGAAAATCGACAAGGGAGATCTTCTTGTGATCCATGATACAGGTGCTCATGGTTTTGCAATGGGTTATAACTACAATGGTAAACTGAAATCTGCAGAGATCCTTCTTCATGAGGACGGCAGCTTTGAGATGATCCGTCGTGCCGAGACACCGAGAGATTATTTTGCAACCTTTGACTGCTTCCCTGTTTTTGAGAAACTTCTTCAGGATGAAGATGAACTGAAATAAAATAGCGAAAATATATAAAAACAGCCTTCTGTGCATCTTGTAATGATGCCGGAAGGCTGTTTTATGTTTAAGTATCTGGTAGGCATAAGATCGTGAGCAGGGCGGAAGGTGGTCAAATGCAGGGTTACTGCTTCCGGCTGCCGGAGATTTCTGCCAAGGCTTTTCTAAACTCAAAGAAAAACAGGATGGCAGTAAATGTAACGGCTAGGATATCCGCAACCGGCTCGGCCATATAAACTGCATTTGTCCGGTCAGCACGGAAAATATTGGGCAGGATATAGATCAGCGGGATGACCAGAATAAATTTCCGGACAATAGCCACAATGATGGAATCTTTGGCTCTGCCAAGGGAGATAAAGGTCATCTGGCAGGCAATCTGGATACCAAAGATAAACACAACTGCCATATAGATCCGGAGCGCTGTTTTTGTGAAAGCAAGTAATGTACTGTCCGAAGTAAACATTCCGGCAAAGATCTGCGGGAAGATCATAATGATCAGCCACAGGATCACGGAATAAGAAACACTTGTTTTTATAAGAAGCTTAAATGTAGAACGTACACGTTTTTCGTTACGTGCACCATAGTTGTAGCTGATGATAGGCTGTGCACCCTGACCAAGTCCCTGAAGAGGAAGCATGGCAAACTGCATGACGCTGGTAAGGATAGTCATGGCTCCTACTGCAACATCCCCGCCGTATTTTAAGAGGAGGAGTTGTAGCAGACAGAGATAACGCTTTCACTGAGCTGCATGACAAAGAGAGAAGAGCCAAGAGCCATACAGGCAGAATGATATCGGCTTTCAGTTTCATGGTGCTTTTCCGAAGCTTCAGGAAGGTCTTTTTTCCAAAGAGGAAGGAGAGGACCCAGATGCAGGAAAATGCTGGGAGATCACTGTTGCCAGAGCAGCGCCCCGGACACCCATGTGGAATCCGAAAATAAAAACCGGATCCAGAATAATGTTGGAGATCGCACCGATCAATACGGAGAGCATTCCGGTTTTTGCGAATCCCTGGCTGTGATGAAATTATTCATGCCAAGAGTCAGCTGTACAAAGATAGTTCCTACTGCATAGATATTCATGTAACCCACCGCATAGTCGATGGTGTTTGCACTGGCGCCGAATGCAAGGAGAAGGCTGCGGTTTCCGAGAAACAGGATAACAGTCAGGATCAGGGAGATGATGATCTGCATGGTGAAGCAGTTTCCGAGAGTCTGTTCGGCTTTCGACGTGTCATTTTTACCCATAAAGATGCTGGCTCTGGGAGCGCCTCCGTTTCCGACAAGAGCAGCGAAGGCAGATACGACCATAATAAGCGGCATACAGACACCTACACCGGTAAGGGCAAGAGCACCCTCTCCGGGAATATGACCAATATAGATACGATCGACGATATTGTAGAGCATATTGATGAGCTGTGCGGCAACGGTAGGAAGTGCAAGCTGCAGAAGAAGCTTTCCGACAGACTCGGTTCCTAAAAAGCTTTTGTCTTTTTCCATTTTTTTATTCCTTTCGTGTTTTTTGATAGTATATAATAAAGACCTGACAGATTTCTCCGTCAGGTCTTTTATGCGAATGCCGCTGGCCGGACTCGAACCGGCACGGATCGCTCCGCTTGATTTTGAGTCAAGTGCGTCTGCCAATTCCGCCACAGCGGCATAACCATTTATTATAATAGCACAGTATCAGGTGGCTTGCAAGGATTTTTTCAGAATAAAGGTATTATTTGGAAATATTTTTAATTCTAAAAAGTTTATGAAATCGGATGAGGCATCCTTGAAATTGACTGAAAAAAGTGGTAGAGTGTATTACAAGGCTGTACCACCTGATATAGCACTGTGGATATAGCAATATACTATAAGATAACGGAGGAGACTGCATGAATCTGAATTCAAAAAAACCAGAGAAGCGGCCGCTGTATGTATATTACATTATTGCGGTCGTAATTATTGTTCTGCTGAATGTTTTTGCTCTTCCTGCTCTTTCTGAGAGAAGTGTAAAAGAGACCGATTACACCACCTTCCTGAAAGCTGTAGACAGAGGAAAAGTATATGAAGCAACTATTAATTCTGATTATATCTATTATACGATGAAGGTAGATGGAAATGATGTCTATTGTAAGACGGTATCTGTAGAGGATCAGGATCTTGTATCCCATCTTTACGATGCGGGCGTAAGTATAGAGGGTACTGCACCTCAGAGACAGTCCCTGCTTTTATCTCTGATCCTGGGATATGTACTCCCGATCGCAATTTTTATTCTCCTGGGACGCTGGCTCAGCAAGAAGATGATGAGTTCCATGGGAAACGGAGGACCGGGAGGAATGATGTCCTTTGGCAAAAGCAATGCCAAGGTTTATGTGAAATCCTCTACGGGAATCAAATTTTCAGATGTTGCCGGTGAGGATGAAGCCAAGGAGCTTTTGACGGAAATTGTAGATTTCCTTCATAATCCGGAGAAATACAGAGAAATCGGTGCTTCCATGCCGAAGGGTGCCCTTCTTGTAGGCCCTCCCGGAACCGGTAAAACTCTTCTTGCCAAGGCAGTTGCCGGTGAGGCGGAGGTTCCGTTTTTCTCAATTTCCGGTTCGGAATTTGTGGAGATGTTTGTGGGTATGGGTGCTGCCAAGTCCGTGATCTTTTTAAACAGGCCAATGAGAAGGCACCATGTATCGTATTTATTGATGAGATCGATACGATCGGCAAGAAACGTGACGGCTCCGGAATGGGCGGCGGAAACGATGAGCGTGAGCAGACACTGAACCAGCTTTTGACAGAGATGGACGGTTTTGACGGTTCCAAGGGTGTTGTGATCCTGGCAGCTACCAACCGACCGGATTCCCTTGACCCTGCACTTCTTCGCCCGGGACGTTTTGACAGAAGGATCCCGGTTGAGCTTCCGGATCTTCAGGGGCGTGAGGAAATCCTGAAGGTTCATGCCAAGAAGATCAAAATTGCGGATACAGTCCGGTTTGATGAAATTGCCAAGGCGGCAGTCGGTGCCTCCGGTGCGGAGCTTGCCAATATTGTCAACGAGGCAGCTCTCCGTGCAGTCCGCGACGGACGGAAATTTGCCACACAGGCGGATTTTGAAGAAAGCATCGAAGTTGTTATTGCCGGATATCAGAAAAAGAACCGTGTACTTTCCAATAAGGAAAAGCTGATCGTTTCCTATCATGAGGTTGGTCATGCACTGGTTGCTGCCAAGCAGACAGATTCTGCACCGGTCCATAAGATCACGATCATTCCACGTACCTCCGGTGCACTGGGATATACCATGCAGGTAGATGAGCAGGAACATTTCCTGATGACTAAGGAAGAACTGGAGAATAAGATCGCTACATTTACAGGCGGCCGTGCAGCGGAAGAGCTGATCTTCCATTCCATTACTACCGGTGCCTCCAATGATATTGAGCAGGCGACTAAGATTGCCAGAGCGATGATCAGCAGGTATGGTATGAGTGATGATTTTGACATGGTTGCCATGGAAAATGTAAGCAATCAGTATCTTGGCGGAGATGCAAGTCTAACCTGTTCCTTTGAGACGCAGACGCTTTTGGATAAGAAGGTTGTGGAGCTTGTAAGACGGGAGCATGAAAAGGCTACGAAGATCCTTACAGATAATATCGGAAAGCTCCATGAGATTGCCAAGTATCTGTATGAGCATGAGACGATCACCGGTGAGGAGTTTATGAAGATCTTGAATGAAGCGCCGGTGGAGATTGAGAATACACAGGAAAATTAAATATGTTGGCGGGAGGGACGCCGAAGGGAATACTTCTGTAAGGTCTTCGGCTTCCGTTGGGCGTTAGTTCTAAGGCCCTGAAAATCTGCTAAAACCATTAAAAAAAGTTCGGAACTCGCGGCTTGTTGCCGCTCAGACAGCCGAACTTTTTTTAATAACGCAGATTTCCAGAACCTAAGAACTAGCAGCCCTCCTCCAGAGACAGAGCCATACAGAAGTATTCCCTCCGGCTGTGCTCTGGCCATGTGGATTGCTTCTGACTAGTCTTTACCATATTTCCGGGTGTACCTTGGAACAGGTGAGTGCCAGACTTCCGGGGCCGATGTGGCAGGAGACGCTCAGGGAGAGAGGGAAGATGTTGACTTCACCGATATTCGGGAAGGTGGTGAGGACTTCTTTTCGGAATTCTTCGGCTGCTTCCAGGTTGTGGGAGTGGATGACATCCAGGTTGATCTTTTCTCCAAAGCGGTCTGCAATGTCATCTTTGATGGCTTTCGTCATAGTGTTTTTTGCCTGGGTCATGGTGCGGGCCTTGGAGAAGGCGTCCAGCTTTTCGCCCTGGATCTGCAGAACCGGTTTCAGACGGAGCATGGTTCCGATGGCTGCAGCTGCAGGAGTGATGCGGCCGCCCTGTTTCAGGTACTTCAGAGTAGCTACAGTGATATAGATGCTGGAGTCGAAGCGGGTTTTTTCCAGCCAGGTTCCAATTTCATCGGCAGAGAGACCGTTTTTAGCCTGCTGGATAGCCTCGATGGCAGAGTAACGTAAGGTTCCGGAGATCCTCTGGTTGTTTACGACACGTACACGGCCATCATAGTCTTCTGCAAGCATGCGGGCAGTCTGCATGGAACTGGAGAGACCGCTGGACATGGGGATATGTACGATCTCGTCGTAGTCTTTGAGCAGCTTGTCCCAGAGGGTAGTGACGGATTCCGGTGTGGGCTGGGATGTGGAAACTTTGCAGCCTGGATTTTGTTCAAGATGCTGAAAGAACTCTGATTGGTTCATGTCAATGTCTTCCAGATATTCCTTATCATCTATAAAAAACGGCATTGGAAGCATGTAGATGCCAAGGTCTTTTACCTGAGCGGGAGACATGCCGCAGTTACTGTCTGTAACGATTGCTATAGATTTCATAATGGTGATCCTCCTTGCCTGGATTTTCATATTTGGTCAGTTTTTCTGTTTTCTGACCGGGACATCTCAAGTATACCACAGGAAACCGCCCTTGTCATTCAACGTTTAATTCGCTATAATGATATAATATTCTGGGAAATATTTCCCCAGTCTGGGGCAAATTGTGAAGCGGGATCTCAGAAGAGGCTTATCATATGGGAGAATCCGCTGCTTTGAAAGAGAGGGAAAATATGAACTGTCGTATTGCAGAGGGAATGGTTAATAAATATATCGATCATACGTTGCCGTTGAATGATCTGGAGGATTTTCTGGAGCATATTGAGAAGTGTTCCTCCTGCTACGATGAGCTTGCCACATATTTCATTGTACATAAGGCCATGCAGCAGCTGGATGAGAAACAGGAAGATACTGTTCTGGATTTTAAGGAGCTTCTGGAAGAGGATATCCGAAAATCCAGAAGGTATATCCGAAAAAAGAAATTTCACAGAGCGATCGCTGCAGTGGCAGTCTGCGTTCTGATCGCGGCACTGGTGGTCTTTCTTGTTTTTGTGATCCTGGAACTGAAGGAGGGAATTTGATTTTGAGTGAAAAAATATTACTGATCGATGGTCACAGCATCCTGAACCGTGCGTTTTATGGTCTGCCGGATCTTACCAATGCAGAAGGACGTCATACAGGAGCGGTATATGGATTTCTGAATATTATGTTCAGGATCATGGAGGAAGAGAAGCCGGAGTATCTTACCGTTGCATTTGATCTGAGTGCACCTACGTTCCGGCATAAGAGATATGAAGCTATAAAGGCACCCGAAAACCCATGCCGGAGGAGCTTCGGGAACAGGTTCCGCTGATCAAGGAGATGCTTTCTGCCATGGGAATCAACATCATGTCCCTGGAAGGCTATGAAGCAGATGATCTTCTTGGTACGGTCGCCAGAAGAAGTGAAGCAAAGGGTATGGATGTTACCATTCTTTCCGGAGACCGTGATCTTCTTCAGCTTGCCACAGATAAGGTGCTGATCCGGCTTCCGAAGACTGTCCGGGGAAAGACAACCATTGAAAACTACCATACAGCGGAAGTTCTTGAGAAATATCAGGTAACGCCGCCGCAGATCATAGAACTGAAAGCGCTGATGGGCGACAGCTCCGATAATATTCCGGGAATCCCGGGTGTTGGAGAGAAAACCGCGACCAAGATGATCGTGCAGTTCGGTTCCATTGAGAATGCTCATGAGCATCTGGAAGAGGTAAAGCCTAATAAGGCGAAAGAATCTCTCCGCGAGCATTATGATCTGGCACAGCTTTCCAAAGAGCTTGCAACCATCAACACAGATAGTCCGCTGGAATTTCCTACGAAAAAGCGAAAGTGGAAAATCCCTATACTCTGGAGGCATATGAATTGTGTAAACGCTTGGAATTTAAGAACATGTTGAACCGTTTTGATCCGGCTACGACAGCAGATTCCTCCATGGAACTGGAATTTTTTACCTGTAATGACCTTTCCGGTGTGGAGGCACTGTTTGAAAAAGCAGCGCAGAAAGATCAGGTGGGTATTTCTGTTCTTGCAGATCTGGATCAGGTGTATACCGTGGGACTGGTCCTGGATGAAAAAGAAATCTATCAGATTCCGGTAGGAGGACTTCTCACAGGGGATTACCTTTGCGGAAAACTGAAAACTCTGGCGGACAGTACGGTGCTCTGTGCTATGGATATTAAATCAGTTCTCAAACATGTTTCCCTTGATGATCCGAAGAAGGTTTTTGATGCGGGGGTTGCTGCATATCTTCTGAACCCGCTGAAATCTTCCTATTCCCATGATGACATCGCCAGAGAATATCTGGATGGTATGATGCTCCCCTCAAAGGAAGACCTTCTTGGAAAGACTTCTCTGAAAAAGGCCTGGGAAGAGGAACTGGAATGCCTTGGAAATTATGCCTGCTATCAGGCGTTTGTGCCCTGCATGGCTCGAAAGGTTCTTCTTGAAAAACTGGATGAAACAGGCATGCGTAAGGTTTATGATGAGATCGAGCTTCCTCTTGTCTTTACCCTGGATTCCATGGAAAAATGGGGGATTTTCGTTAAGGGTGAAGAGCTTAAGAGCTATGGTGAAAAACTTAAAGTCCGTATCCAGGAGCTGGAAAAAACCATCTGGCAGGAAGCAGGGGAGGAGTTTAATATCAATTCCCCGAAACAGCTGGGTGTGATCCTTTTTGAAAAGCTGGGACTTCCAGGTGGAAAGAAGACCAAGACCGGCTATTCCACAGCGGCGGATATCCTGGATAAGCTGGCGCCGGATCATGCCATCGTAAAAGATATCCTGGAGTACCGCCAGCTGACCAAGCTGAAATCCACTTATGCAGATGGTCTCGGAAATGTGATCGGAGAAGATGGAAGGATCCACTCTACTTTTAATCAGACGATCACAGCAACCGGTCGTATCAGCAGCACAGATCCGAATCTTCAGAACATACCGGTCCGCATGGAGCTGGGAAGGCTGATCCGTAAGGTTTTTGTGCCGGAAGAGGGATTTGTATTTCTGGATGCTGATTATTCCCAGATCGAGCTTCGTGTGCTGGCACATATGTCCGGTGATGAAAAACTGATCCAGGCTTATCGTGAGGCGGAGGATATCCACCGGCTCACCGCATCCCAGGTGTTTCATGTGCCGCTGGATGAAGTGACATCTCTTCAGCGAAGAAATGCCAAGGCGGTAAATTTCGGAATCGTTTATGGGATCAGTTCCTTTGGACTGAGCCAGGATCTAAGTATTACCAGAAAGAGGCAGCTGCCTATATTGAGAAATATTTCGAGACCTATCCGAAGATCAAGGGCTTTCTGGACGGTCTGGTAAAGGATGGCAAGGAACACGGTTATGTAACAACTATGTTCGGCAGACGAAGGCCCGTGCCGGAGCTGAGATCCAGTAATTTCATGCAGCGCTCCTTCGGAGAACGTGTAGCCATGAACTCTCCGATCCAGGGTACTGCAGCAGATATCATCAAAATAGCCATGAACCATGTTTATGAACGAATGAAAAAAGAGGGACTGCGTTCAAGACTGGTGCTGCAGGTTCACGATGAGCTTCTGATCGAGACAAAGAAAGAAGAGATCGAGGAAGTTTCCCGTATTCTGGAAGAAGAGATGAAGGGAGCGGCAGACCTTGCAGTGGAACTTGACGTAGATATGCACCAGGGTGACAGCTGGTATGAGGCGAAATAAATGAGAGTGATCGGAGTAACCGGCGGAGTAGGGGCCGGAAAAAGTACAGTACTTGGAATCCTGGAAGAAGATTTCCAGGCATATGTGATCCAGGCAGACCAGCTTGGTCACATTCTGATGGAACCGGGGGAAGAATGTTACGATGCGGTGATCGCATTGTTTGGAAAAGAAATCATAAAAAAAGATAAAACTATTGACCGGAGACGGATTTCTGATGTAGTATTCACAGATAAGGATATGCTTTTGAAATTAAACGGGATCATCCATCCGGCTGTAAAGCAGAGAATCCTAGATCTTCTTGGAGAACAGAAGGAAGCCGGAAGAGAGATCTGTGTTGTGGAAGCTGCTCTTTTTCTGGAAGAGAATTATCAGGAATTCTGTGACGAAGTCTGGTATGTGTATACAGAGGAGGAAATCCGGATCCGTCGTCTGATGGAAAGCCGTGGCTATTCCAGAGAGAAATCTCTTGGCATTATCCGAAACCAGGTATCTGACCAGGTTTTCAGAGAACATACGGATTATGTGATCGAGAATAATGGAGATCTGAAGGGTACCCGGAGACAGATCAGAGAAGGGATAGAGAGAAATGAGACTTTGTAGTATTGCCAGCGGAAGCAGCGGCAACTGTATTTATGTGGGATCTGAGGAGGCACATGTTCTGGTAGATGTGGGGATCAGCGGGAAGAGTATCGAAAAAGGCCTGAATTCCCTGGATCTTACCGGAAAAGATGTGGACGGTATCCTGATCACACATGAACATTCCGACCATATCAAGGGACTGGGAGTGATCTCCAGAAAATACGGAATTCCCATCTATACCACAGGTGGAACCGCAGATGCCATGCTTCGTATGAAATCCCTTGGAAAAATGCCGGAGGGACTGATCCACGAGATCCGGGAGGATGAGCCTTTTGAGATCAAGGACCTGACGGTAAATCCTTTTACCATTCCCCATGATGCTGCACAGCCGGTGGGTTACCGCCTGGAATGTGGAGAGCATTCTGTGGGCATTGCCACGGACCTTGGAAAATATAATGATTACATTGTAAAAAATCTGGAGAATCTGGATGCGGTGCTTTTGGAAGCAAATCATGACATCCGCATGCTTCAGGTTGGAAAATACCCTTATTATCTCAAACAGAGGATTCTGGGAGACCGTGGGCATCTCTCCAATGAGAATGCAGGACGTCTGCTCTGTCGGATCCTCCATGATAATTTGAAGGCGGTTTTTCTTGGCCATTTAAGCAGAGAAAACAACTATGAAGAACTTGCCTACGAGACTGTGTGCTCGGAGGTGACACTTGGTGACAACCCGTACCGTTCCAGGGATTTTAAGATCCAGGTAGCGAAGAGGGATCACATATCAGAAATAATCACAGTGTAGAAAGGAAAAAACGATGAAGAAGACAATTATCACAGTAGTAGGAAATGACACAGTAGGAATTATTGCAAAGGTTTGTACATATCTTGCAGAGAATCAGGTTAATATTCTGGATATTTCTCAGACCATCGTTCAGGGTTACTTCAACATGATGATGATCGCAGACACAGCAAAATGTGAAAAGGATGGCGGTGAACTTGCAAAAGAGCTTGAAAATCTGGGCAAGGAGATCGGTGTTGTGATCCACTGCCAGCATGAAGATATTTTTAACATGATGCATCGAGTATGATCAAGCAGCGAATGCGGATTGCCAATGCATATGATATCTACTTTACATCAATCATCAGGGAGAAAATAAAATGATCAATATTTTTGAGGTAAACGAGACAAATAAAATGATCGAGCAGGAGAATCTGGATGTGCGTACCATCACCATGGGGATCAGCCTTCTGGACTGTATCGATCCTGACCTGGATGCACTGAATCAGAAAATATACGAAAAGATCACCACAAAGGCCAGAAATCTGGTAGCTACCGGTGATGAGATCGCAACCGAGTACGGTATCCCGGTTGTAAATAAACGAATTTCCGTAACACCCATTGCTCTGGTTGGCGGGGCTGCATGTAAGAAACCGGAGGATTTTGTGACCATCGCAAGAACGCTGGATAAATGTGCCAAGGAAGTTGGCGTTAACTTTATCGGCGGATATTCTGCACTGGTAAGCAAAGGAATGACTCCGGCAGAGGAGCTTCTTATCCGCTCCATTCCTCAGGCAATGGCAGAAACAGAGCGCGTCTGCAGTTCTGTAAACGTGGTTCCACCAAGACCGGTATCAACATGGATGCCGTAAAGCTGATGGGCGAGATCATCCTCGCAACAGCAGAGGCTACTAAGGACCAGGATTCTCTTGGATGTGCCAAGCTGGTAGTATTCTGTAACGCACCGGATGATAACCCGTTTATGGCAGGCGCGTTCCACGGTGTCACAGAGGCGGATTGCATCATCAACGTAGGTGTCAGTGGCCCTGGCGTTGTAAAGAAAGCTCTGGAGCAGGTTCGTGGCGAGGACTTCGGAACTCTCTGCGAGATGATCAAACGTACCGCATTCAAAGTTACACGAGTTGGACAGCTGGTTGCACGTGAGGCATCCAAACGTCTTGACGTGCCGTTTGGTATTGTGGATCTTTCTCTTGCACCGACACCGGCTATCGGTGATTCCGTAGCTGAGATCCTGGAAGAGATCGGCCTTGAGAGAGCCGGTGCACCTGGAACAACTGCAGCGCTTGCACTTCTCAACGACCAGGTGAAGAAAGGCGGCGTTATGGCAGCAGCTGCTGTGGGCGGATTAAGTGGTGCCTTTATTCCTGTCAGCGAGGATCAGGGAATGATCGATGCGGTAAACGAGGGAGCTCTTACTCTGGAGAAGCTGGAAGCCATGACCTGTGTATGCTCTGTTGGTCTGGATATGATCGCAGTTCCGGGAGATACCAAGGCGACTACACTGGCAGGTATCATCGCAGATGAGTCTGCCATCGGTATGGTAAATCAGAAGACAACTGCAGTACGTCTCATCCCGGTTATCGGTAAGGGTGTGGGCGAAACGGTTGAGTTCGGAGGTCTTCTTGCTATGCTCCGATCATGCCAGTAAATTCCTTCTCCTGTGATGCATTTGTACAGAGAGGTGGAAGGATCCCGGCACCAATCCACAGCTTTAAGAATTAATTTTATTTTTGGACTTGACAGACTCACGTTGATGTGCTAAAGTAAACACAACTTAAAAAACAAACCAGTGAGAAAGAGAAGTAAACATTTCAGGAAGCTTCACAGAGAGCGGTGATGGTGGAAATCCGCAGGGGACCAGATGTTGAATGGACTTTCGAGGGCGGCCCGAACTATTTATCTGTACAGTAGGCGCCGACGGGAACCGAACCCGTTACCAATGAGGAGTGTATGTTAGTACACCGGAAAGTGGACGATTCGTCAATTTGAGTGGTACCGCGATAATAAAGAACTTTTATTACCGTCTCAAGCATGATATAAGCTTGGGACGGTTTTTGTGTTACAGGAAAAGCGATTCTGTTGCATGAAAGTTGTTCCGGAAAAGCAGACCGCAAGGTGTACAAAAGGTAATCATAAGCGGAAATAAGAAGGGAGAACAAAACCATGAAAAAAAGAATGTTAGTGATCGCAGCAGCAGTAGCAGCAACAACTATGATGATGACAAGCCCGGTTATGGCGGAGGATTTTAAAGTGGGCATCTGCAATTATGTAGATGATGCTTCCCTGAACCAGATCGTAGACAACATCCAGTCCCGTCTGGAGGAGCTTGGCAAAGAAAAGGGTGTCACATTTGATGTGTCTTATGATAACTGTAATGCAGATGCCAGTGTTATGGAACAGATCATTTCAGATTTTCAGGCGGATAAGGTTGACCTGATGGTTGGTGTGGCTACACCGGTGGCAATGCGTATGCAGTCCGCTACAGAGGGAAGCGATACACCGGTTGTTTTCTCCGCAGTATCTGATCCGGTTGGCTCCGGTCTTGTAGATTCTCTGGATGCTCCTGGTGCAAATATCACAGGAACCAGCGATTACCTGGATACTTCTTCTATCATGAAGCTGATCCAGGCACAGAATCCGGATGTAAAGAAGATCGGTCTTCTCTATGATGTCGGACAGGATTCCTCCACAACAGCGATCCAGGAAGCAAAAGATTATCTGGATAAAGAGGGAATCGAATATGTAGAGCGTACCGGAACCACTACCGATGAAGTCCAGCTCGCAGCAGATGCACTGATCGCTGACGGTGTGGATGCCGTATTTACACCTACGGACAACACCATCATGACAGCAGAGCTTTCTATTTATGAAAAATTCATCGACGCAGGAATCCCGCACTACACAGGTGCCGACTCCTTTGCATTAAATGGTGCCTTTGTAGGATATGGTGTTGATTATGCAAATCTGGGACAGAAAACAGCCGATATGATCGCTGACATCCTGATAGATAATGCGGATCCGTCTAAGACAGCTGTTGAAACCTTTGACAATGGTACTGCAACAGTTAATACAGAAACCTGCAAGGCACTTGGACTTGATTTCGATACCGTAAAGAAGGCATTTGAGCCTCTCTGCACACAGGTAAATGAGATCACAACTGCAGAAAGCTTTGATGAAGTAGAATCAAAATAAATTAACCGCTCACTTTTGTGAGCAGTTATGAAATAAATCCAATTGGAGGAAATCACTGTGACGATTGCAACTATGCTCTCCCTCGGGGAGACTGCCCTGAAGCTTGGACTGATCTGTTCTCTGACAGTTCTTGCTTTGTTCCTTAGTTATTCCATGCTGAATGTCTGCGACCTTTCTACAGATGGCTGCTTTACCTTCGGGGCCGCTGTAGGAGCCGTAGTTGCTGTAAGCGGACATCCGTTTCTGTCCATTGCGGCAGCCATGGCAGCAGGTGTTACATCAGGATTTGTAACGGCTATCCTGCAGACGAAGCTGGGGGTAGACAGCCTGCTTGCAGGTATTATTGTAAATACTGCATTATATTCCGTAAATATCGCGGTCATGGGAGGGTCATCCCTGATCAATATGAATCGGACGACCACAGTATTTACCATGATGAAGGATGCGCTTGCAGGTACAGCGTTAAAAGGTAGGGAAGATATCCTCATTGCAGCTATCGCAGTGATCCTCGTGATCGTATTTCTGGTATTCTTTCTGAAAACAAGACTTGGTCTTGCGATCCGGGCAACCGGAAATAATTCTGATATGGTAAAATCTTCCTCCATCAATCCGGTCTTTACAACGGTCATCGGCCTTTGCGTGGCAAATGCATTTACCGCACTTTCCGGATGTCTTCTGTCTCAGTCACAGAAATCCGTAGATATCAACATCGGTCAGGGTATGGTCACCATCGCACTGGCATCCTTGCTGATCGGAGGTACTCTTCTCGGACATGGAGGAATTTTTGCGAGAGCGGTGGGAATGGTGCTTGGTTCCTTTATCTTCCGCCTTGTGTATACCATCGCACTTCGGTTCAATATGCCGGCATTTATGCTGAAGCTGGTATCCTCTGTGATCGTTGTTCTTGCAATTTCCGGTCCGTATCTTAAGAAACAGTGGCCGCAGATCCGAAGAAGAATGACTCATACAAAAGGAGGAAGATGATTCATGCTGAAAATCAGCCATATTTCAAAAACATTTAATCCGGGAACCGTAAACGAAAAAAAGGCGATCACAGATCTTTCCCTGGAACTGAAAAAAGGCGACTTTGCTACGATCATCGGTTCCAATGGTGCAGGAAAATCAACACTTTTTAATGCGATCTGCGGTGATTTTCTTACAGATGCCGGTTCGATCGAGCTGGATGGCAGGGATATCACATTTATGCCGCAGCATGCACGCGCAAAAGAGATCGGACGTCTTTATCAGGATCCGATGCGTGGTACTGCACCGGGAATGACGATCGAAGAGAATCTTGCACTTGCAGCCGGCAAGGGTGGGTGGCTTTCCCGCACGACCCGGCAGGAAAAAGAACGTTTTCGTGAGGAATTAAAGAAGTTGGACATTGGGCTGGAAGAGCGGATGAGCCATCCGGTAGGTCTTCTTTCCGGTGGACAGAGACAAGCGCTGACGCTTTTGATGGCAACCATGAATCCGCCGAAATTACTTCTTCTGGACGAGCATACTGCAGCCCTTGATCCGGGAACTGCTGAGAAAGTCCTTAATCTCACCAGACGGATCGTGGAAGAAAATCAGCTGACCTGTCTGATGATCACACACAATATGCAGTCAGCAATTGATCTTGGTAACCGTATCCTGATGATGGACTCCGGCAATATCGTGCTGGATATCGGAGGGGAAGAGAAGAAGGATATGACCGTGGATGGCCTTCTTGAGAAATTTAAAACGGGAGTGGGCAAGGCTTTGGATAATGACCGTATTCTTTTGTCTGAATAAACGGAATAAATAATGAAGAACCGTTACCGATCATGTGTAAAGTGGAAAATGAATAGCCGCTTTACACAGGTGATGGTTCTTTTTTTATGAAAATTCTTGAGTATGTTACGTTACCGTGATAAAATAAATGAAATCACTTTGTGATTTCATTTATGAGCAAGTAGCGAAGCGGATTGCGAATATCCGTTTGATTTTATTATGGAAGAGGGACGAATGACATGCAGTTTTCAAAAAGACTGGACCGATTTGGAGATGAAATTTTTGCTGCTCTGAACAACCGGCGTATGGAGCTGGAAGCACAGGGCATGAAGATCTATAACATGAGTGTGGGAACTCCGGATTTCAAGACTCCGGAATATATCAAGAAAGCTGTAGCGGAAGCAGCTATGGATGACAACAACTGGAAATACAGTCTCCGTGATCTGCCGGAGCTTCTGGATGCAGTCTGTATTTATTATAAGAAACGTTTTGATGTGGAACTGACACCGGACATGGTAATGACTGTTTATGGAAGCCAGGAAGGAATGGGGCATCTTGGCATGGCGCTTTGTGATGAGGGAGATACAGTACTTCTTCCGGATCCGTGCTATCCCGTATTTGCAGCAGGAAGTCTGATGGCAGGAGCAGTTCCTTACTATTATCCGCTGGTTGCAGAGCATGATTTTCTTCCCTATGTAAAGGGAATTCCGGAAGAAATAGCGAATAAGGCTAAATATATGGTAGTATCCCTGCCGTCCAACCCGGTAGGAAGCATTGCCACTCCGGGACTTTACGAAGAAATCGTGGAATTTGCGAAAAAATATGATATTCTGATCATTCATGATAATGCGTACAGCGATATTATTTTTGACGGGGCATTTGGAGGAAGTTTTTTGGCCACTCCGGGAGCGAAAGATATTGGCGTGGAATTTTTCAGTCTTTCCAAATCCTTCAATGTTACAGGCGCAAGACTTAGCTTTCTGGTAGGCCGGCCGGATGTGATCGCAGCGCTCCGCAAATTGAGAAGCCAGATCGACTTCGGCATGTTCCTGCCGCTTCAGAAAGCAGCTATTGCAGCACTTCAGGGACCGCTGGACAGCGTAAAAGAACAGTGTCAGAAGTACCAGGAGAGAAGAGATGCTCTCTGCCAGGGACTTCGTGATATCGGATGGGAACTTCCAAATGGAAAAGGCACCATGTTTGTCTGGGCGAAGATCCCGGGTGGCCGCACCGACAGCATGGCATTCTGTATGGAACTGATGGAAAAGGCCGGCGTCATCGTGACTCCGGGAGCAAGCTTTGGTCCCCACGGAGAGGCTACGTACGTTTCGCCCTGGTACTTCCGCCGGAGAAGATCCGGGAAGCAGTGGAAGCGATCCGAAAAAGCGGATTAAACTGAATAACTGAAAGTTGTTCAAAATCCGATCTCAAGCCATGAAAAGATTACTTATCAGCGTTCAAGCCGCTGTGGAGCTTAAATGATCCGCAGCGGCTTTTTCATCTCGTGGATGAAAGGCTGACCTGTTTTGTGGCAGAGAAGCATTTCGTAAAGATTGGAAGCCGCACAGGTTTCATTAAAAAGTCGAAGCGCAGTTTCATCGAGGATCGCAGATGCATCGGCGGCTTTGGTGATCAGCGGGATCGAGGAGTTTTTCTTGATCTGGCTGAGAAGCGGAGCGCTGTTTTTTGAAAGCCAAGTACCCGGCATAGGGAATGTGTCCGGGTGCTGTTGTTTTTTGGTCAAGAAAGATCCGGACAAGGCTGCGGCAGATAGCAGAACGGGTAATATCCCGTGTTTTCAAAAGATCCGCAAACTGGGAAAAACCTTCATATTGATTTCGGGATTTCAGGATACGCCGGATCAGTGCATCCGAAAGCTCCGGATACATTTTTAAAGTTTCTTCGGATTCCAGAAGCAGTTTGTAATGCAGAGGAAGATCCAGTGCTGAGTCAGAAAGCCATGCTCCTTTTTTGAGAGAATCCAGGAATCCCGGAAGGGAAGCAGAAGGGATCAACCGGGAAAGATCAGCAGACTGCACAGTTCCTTCGGATTTTTTCATAAGGCTCCGGATGCCGGAAGCAGAGGGAAATTCTTCGTCGGAAAGAAGAGAAAAATCCGTATCATGATAACCACATCCCTTTCTTAAAAGTGCATGAGGAAGGATACGGCTGTTAAGACGGAGAAGCGCTTTGCAGTATTCGATTCCCAGGATGTTATTGGGAGAAGAAAGAATGAGTTCAATATGTTCTGATGAAACGCCGAATGTGTTATGCACGGAAGTGGCTTTTTCTCGCATGTAACGGATCAAAGCACTGCTTCTTGCAGCAGGAAAACTCATTCCGGTACGAAGATTCTGCTGAAGGAGTTTGCGGTATTCAAACGGTTCCTTTATAAGAATCTGTGCAATATTCATAAGAGTCTCTGTATCTCCGCATTCACTTCCGAAACATAGCTCATCTACAACACCAAGCCCGTCAAGAAGCTTACGCCACCTGCGGCAAATCCTTCCGCACTGGCCGTTGCTGTCTGTACCGGCATTTCCAGGATCAGATCGGCGCTTCCGAGAAGAGCCATCTCAGCCCGGAGATGTTTTTCCATAAGGCAGGAGCCCCTCTTTGGACAAAATCCCCGCTCATGGCGATCACAATATAATCGGCACCAAGGATCTCCCGGGCATAGCGGATCTGGTATTCGTGACCTTTGTGAAATGGGTTATATTCTGCAATGATTCCAACAACTTTCATATAAAAAAGTACCTGCCGTTTCTGAAAATTCAAATCTTGAAATAAGTTCTTATATTATAATAATGGTGCTATTTTAACATAAGCAATGTAAAAAGTTAAGCGGCATTCGAAATCTGTTTTGCTGCCATAAACCCGAATGCTGCTGTCCGCTCTGGGCCCAGCAACACCCTTGTGAGATACAGAAATCACGCAAATTTATAATTATGCGCCGAAATCCTCGGGCCATCTGTGATCTTTATCCACAAAAAACACATCGCAGAACATTGTCGGTAAACAGTAACAATTGCACTTCAAAAAATACGCAGTATAGCCATTTTCTGACAATGAAACGCTTGAAAAGAAAAGGGTAAGGGGGTATAATAAACATAGTGTAGTGCCCGAACAGACACTAGCGTTTTTGTTACATCAAGAAAGGAGCCATTTAATCATGGGATTTGTTGAACTGCTTAAAAAAAGAGCAAAAGAAAGCGTAAAAACAATTGTACTGCCAGAGACAGAGGATATGAGAACTCTTGAGGCAACTGACAAGATTCTGAAAGAGGGAGTTGCAAAGATCATCCTCATCGGTAATGAGGAAGAGATCAACAAGAAAGCTGCAGAGGGCGGCTTTGATATTTCCGGTGCACAGATCGTAGATCCGGAGAAATCTGACAGAACTCAGGCATATATTGATAAATTTGTAGAGCTGAGAGCAAAGAAGGGAATGACACCTGAGAAAGCGAAAGAGATCCTTCATACTCAGTACCCATACTATGGCGTAATGATGGTTAAGATGGGGGATGCAGACGGTATGGTATCCGGTGCATGCCATTCTACAGCAGATACACTTCGTCCATGCCTTCAGATCCTGAAGACAAAACCGGGAACCAAGCTTGTATCCGCATTCTTCCTGATCGTTGTTCCGGATTGCGAGTATGGTGCAAACGGTGCATTCGTATTTGCTGATTCCGGTCTGAACCAGAACCCGACTCCGGATGAGCTTTCTGCGATCGCAGCATCTTCTGCTGAGTCCTTTAAGCTTCTTGTTCAGGAGGAGCCGATCGTAGCTATGCTTTCCCACTCCACTAAGGGAAGTGCAAAGCATCCTGACGTAGATAAAGTCGTAGAGGCTACAAGAATTGCCAAAGAGGAGCATCCGGAGCTTAAACTTGACGGAGAGTTCCAGCTTGATGCAGCTATCGTTCCAAGCGTAGGCGCATCCAAAGCACCGGGAAGCGAAGTAGCAGGTAAAGCTAACGTACTGGTATTCCCTGACCTTGATGCAGGTAACATCGGATACAAGCTTGCTCAGCGTCTTGGTAAAGCAGAAGCATACGGACCTGTTACACAGGGTATCGCAAAACCTGTAAACGACCTGTCTCGCGGATGCTCTGCAGATGATATCGTAGGTGTTGTAGCGATCACAGCAGTACAGTGCCAGGCAGAGGATAAATAATTATTAAAAGATCAGGAGAGTTAAATCATGAACGTATTAGTTATCAACTGTGGAAGTTCTTCATTAAAATATCAGTTAATCGATTCTGAGACAGAGAATGTACTTGCAAAGGGTCTCTGCGAGAGAATCGGTATTGACGGAAGACTGGTATATCAGAAAGCCGGATGTGACAAAGAGATCACAGAGGCAGCTATGCCAACACATAAAGAAGCAATCCAGATGGTACTGGATGCTCTTACAAACGATAAAACAGGTGCGATCGGAAGCCTTAAAGAGGTTAATGCGATTGGACATCGTGTCGTACACGGAGGCGAGAAATTTGCTTCTTCTGCAGTGATCACAGACGAGATGATCAAAGCAGTAGAAGAGTGCAATGACCTTGCACCGCTCCACAACCCGGCTAACCTCATTGGTATCCGTGTATGTGCAGAGCTTATGCCAGGCGTACCACAGGTAGGCGTATTTGATACCGCTTTCCATCAGACAATGCCTGCTAAAGCATATCTCTATGGACTTCCGCTTGACTTCTACAAGAAATATAAAGTAAGAAGATACGGTTTCCACGGAACATCCCACAGCTTCGTATCCAAGAGAGCTGTTGATTTCCTTGGCCTTGACAAAGACAACTCCAAAGTTATCGTCTGCCACCTTGGAAACGGATCTTCCATCAGCGCAGTTGTAAATGGCAAATGTGTAGATACAACAATGGGTCTTACACCACTTGAAGGTGTTGTTATGGGAACTCGTTCCGGTAACATCGATCCGGCTATCATGGAGTTCATTGCTAAGAAAGAGAACCTGGACATTGAGGGCGTTATGAATGTACTCAACAAGAAATCTGGTCTTCTCGGACTTTCCGGCGGACTTTCCAGCGACTTCCGTGACCTCAACGAGGCAGCTGAAGGCGGAAACGAGGATGCAGCTAATGCCATCGACGTTCTCTGCTATAGCATCGCTAAATTCGTAGGCGGATATGTTGCAGCAATGAATGGTGTTGACGCGATCGTCTTCACAGCAGGTATCGGTGAGAATGCGATCCCGGTACGTGAGAAGGTTGTCAGCTATCTCGGATACCTTGGCGTAACACTTGACAAAGATGCTAACGGACATCGTGGCGAGGAAATCGTGATCTCCACACCGGACTCCAAGGTTAAGGTTGCAGTTATCCCGACAAACGAGGAGCTTGCAATCTGCCGTGATACGGTAGCACTTGTAAAATAATTAGCTGCAGTGTGATCAGCAGTACATGGGCAAAGTCAGTTGCTGAGAGGCAGGCTGCTTTGCGGTAATACTGCATTACTTTGTAAAAATGCATAAATCCTCCAGAGAATCATACGCTCTGGCAGGATTTTATATGCAACAGGAAATTGATTTTATATTCCACCTGAAATTTCGTCAGCTTTTGTAATTTTTTTGAAAATTTATTGTATATAAGGGAAAATTCAAGTTGACAAATAATGACAGGGTATGTATAATTGATTAAGTGTGAATAGGGAGACGATTATGCAGATACATTTATCAGACATTTCATCCAGCGAGGGTAAGAGCCAGCACTACAGTGTTGCTTTTGAGATGGATACCATCACCTTCCAGCAGGGAACCTTTCCAGTACTGGCGAAGGAACCTGTAGAGCTTACGATTACGAATACCGGAGACAGAGTTCTGGAACTGGAGGGAAGCGGTCTTGTGACTGTTGGAATTCCATGTGACAGATGTCTGGAAGAGGTTAGGACCAGGATTCCTTTTGAATTCAAGAGGAAACTTGACATGAAGCTTACGGATGAAGAACGTGTGAATGATCTGGATGAGAGCAGCTATCTCACCGGCTATGACCTGGATGTGGACCGTTTGGTCTATCTTGAGGTACTGATGAGCTGGCCTTTGAAAGTCTTATGTAAAGAAGACTGCAAAGGGATTTGCAGCAGATGCGGGAAGAACCTGAATGATGGTCCTGCGGATGTGCCGAGGAGCCTAAGGATCCCCGCATGGCAGCTATCAGTGATATATTCAGTAAATTTAAGGAGGTGTAACCGAAATGTCCATCTGCCCAAAGAATAAATCTTCCAAAGCAAGACGCGATAAGAGAAGAGCAAACTGGAAAATGAGCGCTCCGAACCTTGTAAAATGCAGCAAATGCGGCGCACTTATGATGCCACACAGAGTTTGCAAGGCTTGCGGAAGCTATAACAAAAAAGAGATCGTTAAAGTTGAAGACTAATAGCGAATCTTTAAAGAACACCTGAGTTGATTGGGTGTTCTTTTTTTTATGCAGCAAGCAGGATTCTTTCCTGTTGTTTTTTCTATATAATTCATTTATAATATTCACAGAAAATACATTACCTGGAGGAACTACAATGTCTGAATTAAGTGATAAGATCAGATCAGAATTTAAAAAGGCAGATGATGAGCGCGATGCTCTTATGAATACCCCGGAAGATATCGAACGTTGGATAATATTGTATATGGACATGATGACAGGGAAATGCAGAGGCTGGATGTATACAGACCGAAGCAGGCACAGGGAGAAGACCTTCCGGTCATTATCAGCGTTCATGGAGGAGCTGGATGTATGGAGACAAAGAAAGGTACCAGTACTATTGTATGAGTCTTGCACAGCGAGGATTTGCAGTTGTAAACTTTACATATCGTCTGGCTCCTGAGAGCAAATTTCCAGCACAGTTAGAAGATGTAAATCTGGTATGCAAGTGGGTGATGAAGCGTGCAGGAAGATCCATTTTGATACAGAACGTATTTTTGCGGTAGGAGATTCAGCAGGAGCTCATCTTCTGGGACTTTATGCAGCAATCTGCACGAATCCGGCATATGCTGCCAAATATGATTTTGCTGTACCAGAGGGGTTTGCCCTTACTGCAATTGCTTTAAATTGCGGTGTGTACAGGATCCAAAGGGAAGGGTCAGACAATATGACGACACTGATCATGAAGGAACTTCTTCCGGAAGGTGGTACAGAGGAAGAACTGGAGAGCATTGATGTGCTGAACGGCATTACAGATGTTTATCCTCCTGTATTTTGCATGACTTCCGTGGCAGATCATCAGAAAGCACAGGCACCTGCATTAGTCCAGAAACTGATGGAGAATAATGTGCCCTTTGTATATCGTGTGTTTGGAGATAAGGTTAATAAACTTGGTCACGTGTTCCACTGCGATGTAAAAACAATTGATGCTGCCCAGTGCAATGACGCAGAATGTGATTTTTTCAGGGAGTTTTGTTTCTGATAGTAAGATATTCATGTAAAACATATTACGGTACAATGCAAAGTGTGTTGCTGGTCACGGAGTGGACAGTAACACCCATTTTTCACGGAAACCTGCGGTTCGCCACAGGTTTCTTGTATTATACGATAAAATCTTATATGCTTGGGACAAGGGAGAAAATCAATGAAAAAAAGGTTAAAAGGTCATGATAAAGTTGTTTTTTTCTTTTTAAATATTTTATTCTTTCCTTATCTTTATGGTCTTTTATCATATCCATGATAGGAAGAAGAATGCTTGCTACAATACCTGCAGAAAATCCATTATTATATAAATTTAATCCACCATGAACAGTTCCAATACTTTGAACAACAGCAAGATGTAGCCAACCAGCAATTACTCCCCAAATAATTCCATATACACCAGTTATAGGAGCTAATGAGGTACCAAATAGAGCGGATAATGCTACTGTAAATCCATTGGTAGAGCTTCCTAAACCTGCAATATATACTCCTATTAAAATTGGAATAGTATTTTTAAAATGTTTTCCATAGGCAGAAAAACCAACTACAGTAAGTATACCAGCAAGAAGAGGTCCATTTAAAGTTTCACCAATTAAAATTACAAATCCTGTAGCAACAAACCCCATGATTCCCATATTTATAAAAGTAAGTCCAAATCCATATTTTTTTACAAAATCAGACTTTAAACCGCTATCTTTTAAAATTTCCATATAACCTTTAAAAGAGCTATTATTTATAAAAAAACCAATTATGATAAGAGCTAAAAAAACTGAAGAGCAGATTACCTTTAAAGCCAAATCAAATTCAGTAGATATAATTCTTTGAGGTGTAATCTGGAAATTATATAATTTTAAAATAGAAGTTATAACTGCTCCTAATATTCCGCCAGTAAAACCTAAATTATAAAGATTAAACCCCTCATGAAATCCAGCCATTTTTTTAGATAGAGGAGTAGCAATAAATCCTATTATTATACCTAAAGCAATAGCATTAATATATGAAGTATCCGTAGTATCAACTCTAAAAGCAACTTCACTTACAAAAAGGGGCCATTGCACTTGAAAAAGATATAGTAACAAAGATTTCTTTGAAATCAATATGCTCAAAAACACTATATAAAATTCCACCTAAATAGAAAGGAAAGAATATTAAAGAATATTTTTTTCGGTAAAGACTGACGGAAGGGAGGCAATATTACTATGCAGAAAATACTTGTTTGCGATGATGACCGGGATATTTGTGGAGTCTCTGGAGATATATCTCCAGCAGGA
>ENA-OQDW01000071-OQDW01000071.1-human-gut-metagenome-genome-assembly--contig:-NODE-71-length-37608-cov-2.081161_pt1 | contig 37608 bp, 57 predicted proteins | sample MGYA00242784_ERZ504613 | MGnify/ENA primary metagenome ERZ504613 (study PRJEB26092, sample SAMD00036330) | human gut metagenome | host: Homo sapiens | study: EMG produced TPA metagenomics assembly of...
GAGAAGCGATTATGTGTACAGCAGCAACCTATACGGGACGAAGGATTTCTATTTTGGAAGAACACTGGATTATGAATTTTCCTACGGTGAGGAGATCGTCATCACACCGCGGAATTATGAATTTAACTTCCGGCATATGGGACAGGTAAAAGAGCATTATGCCATCATCGGCATGGCGCATGTGGCGGGGGACTATCCGCTGTATTATGATGCTATCAACGAGAAGGGAATTGGCATGGCAGGACTGAACTTCGTTGGAAATGCCGTCTACGCAGAGGTGACGGAGGGAAAAGAGAATGTGGCTTCATTTGAGTTCATCCCGTGGGTGCTCCGCCAATGCGCGACGATGGATGAGGTGCGGGCGCTCCTTGCAAAAATAAATCTGGTCGGAACCCCGTTCGCCGAGCAGTTCCCGGCGTCACAGCTGCACTGGATCATCGCAGACGAAAATGAGGCAATCACGGTGGAGTCGGTGGCGGATGGTCTGCACGTCTACGAGAATCCGGTGGGCGTTCTTACGAACAATCCACCGTTTGCACAGCAGATGTTTATGCTCAACAACTATATCGGACTGTCCCCGAAGCAGCCGGAGAATTCTTTCGCAAAAGATGTTCCGCTTAGCACCTACAGCCGCGGAATGGGTGCGCTGGGACTTCCGGGAGATCTCTCTTCCGCGTCCCGTTTTGCGCGCGTGGCGTTCACGAGGATGAATGCGGTTTCCGGCGATTCGGAGACGGAGAGTGTCAGTCAGTTTTTCCATATTTTAGGATCGGTGGATCAGCAGAGAGGATGCTGCGAAGTGGCGGAAGGAAAATACGAGATTACGATTTATACGTCCTGCTGTAATGCGACCAGAGGAATCTACTATTACACGACCTATGACAATCACCGGATCATGGGCGTGGACATGCACGCGGAAGATCTCGACGGAACAACGCTCACCTGCTATCCGATGATCGAGGAAGGTCAGGTGAGCTGGCAGAACGGACAGAATTAAGATTGCGGTGAGAAAAATGCGACGGCGATGGCGCCGGGACCGACATGGGTTCCGATCGTCGCACCGAGGGAGCAGACCGGGAGCTGGTCCGTGTGTCCGCTCCAGAGTGCTTCGCTGTCTTTGATATATTTTTGCAGCATCTCATCGCTGAGTCCGGTGTAACCGAGGCAGAAGGGGCGGGTAAAATCGATTCCGTCTGCCTTTTCTATTTCCTTCATGAGAAAATTATTCCCGTTTTTGGAGCCACGCGCCTTGCCGAGCATGATGATCTCACCTTCCGATACGGCAACGACCGGCTTGATCGCCATGGCACCGCCGAGAAATGCGGTGGCGGCGGAGATGCGGCCGCCTTTTTTCAAATATTCCAGCGTATCCAGGACACCGAGAGTGTGGATCTGCTCCTTGGAGGCTTCTAAGATTCCGACAATTTCTTTGGCGGATAATCCCTGATCTTTTAACAGAAGCGCATACTTGACCAGAATGCCCTCGCCGATGGTGGCGTTATAGCTGTCGATGACAAAAACTTTTCCTGCAAAATCTTCTGCCGCGATCGTGGCACTCTGGTAAGTGCCGGAGAGACGGCTGGAGATCGTGATTGCAATGACGGTCTCCCCGTCCGCCACCGACCTGGCATATGTCTCTTCAAAAGCGGCGGGGGATACCAGACTGGTCGTGGGCAGAGTGTCGCTCTCAATCAGCTTTTCGTAGAATTCGTGATGACTGATTGTGACGCCGTCGAGGTATTCCGTATCGCCGAAGCGTATCGCAAGCGGCAGAATAGTGAGGTCTTCTCTGGTAGAAGCAGAGAGATCGGATGCTGAGTCTGTGATAATTCTGATTTTTTCCATAAGATTCTCCATATATTTTTATTTTTGCTGACCCTGTTCGGTCAGATAGTCAGACAGGTTTTCACTGATGATTGCAAGAGTGCCATAGAAATCCCGGCGCCTTTCCTCCGTCAGCCCGCGCCCGCCGTAGGAGAGCGCTTCTTTGATGCGTGTCTGGATGCCGCTTACAACGGAGCGCCCCTGAACGGTAAGCATGTAGCGCGAGCGGTAGGACCGCTTGTGATCTGCCGGCTGCTCGCAGACGACGAGCTGCCGGTCGCTAAGCTGTGAGAGACAGCGCGAGACGGCAGCTTTGTCTTCCTTGCAGAGTTCTGTGAGCTGCGTTGCGGTCAGCCCCTCCGGGTGTTGTCCAAGGTAATAGAGACACATGGTGTGACTGGCCTTCAGCCCGAACTGCTTCATTTCCAGCTCTTTGATTTTCTGTAAGTACCGGTTCAACTCCAGGATGGAGAGTGAAAAGGTTTCAAAACGATGATCCATGGGCGCTCCTTTGTGAGATGTTGATAAATCAATATCTCGGATTATAGCGCAAAGATGTTGATAAGTCAACATCTTTGCGTGAAGATATAAATGGGATAGTTGCGGAAGGATAACAGAAATGTAAAGAGTGGATATGAAAAAAATATGATATAATGTACGCGAAGGCAAAAGTGAGCATGGCACAGAGACGGTTGCGCATGCTTGCATGCGGCAGACGGATACGCGCCATGTGAACGCGCCCGCGAGCACGGGAAGCCAAAGGCTTACCGTGCTTTTGCCGGAGCGTAATGCACATACGATATAATGTTACACGAAGCGTGAAAGGAGCACATATACAGATCAGGTATGCAGGGACACAGGACATTCCGGGAATAGATAATCTTTTATCACAGGTTTTGACCGTTCATCATAATGGACGACGGATTTATTCAAGCAAACGCCAGAAAATATAATGAAGACGAATTAAAGGAAATCTTAGAGGATCGCACACGCCCGGTTTTTGTTGCGGATGACGGAGAGGGCAATATCTTAGGTTATGCATTCTGCGTTTTTCAGCAGCACATCAACGACAATATTTTGACGGACATCAAGAGCCTATGCAAAGACCTCCGGCTGTTACAATGTCACGCTCAATGTGTGGGCATGCAATGAAAACGCGCGGAAGTTTTATGAAAAGTGTGGGCTGATGCCGCAGAAGATCGGCATGGAAAAGATACTGTAATCCGGGAGACAGGAGGAAAATATGGGATTTTTTATAGCGATGTTTTTATGTAATCTATTGATGCCTTCTATTATGGTGATAGCGGGTTACTGTATGTACAAAAATCCTCCCAAAGAGATAAACGGGCTGATCGGCTACAGAACTGCCATGTCCGAAAAGAATAAGGATACCTGGGCGTTTGCGCATGACTATTGCGGGAAGTTATGGATCAAATCAGGCATCATATTGCTGGTGCCGACGGTTCTCGTTCAAATTCCGTTTGCAAAATCGGGTGAAGATGTAGTAGGGACAGTAACGCTTGTCATCGAAGCGGTTCAGGTTTTGGCTCTGATTGGTTCTGTTATTCTTGTGGAAAAAGCGTTGAAGCGCACGTTTGACGAAAATGGCAACAAACGCAGATAGAGTAAGAGACACAGCTGAAAGAAGAGGGGGATATATGAAAGCAGATGAAGTGATAAGCCGGGTTGTGGATCTCTGTAGAGAGTATGACGCAAAAAAAGTGATTTTATATGGATCGCGGGCAAAAGGAACAGCCGGGGAACGCAGTGACATAGATATTGCGGTGTCCGGCGTGGCTGAGTTTGATGAGCTGCTTGAAAAAGTCGAAGAACTGCCAACATTGTACAGTGTTGATTTATTAAATATGGATACCTGCAGGAATGATTTATTGATGGAGGATATAAAACAATATGGACGCGAAATTTGACAGACGGTTTCAATCATTTTGCAACTCACTGGATGCTTTGGCGGAGGCCAGGGAAAGAGATCTTACGGATTCCTTTGTATTAAGTGGAACGAGTGCAAGATTTAGTATTACTTTTGATTTATCGTGGAAAGTAATGAAAGACATCTTAGTACAATATTATGCAATAACAGGGTTCGTTACCGGTTCTCCAAGGGATGTTCTGCGTGAAGCATTTAAGGCAAATTTGATTTCGGATGATGCATGGATGGACATGTTCAAAGTAAGAAATGAACTCGCGCATGATTACGATAGTGAGATTGTGAAAACACATTGTAACACAATTGTGAAAGAGTATATTGATCTGTTTTATGAGTTTAAGGGCGTGGTAAATGCGTTGGAAATGTAAAAACTTGCAGGAGATTCTAAGTCATTGAACTATATTGATTCCCAGCTGGACTATATTGTGCCAATATTATGAGAGGGTAATTAGAATATGTACATATTTTTGCTAATCTTAATTTATATCGCTTTTATCAGCTTGCTTACCGGATTCACTTCTGGGATCCGGCTGGCCGGTGATGCATACCGAACTCGGCGTGCCGGTGTCCTATATGGGGATTGTATCTATGGTTATCTCCGGCGGAACAATTATCTCAAGTCTTCTTTCTGATAAGCTGACCAGAAAATTCGGCACGAGAATCGTAACAGTCGCAAGTGTTTTTCTTACGGTCATTGCGTTGTTCGGCTTTTCTTTTTCCAGCCGGTTCTGGATGTTAATTGTTTTTGCTGTTCCTTACGGGCTGGGAGCGGGAGCCATTGACGCAGCGCTTAACAACTATATCGCGCTTCATTATAAAGCAAAGCATATGAGCTGGCTGCATTGCTTCTGGGGCGTCGGTACCATCGTCAGTCCGTTCATTATGAGCTATGCATTGGCAAACAGGACATGGAACAACGGTTATCGCATGGTGGGGCTGATACAGCTTGGCATTGCACTGCTTCTGCTTGTTACCCTGCCGGTATGGAAGGTGAATCAGAGCACGTCCCGGGAGGGCGGAAAAAGTGTAGGTCTGGCCGGTGCGCTTAAGATCAAAGGGGTTCCGTTTCTTTTGCTTGGATTTTTCGCTTACTGTGCCGCCGAAGCTACGACTATGCAGTGGGCAAGTACCTATTTGTTGAGGTAAAAGGGATTGCCGCAGACCGTGCGGCCGGCTTTGCCGCGCTGTTCTATATAGGGATTACTGCCGGAAGATTCATCAGCGGAATCATTACCGATCGGCTTGGCGACCGTAAAATGATTTTGCTGGGAACCGGTATTCTTGTCTGCGGGATTTTTATCCTGTGCCTTCCGGTGAAGTCCTATACGGTCGCGTTTGCAGCTTTTCTTGTGATAGGTCTGGGGTGTGCGCCTATTTACCCGTGCATTATCCATTCCACACCATATAATTTCGGGGCGGAAAATTCGGGAGCGATTATTGGAATCCAGATGGCAAGCGCTTATGTCGGTTCGACGTTTATTCCGCCGCTGTTCGGACTCATCGGCAATGCGGTATCTTTTTCCATCCTGCCGGTCTATTTGCTGGGGTTTGTTGTCCTGATGATTACGATGGTGGAGACAACATTCCGCATCACCCGCAAGGAAAAAGTTGTAAAAATGTAACAGATGTGTATGATAGAAATCAGAGAGTCATACACAACCAATTTAAGGAGGAAGAAAAATGGCAAAGGATCAGAGATTTGAAAAGATATATTCACAGGGAACGATGACGACCATGGAAATCTGGGTGGACAAGGAAACCGGCGTGAATTATGTGTTTCACGCAAGCGGATATGCGGGAGGAATGACGCCGCTTCTGGATCGCGACGGAAAGCCGGTCGTTTCGCCGGTGATAAATGGATAAAAAAAGAACTGCCGCAATAAGCATACCGTGTTTTGCGTTGATAAGTAATATTATCAGAAATAGACACTTAAAAGTTCCAGATAAACATGCGGCGGCAAATTCTGACCGCAAAATCCGGTATTTCTAACCATGCCGCAGCTGGCATCCGTGATGATCCGTGTCTTTCCAAGTTTGGAGCACTCTACGGACTGTGTGCGCAAGCCAGCAGACAATTTTAGGACTTTTGTGTGTGTCCCTTATTGGCACCTCTGAACAAAACATAACCGCGCGAAGCCGATGTTTGAATTGCCATCTGCCATATTTTTAATAGCAGATGGCAACGAGTTTCGGTTCGCGCGGTTTTATATTGTCTGTGAAGAGGTGCCATTAGGGACACCAGAAAGTCCGCTCATTGTCTGCGGCTTGTCGGACACACTCCGTGAGTGTCCAAACGTGGCCAAGACACGGAACGGGATGCCAGCTGCGGCACGGAAGAAATACGTGAATTTTGCTTCAAAGAATTTGCCGCCGTATGTTTATTCTGGAACTTTTTTGTTCTCAGACCTTCTAATAATATTACTTATCACCCCAAAAACTCTATGCTTATTGCGGCGCTTCCCTTCTCTGACGCTTTGTTATCTATTCTGCTTCGCAGCATGCAAGCAGCTCTAATATTTCCTCTCTCGTCTGCAGGCCGATCGCTTTTTTCTTAAAAATGCCGTACTGCATCACAACGAGCATCGGAATGCTCATCACCTGATACTTTAACGCAAGCGCCGCCTGCTCGTCCACATTGACGCTTCCGAACTTCACCTTTCCGGCAAGTTCCTCAGACAGCGCCTCAAATACCGGCGACTGCATTTTACACGGTCCGCACCACTCTGCCCAGAAATCCAGAATGACCGGCACCTTTGCCGCCAGCACCTCGTCCTCAAAATTTTCATTTGTAATCGTAACAACTGCCATATTCTGCTTCCTTTCTGTGCATTCCGCCGGCACTGTTTTCTGCCGGCAGCTGCTCTGACACACGCTCTATTCCCTGCCGAACTCCGAGAGTACCAGACCTTCGTTCCGGTCTAATACCATGCCGACACTCCATGCATTGACAAACAGTAACAGCGGTCTGCCCTTCAGATCCTGAATCTTCTTCATATCCGAGGTTCCGACCAGCTTATCCATATCGATGTCCTCATTCTCAATCCACCGGATATGCTCATACGGAAGCGTATCCATGCGGATTTCCACATTGTACTCATTCTCGAGGCGGTATTTCAACACATCGAACTGCAGTACACCGACCACGCCGACGATGACCTCCTCCATTCCCATATTGTACTCCTGGAAAATCTGGATCGCACCTTCCTGCGCAATCTGCTGCATGCCCTTCATGAACTGCTTGCGCTTCATCGTATCCACCTGCCGCACTCTCGCAAAATGCTCCGGTGCGAACGTCGGGATTCCCTCGAATTTGAACGGCTTCGCGTGGTGAGTGTATCTCCGATGGAAAAAATACCCGGATCAAACACACCGATGATGTCTCCCGCATACGCCTCGTCCACGATATGACGCTCCTGCGCCATCATCTGCTGCGGCTGCGAAAGCTTGATCTTTTTATTGCCGCCCTGCACATGTGTCACTTCCATGCCGGCGGTAAACTTGCCCGAGCAGATGCGCATAAACGCAATTCGGTCACGGTGTGCCTTGTTCATGTTTGCCTGAATCTTGAATACAAACGCAGAGAAATCCTCACCAAACGGATCAACTTCTCCGATATCCGCCTTGCGCGGCAGCGGCGAGTAAGTCATCTTTAAGAAATGCTGCAAAAAAGTCTCCACACCGAAATTCGTCAATGCCGAACCGAAAAATACCGGGGAAAGCTCTCCCTTCGTCACAAGTTCCTGATCAAACTCCGCGCTCGCTCCGTCCAGAAGCTCGATCTCCTCCATCAGCTTATCATACGCATCCTGTCCGATCTCTGCAATCAGCGCCGGATCGTCCACGGAAATATGCTTCTCCGTACCTTCCTTGGTTCCCTTTAATGTATCGGAAAACGTCATAATCTCTCTTGTGTTGCGGTCATAGACACCCTTAAAATTCTTACCGGAACCGATCGGCCAGTTGATCGGGCAGGTCGCAATGCCAAGCTCCTTTTCGATCTCATCAAGAAGATCAAACGTGTCGTTCGCATCGCGGTCCATCTTGTTGATGAATGTAAAAATCGGAATATGGCGCATTACACAGACCTTGAACAGCTTTCTGGTCTGCGCCTCGACACCCTTGGAACCGTCGATTACCATGACGGCAGAATCCGCCGCCATCAAGGTACGGTAAGTATCCTCCGAGAAGTCCTGATGTCCCGGTGTATCAAGAATATTGATGCAGTAACCTCCGTAATTGAACTGCAGTACCGATGACGTGACGGAAATACCTCTCTCCTTCTCAATCTCCATCCAGTCGGACACTGCATGACGCGCCGTTGCTTTTCCCTTGACGGAACCCGCCAGATTGATTGCTCCTCCATAGAGCAGGAACTTCTCCGTCAGCGTCGTCTTACCGGCATCCGGGTGGGAAATAATTGCAAACGTACGTCTCTTTTCAATCTCTTTTCTTAAATCAGCCAAACTATCTATCCTCCAAAAAACAAATCACTTCAAAAATGCCAACGCAGCAAAGCCGAAACTTTGCATACGTTGGCACTATAACATAATTTCATGAAAAATGCAAAAACTTCTCTTCCGAAGATCTGTACTATTTCTTGAATACCGGAATCGCCTCGCCCGCGCACTCCGGAGTGAGATCAAAGTAGGACAGAATCGTCGCTGCAATGTCGGAAAAGCTTTTTCTTGTTCCGAAATTCTCCCCTGCCCGCACCGGTGCTCCGTACATCACAAGCGGCGTATACTCTCTGGAATGATCCGTGGACGGTGTACTCGGATCGCAGCCGTGATCTGCCGTAATCATCAGCACATCCTCCTCGCCCATCGCTGCTAAAAGCTCCGGCAGGCGCTCATCGAAGTACGTCAGTGCTTTTGCGTAGCCTTCGACATCATTGCGGTGTCCGTAGAGCATGTCGTAATCCACCAGATTCGTAAAGCACAGTCCGTTAAAATCCTTCTTCATATAATCAAGCGTCTTGTTGATGCCGTCCTCATTTCCGGTCGTGCGGACATACTCCGTGATGCCCTTCTCCGCGAAAATATCGATGATCTTGCCGACAGAAAGCACGTCAAAACCGGCTCCCGAGAGCTGGTCTAACATCGTCACTTTCGGCGGCTGTAAGGAAAAATCATGTCTGCGGGTCGTGCGGGTGAAGTTCCCCGGCGTTCCGGTGAACGGTCTTGCAATCACGCGGCCGACACCGTGCTCTCCACGCAGCATATCTCTCGCGATCTGGCAGTATTCATACAGCTTCTCCACTGGAACGATGTCCTCATGTGCAGCCACCTGGAACACGGAATCCGCTGATGTATACACGATCAGATCTCCGGTCTTAAGATGCTCCTCCCCGTAGTCGCGGATGACGTCCGTACCGGAATACGGCTTGTTGCAGAGCACGCCCCTCCCTGTCTTTTTGGAAAATTCCTCAATAATCTCCTGCGGGAAACCGTTCGGGTAGGTCGGCAGCGGCTTTGGTGAGATGACGCCCTGCAATCTCCCAGTGGCCGATCGTCGTATCTTTTCCCTTTGACACTTCCGTCATGCGGCAACCGCTCCGGTAGGAGCTGCCTCCTTTTCCCCGATCTCCACGCCGTCGATATTAAAAAAGCCAAGCTTCTCATGTTCGGCATGGAAAAATAAGGCTGGTGGAAGCGGCTTTGATGGTGTTGCTTCCCGCATCCCCGTAATCTGCAGCATCCGGCATCTCGCCAATCCCCACGCTGTCCAATACAATCAAAAATACTCTCTTCATCCTATCTATCTCCCTTCCTCAAAAACTGCATGATCACATCATAGTTCTCCGCCTGATGTGGAAACGTGCACTTCATGCAGGACTTGATCTGTACTTCGCTTCCATCCTCCCGTCTGCTCTTAATATACTCTGGCTTTCCCGGACAATGACGTCTCTCATAGAGCGGACAATAGCAGAACAGGCAGTTCATCTCCTCAATGCCTCATGGCACGGATAATACTGACATTCCCGGTTGGAAAAAAAGCGATATGAATTCTCTGTCATTATACCACCTCTCCCTCATCTTTGACAATAAGCGTCATAAGATAGCTTCCGTTCTCCTCGAGCGCCTCCGCTCCCAGGTGGATCCGCTCATCCGCCATCCCACAGTTCTCCACGCAGTAGACGGACAGTTTCTTCTCCTTCTGCTGTTCTTCCAACAGCGCTTTCAGCCGCGCGAGGCTTTTCCGGATTTCATGTACACCCGGGTGCCGGAAAGCGCCATCGTCTCCTCCACCTCGTACGATCCCGGAATCACATGGATCTCATCCCGGTTATCCCCGAGCGATATTCCAAGACTCGCCGCAGCCGCGCAAAAGGACGGCACGCCGCTTATCATTTTAACATTCCCGCCCCACGCCGCGACCCTGCGGTGGATATAACCGTATGTGGAATAGACGGACGGATCTCCGATCGTTAAAAATGCCACAATCTTTCCTTCGGTAAGATAAGAAACAATCCGCGCAAAAATCTCCTCGTGTGCCCTGCGCAGCTTTTCTTTCTCCTTTGTCATCGGAAACGGCAGGCAGACAAGTTCCTTTTTCTCAATCCCGGGGTACGCCTGCCTTGCGATCTGATACGCATGACATCCCGCCGCATCCGCCGCCGGAAGCACGATAAGATCGCTCTCCTCCATGCAGCGGAGCGCCTTTACGGTCACAAGCTCCGGATCGCCGGGACCCACGCCGATCCCGTAGAGGGTTCCCATGCAGTGCCGCAGATGTCTGAAATAGCACTCTCTCACCGGCTCATACTCTCCAATCCCCTTTAACAGGCAGACCGGTTCATATCCCGCCTCGCGGAGTGCGGCAGCAAAGGAATCCTCCTCTCCTGCCATATCATGATTGGCATGATCTCCCGCAACCAGCATAAACGGCGCCACAAGCACCCGTCCGCTCTTATGCCTTGAGACCTTCATCCTCCAGATCACATCGTCAATCGTAACGCTTCCCTCCACGGTCGCCACATAGACGTCGTTCTCTGTCACCTGTGCAAGCACACATTCCAGACGCTCGTAGCTCTCATCCGCCGCATGCTCACTTCCATGACCCATAAAAATCACCGGCAAAGATCCCGCCTCCGCCGCCACCGATTCCCAGAGAGCCTCCGCCGTTCTCTGATAATCCTCCGGTGTCTTAAGCAGCGCATCCGCAATCCGAACGTCCTCAAACCACGGTGCACAGTCTGTTACCTCCTGCTTCATCCGGCGGTTCTCAATCCCGTCAATGATGTGGGTCGGAAATACGATCACACGCCGCACCCCGGCATCGCGCATCCGGCAAAGCGCCTGCCTCACATCATCTTTCGCGATGCCGTCCCGCTCTCTTAACACCTTCCTCACAGTGCTGCTGGAATACGCCTCCTCCACCAGATAATGCGGATACTGCTCTCTGACAAGCGCCACCATCTGATCGATATTCTTTTCTCTTGTCTCCTGATAAGTCGTTCCAAAGCTCACGACCAATATGCCACGCTCCATCGCGCATCTCTCTTTCTCTGCCGCCGGTACACATGCCCTTCCCGATGCATTCACCGTTCCGGCACACCTGCTATCTCCAAATTCACACGCCGTCTCCTGCAGTCAACCGCCATTTCAAGTTCCTTCCAAATGATGCAGCGCCTCTGCAGAGATCAGCTTTCCGAGTGTTTTTGCATACTCGCGCAGCGCGCGGTTCGCTTCGTTGTAAGGTCCAAAGGTTTCCGCACAACAGACACACGTCTCACACGTCTTTATCCACGACCTCGCCTCCGCGATCTCCTCCTCTGTGACCGGGAAAACGGCTTCACGGAAACCACCCGGCTTGCCGCGGCACACGCATCCTGATATTCCACATCATTTTCCATCAGAATTCCCGCCGCAAACGGCACATTTTTCCGCTGTAAGGCATGATAGACCGGTATGCCGCTGCCCGCACCGCCGATCACAAAGATCTTTGGCCGGCTTTTATTTCCGCGCAGATACACGGCGCCTGTCCGTGGATCAAAACACTCTGTATCTACCCCGTATAATTTTTGAATATAATCGCCCGAAAATACTTCCTCAGGCGTCCCTGTTTTTCCGATGTGGTCTCCCTCCACGCAGGCGATCACATCCGATACCTTTAACGCCCAGATCCAGTTCGTGGAGCGACATGACAACCGCCATATTTCTTTCTGCCGCGAGTCTTCGGATACTGGATAAAATGTCGATCTTGTAGCGCATGTCCAGGTACGAAGTCGGTTCGTCCAGAATCAGAATCCGCGGCTCCTGGCAGATGGCGCGCGCTAACATCACCCGCTGTCTCTGTCCGTCGCTGATCTGTGAAAAATTCCGGTCCGCGGTGTCCCCGGCATGCACCAGCTGCATGGCGTCATCCACAAGCTTCCAGTCTTCTGCTGAGAGAATCCCGAGCCTTCCGGTATACGGATACCTGCCGGTCGCAACCACCTCACGGCAGGTCATAATTCCGGATGAAGCCGCTCCGTCATCACCATCGCAAGCGTCCGTGCAACTTCCTCTTCCCGCATCCGGCTCATGGATGTCCCCTCCAGAAAGATCGTTCCTCCAAGCTCTGCAAGCTGTCTGGTCACAGTTTTTAATATCGTGGATTTGCCCGCACCGTTCGGTCCGATCAGCGTCAGGACATTTCCCGGACTTACATGCAGTGAAATATGGTTAAGCAGAGGTTTTCTGCCGTACCCTGCCGCCACATCCTCAAGCCTGATTCCAGACTCTTTTTTCCTCTGTTCCATCACACGTTCCTCCGTTACCTGTCCTCATTCCTGCGCAGCATCATCACAATCACTACCGGCACCAGAAATACGGCTGTCACCGAACTGATCGAAAGCTCCGTCGGAGCAAACACCGTCCTCGCAAAGCCGTCGCAAAACAGCGTGATAATTGCCCCGCCCAGAAAACAGCCCGGTATCAGCAAAAGCGGTTTCGCCGTCTTCATCGCCGTCTTCACCAGATGCGGAACCGCAATTCCCACAAAGGAGATCCGGTCCGGCAAAGGCCGTCAGCGCAGCAGACAGCAGACTCGACAGCAGAATCAGCAATACGCGAAGCAAACGGATCTTAACGCCCATGTTTCTCGCATACGCCTCGCCCATCTGATACGCACCGATCGGTTTTGCCAGAAAAAAGGTCACTCCCATCGTGATTGCCACCACCGCTGTCATCATCCGCACATTCGACCAGGTCATTCCGGAGAGACTGCCCATCGACCAGTTGTGAAGGTTCACAATGTTGGAGTCATCCGCAAACGTCACGCAGAAATCCGTGATTGCCGAACAGATATAGCCGATCATAATGCCGCATACCACAAGCATGGACATTTTTTTTACCCGGCAGGAAATTAAGAGCACGAACCCCATCGCAAGCATCGATCCGGCAAACGCCGCCACAATCATGCCGAGCGAACTGATCGTCCTGCCCATTTCCAGAAGGGTGATCATCGTCAGCGCAACCACAAGCTTCGCCCCGGATGAGATGCCAAGCACATAGGACCCGCAATCGGATTCTGAAAAAATGACTGCAGCAGAAATCCCGCAACTGAGAGCGCTCCCCCCAGAATAACTGCCGCACAGATCCGGGGCAGGCGGATCTCCCAGACAATCTGCCGCGCCGTCTCATCCGCCGTGCTGCCAAAGCGGTGCAGCAGAATGTCCGCAATCTCACTTCCCGTCATCTTGACACTTCCGGAACCGATATTAAAGAAAAACAACCCGCCAAGCAGCAGGATCATCGCGCCAAAGGCTATCACATACCGTTTCATTCTTACCTCACGTGTTTTAAAAACCGATAATTCTCGTCTGTCTCATCCGCAAGCACCTTGTGCAGATCCTCAATGAAATCGCAGGTTCCCGTCGATTCCTGAAAGAAATTGCTTCCGGTACAGTATACATTTCCCTCTTTTACTGCCTTAAAATCAGAAAACAGTGTGCTCTTTGCCAGAAGTTCATCGACACTGTAAAGCTCCCCCTCGATCGTACTGTTGTAGATGAGGATGTCGGCGTCCTTCGCTGCCGCATAAAAATCCTCCATCTGCATGTTCATCGTGGACAGGGCATTCTCCTCCGCCGAAAGACGGTCGTTTAGGACGTAGGTACCGCCGGCGAGCCCGATCATCTGCGCAATATAGTCATTCGGCTTGCGGACATTGACCGCTCCGTTCGCCGTGATATAAAAAAAGGCCACCGTGCGGCCTGTATCTTCCTTTTCCATGATTGGTTCTATTTTTTTAAGCTGTTCTTCATAAAATGCATCGGCTTCCTGTTCTTTTCCATACAAAAGACCATATAACCGGATCCACTCCAGTCTTCCGAGCGGATGCTCTTCATAGCTGGAACGTTCCACCATGACCGGTATGCCAAGGCTTTCCAGCTTTTCTTTTACCTCCGGATTATGTCCGATCATTGTGTTCTCCAGTGCAAAGTTGCACCCTTCCTTTAATATCAGTTCATAGTCCGGTTCATTATATTTTCCTGCGTACAGCATGCTACCGCTTTTCATGGCAGATGCCGCTTCTTCTATATACCAGTCAGACTCTTTCACTCCCGTAAGCCGGACGTCGGAAAGCGCTCCGATCTCACGGATCATATCCATCACCGAGGAGGACACCAGATAGGTGTGATCCAGCGGCTGTTTTAACACAACCACATCCTCCGGCACATGTTCCGGTACCGGAACATTCTCCGGCACCAGCAAAAACCGGCTGTCAGCGATCGTAATCAGATCATACTTCCCGTACTGCTCCACCTGGTACTGCGTGGCATAAGAAAGATCCCACTGCCCCGTCTTCGTCAGTTCCGAAAAGTCCGTCTCTTTTAACGTAAATGACAGCGTGTACTCAATCTCATGCGGCACGCTCATCGCCGTCGTATCTCCGATCACAGAGATCTCACACGGCAGTTTTTCAAGCGGGATCGTAAACGTCGAGTTCTCTCCTGCTTCCGCCTCATTGTAATAGGTCTCATCCTCTACCATCATGTAATCATAATACGGGCTGCTCCACACAATGGTGGCATATATTTTGCCACCCTCCACCGTAAGCGCCGCCGTTGAGTCCACCGTCGCCCTGCCGCTGCCGCCGGTGAGCGTGACGTCCGCCTGATAGGTTCCGTCCGCCAGTTTTTCACTCTGCGGCGTGTGGCACGCTGTGAGAAAACAGATTACAGACAGCAGACATACGATCAGTTCTGTTACTTTCTTTTTCATCTCTTACTCCGCAACCGGGTCGGATACACTCACCTTGTGATCGTACCACACACCCTTGGTTCCAATAATTGCCAGATCAAATTCCTGATCCAGTGCTTCCACCGGAATATCGAATCCGTACACTTCCTCGGATGTTCCGTCACTGTAGGTTACGGTATCCTTCGTCGGCTCAAGCAGCTTGGCTCCGCTCTTCTGCGCGTCCTCGGCGGTTCCCGGATACAGATTCACAATACTCTGTGACACAAGACTTACGTGAATGGTCATCTTGCCATCCTTGACGGTAAGCGTGCCGCGTCCGTCACATGCCTCATTGACATGGAACATACTGCTGTCAGTGTCGAAGACGGCACTGTACGTGCCGTCCTCCAGATCTCCTGCTGTGGTTGCTGCTGCAGTATCTACGCTGCCGAGCGAATCGATCGCATCCTGTGTATGGGATACATACAGCTGCTCGATCGTATCGATTCTTCCCAGACCTGCAATCTGGCATGTGACGCTCTCAAAAGATCCGTCTGCCTCAAACATGCTCTTCCAGGAATCATCATCCTCCCCTGCCATATCGTTGTTGGCATGATCTCCTGCCACTACCATGAGCGGTCTTAACACCACTTTCGTGTAACCAGCTTCCTTGACTGCCGCAATCACTGCCTCGCATGCAGTCTCTTCCGGCTCCCCTTCTACGGTGCCGATGAAGACATTCGCGTAGTTTAAGTCCTTCATCACACTTGCCATCTGGCTGTAGCTTACCTTCGCGGTATGAGCGTTCCATGTCCCATGAATACGAATGCGGTACCATCCTCTGCTGCCGCATCCAGGGAGTCATAACCTGCCTCTGCAACTGCCTCTGCCGTGATCGCCTTTGCAACGGCTTCCTTATCGTCATTGATCACGGTTGCATCTGTGCCAACCTCACCAAGGAGCGGTTCTGCAACTGCAACGGATGTAAACTGATCGCGGTACTTCTCCACCGCTTCCATCAGCTCGTCATACTCTGCGCCATGCATCAGATGTGTCGGCTGAATCACAAGATTCTTCACCCCATTTGCCACCGCGCGGTCTAACGCCTGGTCTACATTGTCGATCTTCTCATCGTCTCTCGCCTGTACATGATTGATGATAATCTGTGCGGTAAACGCTCTTCTTACCGACCAGTCCGGATAAGCCTCCGCGATTGCTTTTTCCACGCCTCCGATATCCTCAGTACGGCTGTCATTGAAAGATGTTCCGAAACTTACGACAAGGATCTCATTCTCACCGATCTCATCCTCATTTAACGGATCGTCCTTGGAAGCGTCTCCGGTATCTCTTCCGAAATAATCCGGATCTGCGTTCTCACCTTCGACAAGTTCCTTCTGTGCGTCAGTCAATGCATCCCATGCCGCCTTTGCCTCTGCACACTGCGCATCGGTCTCATCCGTGCGCTCCTGCACGTAGATTGCATCGATCAGCGCAGCAACATGATCTGCCGCATCCTGATCGGATACTGTCTCTGTCCCGGTCTCCGCAACAGCCTCTGTCTGTGCTGTCTGCACGTTCTCCTCTGTGGTTGTCTCTGTCTTACTGCCGCATCCACCGATCATGCCAGCTGCAAGTGTCAGGCTTAGTAAGAGTGCCAGTGTCTTTTTTTCATAATTCCTCCTGCTGATGATTGTATATTTTCCATAAAACAACAGAAAGAAACTCCGCTCTATGAAACATAGAAACGGAGCAGCTGATCAACACACAAAAGTACGACCAATTACTCGTGATCCGGAATCTCTTCCTGTACTATCATAACTGGCAGGTTTCCTGGCTGATAGATCCTCATGCAGCTACTTACCTTCCCGGCGCATGCGCGCCAGTGGCGTAAAGCTTTCGTATCTGCACTCCCTAATCACAGTGACGAGATCGTACAGGATTCCCACCTGTTTCCCTTTTAACCGGTACAAAGGCTCATCTGTACATCTTCTGCACATACCTTTGCACCGGCACCAGTTACTTTTTTATGAAATTAAAAACATATTACCATTGCATGTTTATTTTTCAAGTAGATTCTGTCCGCCGCCTTTTTCAGGAAACGGTACGCGTATTCCGGATTGGAGTAATAATATAGATGCGGGAATCCCATCCATTGCGACGGACTCTCATGAACGCACTCCCACGATCTTCCGTTTACCGGCTTTTTGGCCACCGCACCCACGCCGTTGTCCGTGCTGTCATAATAGTGAAACTCATGCCCCGCAATCTGTGCGCCCGCCGGAAGGAAGTTCTCCTCCTTTTCCGTAAGCATCACATAGCCGAAGCGCACCAGTTTCCCGGTATTTATAGCCGACGCCGGAATCACTCCCGCCATCGGATAGCACACTCCCTCATCGTCACAGAGCGTCTCATGCAGATAGAGGAATCCGCCACACTCCGCGATCGTCGCAGACCGTCCGCCACCGCGTCGTGCACCGCTTTTCGCATTGGGATATTTTTCGACAGCGCTTTTGCATGCAGTTCCGGATATCCGCCGCCTAAGATCAGTCCTGCAATCCCCTCCGGCAGGCTCTCATCCTGTAACGGAGAGAACGGCACCAGCTCGGCTCCCGCCTCCCGCAGTAGCTGCAGATTGTCCTCATAGTAAAAACCAAACGCCGCGTCTCTTGCAATTCCGATTCTTACATCCGCAATCTTTTTTTTCGGCACCGGATCTGTCTCCAGCGCTTCTGCGGATGCGGCAATCGCAAGAAGCTTCCCGCAGTCAAGCGTTTTTCCGAGCGTATCCGCCACCGTCTGAATCTGCTTTTTCACATCCGCAATCTCTTCGGGCATCACAAGTCCTAAATGTCTGCTGTCCCAGTGCAGTTCCTTTAACTTCGGCAGACACCCCAGCACTGGCAGCGACAGCTCGCGCTCTATTTCGGGACGGATTGTCTCACAGAATGTCACCGATGTCTGATTTAAGATCACGCCCCGGATCAGATGATGCCGGTCATAGTCCAGAAAGCCCCTTATGACCGGCAGAATGGAACGCCCCATTCCATGTGCGTTCACCACCAGAATCACAGGCGTCTTCGTCACCTCTGCCAGATGGTAGGACGATCCCTCCTTGCGGATTCCACCGAGGCCGTCGTAAAGTCCCATCACGCCCTCCATCACCGCAAGGTCTGCGCCTCTGCCGCGCGCGCAAAAAGGCTTTTCGTCAGTCTCTCCCCAGTGAAAAAAGTGTCCAGATTCCGGGAAGGGACGCCGAGCACCGTCCGATGGAACATCGGATCGATATAGTCCGGCCCGCACTTGATGGCACTGACGCTTTTTCCTTCCTGTGAAAAAAGCATCATCAGCGCACAGGAAAGAAGCGTCTTGCCGCTCCCGCTTCCCGCCGCCGCAATCATGATTCTGGGAATGTTCATCTTACCTCTCCTCCCGTCTGTCCGGTTTTTGTTCTTCCCCCTCGCCGTTCTCCGACAGGGAAAACGAGATCACATAGATCGGATTCTCCGCCTGCATCAGATGATGGGAACCTGCTTTTTTTGCGCGGCTGACCGCAATCTGTGTGATCTCTTCCTCACAGATCAAAAGCTCCTTCCACAGTGCCACAACCTCGGCGACCGTCTCAAGCGAGACGGCATTTAAGACAACGCGCACGTTCGGATTTTTCTCCCGGAGTGCCAGAAGAATCTCCCGCAGCCTGCCGCCGCTTCCGCCGATGAACGCGTGCGTCGGCACCGGGAGTTCCCCAAGACATTCCGGTGCCTCCCCCTTTACGACAACAAGGTTCTTCACGCCTGCACGCGATGCATTTTCCGCAATCAGTCCACAGGCTTCCTCTCCATGTTCCACGGCATACACCCGCAGCTGTTTTGACCGCAGCGCCGCCTCCACCGCAATCGAGCCGGTTCCGCTTCCAATATCATAAAATACGCTCTGACTCTTTAACCCGAGCCTGCACAGAGACAGCCAGCGGATCTCCTCCTTCGTCATGGGGACTCGTCCACGCACGAACCAGCGGTCAGGGACTCCCGGAGCGAGCGTCTCCCCCTGTGCCCCCGGATTTTCAATCAGGCAGGCATAGAGTCCATCGTCCTTTACGTCCGGCACATTCCGGCGTTCCGTGCCAGATCCGCTCTTCCTTGTAGGAAAGCTGGTATCCGATGGTAAGCTCCACCCCGGACAGTCCCGCCGCCTCAAGTTCTTCCCCGATGCGGATTAGATCGCTTCTGCCTGAAACAATCAGAAATACATTTTCCTCACTGCGCACATACGCTGTAACATCCGCCTCTCTCCCGTGTGTGCTGACTATCTTCGCGTCCTGCCAGCTTTTACCTGCGCGCGCCGCCAGATAGGAGAGCGAGGAGATTCCAGGACAGATGGTGATCCCGGCCTGTAATTTTCCAAGGCGCACTTCTTCCTGCAATGCCTTATACACCGCCTCTGCGCCGCTGTAAAATCCGGTATCACCGGAAAATAAGATGGCAATCCGCCCGATTTTTCTTTCCCTGCAGGAATAAATATACGGAAGAAGATCTGCGGGAAGGTACGCCTCCCGTTTCTCTGCATCCGGCGCGATCAGGGTATCCGCCGCGGCAAGCAGCCGCTTCGCTCCGCAGACCGCCTTCGCCTGCCCAATCGCCTCCCTTGCCTCTCCGGTGAACAACTTTGTGTTCCCCATCCCGATTCCCACAAGAGAAATCTGCAGCGGCTGACGCTTCGTCCCGCTCTTTTTCCCGCAGAGCGTTTCAATTTCGGACAGGACTTTTTCCATGCTCATCCCGCCCGCCTGCTCCGGATTCTGAATCATGACCACCGGGATTTTCGTGTGCTCTGCCGCGCGGATCTTCTCCGGAAATCCGCCCGCCTGTCCGCTCTCCTTGGTCACCAGCACGCCGATGTCATACTGCCGGATCAGCGCCTCGTTGAGCTCCGTTCCAAAAGGTCCCTGCATGGCAATGATCTGCTTCCCCGGAATCTGTTCCCTGTGCAGATTTCGATGCTCTCCACCCCCGGAAGCACACGCACAAAAAGTCTCTCACGGATCTCCTCCCGGGCGGCATATGCGTGCAGTTCCTTGCTGCCCGTCGTAAGAAGAATGTTCCCCGGCAGCTTAGACAGCAGTTCTACACATTCCTGCGTGTCCGCCACCGTATGTATCATCCACTCGTGCTCTGCGATCTCACGCTCCGCTGCCGTGCTCCGGCTGAGCCTTAAATAGGAAGATTGGTCTTTTTTGCGCTCTCTTTGATGTGCTCCGTCACCTCCACCGCGTAGGGATGCGTGGCGTCCACCACTGCAAGAAATGTACCGGTTCGCATGAGTTCTTCCATCTCCGGTTCGCCCATCCGCCCTTCCCGGATCACAAGATGCTCCTGCTGACGCATCACTTCCCTGCCGTACTCGGTCGCCACACTCGCCATACAGTCAATCTGTCTGGCACAGAGTGCCTCCGCCAATTCTCTTCCCTCCGTTGTCCCGGAAAAAATCAATATTTCTGCCATATTCTCTCCATTTCCAGACCTCTTATCCGCGCTCCTTCGCACGCGCCTGGCGCCTGCCCCGATCTGATAGCCGCGCTTTGTGACAAGCTTATCTCCCATAATGACCGACTGTGAGTTGCCGATAAATACCGTGGTAAACATATTCACCTGAATCTCACGAAGTTCCTGCAGGGTGCAGGTGTGTGCCGTCTCCCCGTCTCTTCCGATGTTTTCCACATAGCCGCAGGCACGCGTTCCCTTCGCCCCGGCATCCAGCAGAATATCACAGGCGCGCTGCAGATAATCTGCGCGCTTCCTGCTCGACGGATTGTAGAGCGCTATCGCGAAATCCCCCAGAACAGCTGCCCGAAGCCGCGCTTTAATCTGCTCCCACGGAGTCAGAAGATCGCTTAAGCTGATCACGCAGAAGTCATGGTTTAACGGCGCGCCGAGCACTGCCGCCCCACTGCTTGCCGCGGTAATCCCCGGTACCACCGTAAGTTCACAGGACGGATATTCTGCGCTCATCTCATACATGAGTGACGCCATCCCGTAGATTCCTGCGTCCCCGCTACAGATCAGCGCTACGCGCTTTCCCTTCTTGGCCTCCTCATAGCACATCCTGCATCGCTCCACTTCCTGGCGCATCGGAGTCGACAAAAACGTTTTCCCCAAAAATCGTTCCCCGAGAAGATTCAGATACACCGTATATCCCACAATTACGTCACAGGAATCCAGCACGGTGAGCGCTTCCTGTGTCATATCTTCCTCTCTGCCCGGTCCCATTCCGACAATATAGATTTCATGTTTCATCAAAACTTCACACTCCATTTTTTCTCTGCTATGCAAGCGTCTTGCCCTCACATGCCGTCTTTTGCACCAGAAGTCTGCCGCCCTCCCCCGCCGCGCAGACCGCCGCGCGCTCACACACATTATCCACGCCGACCTGTTGCGCCACAAAGCCGGATGACGTGAATGTACCGTCCACACACTGCAGGCGCCCGGCCGGATAAGTGAGAAAAGGAACCGCTAACTGCTCTGCCAGTGCCAGAATTCCCTCCTCATCCGCCTTTACATCGACCGACGCGATTCCCGCCACCGCCATGCTGGAAAGCTTCTCTTTTTCCAGGGTCTCCCGCACAAACGCTTCCAGTTCCTCTTCGCTTTTGCCCCTTCTGCACCCGACGCCAAGCAGCAGGCAGGACGGAATCAGCCATAAGCTGCATCGTTCCCCGGCTTCGCACTGCGGCGCGACCAGCACATCCACCGGCTCCTTTGGCGGATACGGTACCAGTCTTACCTCCGGCGGAATCTCTCCTTCACATTCTCCGGCGACGGACATGGTAAGATACCCGGCGCGCAGAAGCCCGGCGGACACCCGGGCGATTCCGTCATGACCGGCAACGGCAAGACGGTTTGACGCTGCAAACACATCCACCGCAAAAAGCCCGTTCACATCCGTCGCCGTGGTGAGCACGGCAGTCGCACCGAGGGCTCTTGAAAGTTCCCCGGCAAGCCGGTTGGCTCCCCCATAATGACCTGCAAGAAGCGGGATCACAAACTGCCCCGCCTCATCCGCCACGAGCACCGGAACATCGGAAAGCTTATCTTTTACATGCGGTGCGATACTCCTGACCGCAATCCCGCATGCCCCGATAAACAGGAGCGCATTTCCCGCCGCAAACTGTTTTCCTGTCCATTCGGCAAGTGGCTGATCCACGGAAATCCCTATCCCCTCTGCCCGGGCGTCGCTGCATTTTGTATATAATTTACAGGACCATACGGCATCCATCGCTTCCTGAATGTGTTCTGCCAGTTCTGCCCCCCTGTAAGTAAAGCTGATGACAGCTATGTCCGTCTTCTTCACTTTGTCTCTCCCTGTTCCTTTTTTGCCTTCCGGTATCCCGTGGTAAACCCGGGATCATACAGCTTCGAGCGCTCATACCCCGGCGCTGCCAGCACATCTCCCACCAGAATCAGCGCCGTCTTCGTAATCTGATGCTCCACCGCCACCGCAGCAAGCGTCTCCACCGTGCACACGTACGCCTCCTCGTCCGGCCAGGTCGCCTTATAGACGATCGCTGCCGGCGTATCCGGCGCATACCCTCCGTCCATCAGTCTTTTCGACAGTTCTTTTACCATTCCCGCACTTAAGTAGACTGCCATGGACGCCTGATGTGCGGCAAAACTCTCGATGCTCTCCCGCTCCGGCACTGCCGTGCGTCCTGCCATCCGCGTGATAATCAGGCTCTGCGAGATCCCCGGCAGCGTATACTCCAGATTCAGATCCGCCGCCGCGCCAAAGCATGCGCTGACGCCGGGACAGCTCTCATAGGAAATCCCCTCTGCTGCAAGTACATCCATCTGTTCACGCACCGCCCCGTAGAGACTCGGCTCCCCGGTGTGAAGCCGCACGGTGGTAAGCCCTTTTTCCTCCGCCTCCCGGATGACCGCAAGCACTTCCTCCAACGTCATTTTTGCGCTGTCATAGATCTTTGCCCCGCTTCCGGCATAAGAAAGAAGCTCCGGATTCACGAGCGATCCCGCATAGATAATGACATCCGCCTGCTCCAGCAGTCTCATTCCGCGGACCGTGATTAAATCCTTTGCTCCCGGACCCGCCCCGACAAAATATACCATACCGTTTCCTCCTTAAACTGCGTTACTGCAAATGTTCTTCTTCCTCGCGGATTCGTTCCAGAAGTTCTACCGCACCGTCGCTTCTCGCCAGCTCGCCGTACCCGTTCGCATAGAGAATGCATTCCACACGCAGTTCCTCTTTCACCCGCTTCTTTAAATAAAAAAGAATCTTTTTCATTAAAAGTTCCATCGTCGCGGAAAGACATCCGTCCTTGGCAATGTAGGCGAGCGCCTCCTCCGTCACAAGACAGTCTAAGATCTTCCCCAGCGTATCGGGCGCACACCCGGCGCGGTATGCCGCAGCATCAGAAGCTCCATGCGCGCGTCCGCCTCCCTGGAATGTGTGTCCATAATTCCGCCGGAGAGCTTTACCAGCTTTCCGATGTGTCCGGTCAGAAGCACCGCCTCAAATCCGAGCTCCACCGCCATATCCATCGTCTTCCCGATAAAATTGCTGCACTTGACGCTGCGGTCCAGATCGAACCCGTAAGCGCGCTTCATATATTCCAGACCGTAATTTCCCGGTGAGATTGCCGCAAACCGGTGTCCCTCTTCGCGCTTCTGCTTAAGCTCCACATAGATCGTGTCAAGGAGCGCCTGACTGCTCATGGGCTCCACAATCCCGGTCGTTCCAAGGATTGAGATACCGCCCACAATACCGAGTCTCGGGTTGAACGTCTTTTGGGCAAGTTCCTCTCCCCCCTGCACCGAAATCTCCACCAAAAGGCTCCCCGCATAATCGGTAAGCGCACACACTTCTTCCACCTCGCGGGTAATCATCTCCCGCGGCACATGATTGATCGCCGCGCTCCCGACGGGCTGGTCTAACCCCGGCCTTGTGACAGTTCCGACACCCGTGCCTCCCGTAATAAGAATCTGCGGTTTTCCGCAGTCTTTTTCCTGTTTCTGCTCCTGCCAGGATACTTCCGCAAAAATCAGTGTTCCCGTCGTGATGTCCGGATCATCTCCGCCATCTTTTCTGACAGCGCAGCGCACGGAATGCTCCGTGCGGCTGATCTCTTCCATCCTGGCATGGTAGAGGATGCCTTTTGGCGTGGTGATGGTAATCTCGTGCTTTTCTCTGCCGGTAAGAAGCATATAAGCCGCCGCCTTTGCCGCCGCTGCGGCGCAGCTTCCCGTCGTAAATCCATAGCGCATGGGTTCACCTCCCAAGCTCGTAGAGAATCGCATTGCAGATGGCAGCCGCGACATTGCTGCCGCCCTTTCTTCCACGGTTTACAATATGCGGTATCTTCGTCTGTAAAATCAGTTCCTTCGCCGCCTCCACATTGACAAACCCAACCGGAACGCCGATGATGAACGCCGGGCGGTAGCCTCCTCTATCATCCCGTATAGCTGGATTAAGGCTGTCGGCGCATTTCCGATCGCAAAGATGACCGGTTTTTCGATCTTTGCGCCCGTTCCATGCTCACGGTGGCGCGGGTGACGCCCCGCTCCTTCGCCTCTCTTGCCACATCCTCGTCCGCCATAAAGCAGTGTACCGATCCGCCGTAGCGTGCGAGCACGCGCTTGTTGATGCCGGAGAGCGCCATGTTGGTGTCCGTCACAATGTCCGCACCCTCTGTGATGAGCCACTTTGCCGTCTCCACCGCTCCCGTAGAGTAGGTCATCGTCTGCGCATAGGAAAAATCGGCGCTCGTGTGGATCACACGCTTCGTGACCATTGCTTCCTCCACAGGCAGCGTAATCCCCCGAAGCTGCAATTCTTCCTCGATGATGGAAAAGCTGCGCTTCTCTATCTCCTGCGGCATCACATACTCGATTCCGTCGGGCACTGCTGCCGGCTTTTTATCCTCTTTGCCGTTTTCCACCACGCTGCTTCCCGTCACCTGCACCAGCGCTGCAAGCAGGCGTTCATTCTCCTCGCGCCGTCTGACCGCAATCCGGTAATATCCCCCGGAAAGTCCCCGGTAGTTGCTGCAGTCGCGGATCAGAATCCCCTTCTTTAAGAGCTCTTTTGCCAGCGGACGCCCGTCCTTTATCATCAGGAAATTGGCGTTTGACGCAAACACAGTGATGCCAATTTTCAGCAGCTGTTCCCTAAGCCAGTCACGCTCCCGGCATACAAACGTCACCGAATGCTTTACATATGCGCGCTGCCCGCAGGCCACACATCCTGCCTGCTGCGCAAATACCGACAGATTCCACTCCGGCAGATCACCTCTCACCGCTTCCGTAAGAGCGATGTCGCGGCAGACGAGATAGCCGAGCCGCACCCCCGGCATGGCATAGAGTTTTGTAAATGCCCGCACGATCACAACCCCCGGATAATTCCGATACTTTTTTAAAAAGGAATAGCGTTCTTCCTCTCCGGTGAACGTCACAAAACATTCGTCCAGAATCAGGGTCACGCCGTTCTTCTGACATCGCTCCGCAATCTTCTCCAACAGTTCCGGCTCCACCACCGTACCCACCGGATTATTCGGGACTGCCAGAAAAACCGCATCCACGTCCTCCCCGATGGCAGTAAGGAAGCGCTCCGTCACCGCATAGCCGTCCGCCTCAAGCAGCTCGTGGCAGCAGATCTCTGCTCCCACGGACTTTGCTGCATGCTCGTATCCGTAAAATGACGGCACAGCAAGCAGCACCTTTTTGCGTGAACCGCTCTTAAAATGGCGGGAAACAGTTCTGACGCACCGTTTCCGCACACAATGTCCTCAGGCGCTATCCCTTTTTCCCCGGCAATGGCATCCCGCAATGCTCCGACCGGATATCCGGATACCGCTCACACCATGCCACCGCCGCCTCAAGCGCCTCACGCACTCTCTGCGGCATCCCGAACGGATTGACGTTCACGGAAAAATCAAGCGATACCTGATTGCGGTATATGTCTCCTCCATGTATGTTCTGCTGCACCATCCCGGTTCTTCCTCCTGTTCTGTCTCTATGCTACCACACAATGGCTGTCACGCACAACCAGACAGCCATACAAATTCCCCATCCGAGAAATGCCATCCCGTACAGCAGGCGGTTGGCACGTCTGATGTCCTCTGTCTCCACTGCTCTTAGCGGATCACCGATGTAGGGCTTTTTTACGATTTTTCCAAAATAGCTGGCATCCCCCGCCAGTCTTATGCCGAGTGCTCCCGCACATGCCGCCTCAGTCTGTGCGGAGTTCGGGCTGGCATGCTGATACCGGTCCCGCTTAAAGATTTTCATAGCATTCTTCTGATCGAATTCTTTTCCTAGGAAACAACAGGATAAGATCATGAGCATGGCGCTGATGCGCGCCGGAATAAAGTTGACAACATCGTCCAGCTTTGCCGCCGCCGTGCCAAATGCGTGATACCGGTCATTTTTATATCCTACCATCGAGTCCATGGTGTTGACCGCCTTATAAGAAAAACCGCCCACCGGTCCAAACAGCGCCAGATAAAACATCGGCGCGATCACTCCGTCGGAGGCATTCTCCGCCACGGTCTCGATCGCCGCCTTCGCCACGCCCTCCTCATCCAGACGTTCCGTATCTCTGCCGACGATCATAGAGACCGCCTTTCTCGCCCCGCGCAGATCATGTTCCGAAAGCCGCCTGTACACCTTCATGCTCTCCGTCTTTAAGCACTTCGTGGCAAGCATCTGGTAGGTCATAATGCTCTCTGCAATGATCCCCGCCGCCGGATGGATCTGATACGCCGCAAAAAGGACTACTGCCGCAAAAAAGAACACCAATAGAAGCACGAACGCCACAAGCCACCTTCCTTTTTTTCTCTCGGCGGCTTCGTCCCGCACCGCGCCGTCTGTCTCTCCAAGCAGCTTTCGATCCAGCCAACCGATCAGACGCCCGATCCACCGGATCGGATGCGGCAGCCAGTACGGATCGCCGAACAGAAGATCCATCACAAATCCGATTGTAAACGCCGCCATATGATATACCGAGAGCATGTCATTCCTCCAACTTTCTCACATCCGCAATTTTTATCGTATCCCTTAAAACATTTCCTGCCACATCAAATTCCACAGACAGCCGTCCTTTGTATCCCTTCGCATTTGCGCACTGGTAGTCGTAATAACTGCCCTCCGCAAAAGCGTCCAGAAGCGCCATGATCGTTCCGCCGTGCACGACGAGCGCAAGCGACGACAGAGACCTCTCCCGCGTCCACATTTCCTTAAGCAGCTTACAAAATCCCTCCACGCACCGTCTCTGGAACTGCTCTCTGCTCTCCCCCTGCGGGAACGGCAGCGTTCCGTTACTGTCGATCCATGCCTGGTAGCGGGCATCCGCTTTCAGTTCCTCATAGTTATGCCCTTCAAACGCGCCAAAATCCATCTCCCGGAACTGATCGAAAACGCATGGCGCCTGTCCGGGATACAACAGCTCTGCCGTCTGTCTGCAGCGCTCCAGCGGACTTGCCGCAACGCATGCTGCCGCCGGATAAACGCCTTTTTTCTGCAATGTGAGAAGCTGCTCTCTGCCTTTTTGTGAAAGCGGCTCATCCGTTCTTCCGATATAGCGGTGCTCTTCATTCCCGGGCGTCATACCGTGACGGATCAGTGCCATGTCTGCCTCATACCTCATTTGATCCGCTCTCCGATCCCGCACACAATGCGCTCCACGCGGTCTGCCTTATTTGCCAGTTCACACAGCAGCCTGCCGGTCAGCTCCCGGTACTCGCGCTCCTCATGCTCCATCGGCACGATCCCGTTGCCGATCTCATCACTGATGATGATGCAGTCCGGGTGTTCCAAAAGAAGCTGCCCGGTCAGCGCTCTTACATCCGCTCCATCCTTAAGCAGCCTCTTCACCCACAGATGATAGTGGTTGCAGACCGGCGCCTCCTTCGATGTTCTCCCGGTAAATGTCTCTGTGGCTCCATCCCACACCGGATGTTTTTCCCCCGGATGCCTGTCTGTGACATAAGTAAGCTTTCCCTGTGCATATCCGCCAATGTATAGTTCCATGTGTTATCCTTTCTGATGCGTCATCCCGCAATGCTTCATTCCTAGCCGATCAGCCTGCCGCCACAAGCACCGCCATCACACCCTCGCACAGCGTCACAAAATACCCCGCGAGGTCTCCGGTAATACCGCCAAATTCCCGGTAACTCTTCTGTCTGTAGTACGCGTAGGTAAGCCCTGCTGCCGCACACGCAAGAGCGCCGGTTTTCACCGATACGGCAAGCATCAGCCCGACGCAGAGTACAAGCTGCAGATACAGCGCCGTTAGCACCACCCGCCGGTGCGCCTCGCTCGCGACTGATAGAGCATCCCGTTCGTCTTGGCACAGCGCAGGGATACGACACCGATCCCGCTTAAGGTGCGCGACAAAAAAAAGCCTGCGGCAAGTACTAAAATCTGTTCTTTTTCCGTGATCATGGACACTGCTCCCAGATAGATCAGCTCATACATCACAAAACAGATCACGCAAACGCGCCGATGTGGGAATCTTTTAAAATCTCCAGTTTGCGCTCCCTGTCGCGGTAAGAATGCAGCGCGTCCATGGTGTCCATAAACCCGTCCGCATGAAATCCGCCGGATATTGCAAGCGGCAGAACCGCTCCGACCGCCGCCCGGGCAGTGGACGGGATCCCATACACGCCCGCAAACCGGTTCCACAACAGGAAACACAATCCGATCACCGCTCCGACCCACGGGAAGAAGCACAGCGTATAGCGCATGTCCTCCTCCTTCCACGCGAACTGCGGCACCGGAATTTTAGAATAAATCGAAAATGCTATAAAAAAAGACTTTATCACGGACATGCCGGTGCTCCTTTCTGTCTGTGTCCCTGTTTCTCTGCCGCCGCTGCCGGAAGCTTTCCCTTTCTTGCAACGGGAATTCCCGCAATCACTTCCACCACAGCGTCCGAACGCTCTGCCAGTCTCACATTGATGCTGCCGAGCGCCGGAGATATTCCATGGTGGAAGTATCATAGACGATGCCATCCTCAAACACATTGTTGGTGACAATGACAAGTTCTTCCGTCTCCTGCGCCAGCACGCCAATCTGCGTGACAATCTTATCCGCGACCTGCTCACTGCCCGCCGGTTCTTCCGTGTCAAACATTTCATTGGCAGCCAGATTCGACATGCACTCCAGGAGCACTACGCCGCCACCGGTCTCCCGAAGTGCGGGAAGGCACTGCATGATGTCCGTCGGCTGCTCGATCGTCACAAAGCCTTTGCCTGCACGCAATTTTCTGTGGCGCTCCACCTTTTTTTGCCCCTCCTCGCCGAACACATGCATGGTTGCCAGGTAGAAGTGCCTTTTCTCTTTTTGACACTCCAATGCCACTTTTTCCGCATAAGCTGACTTTCCGCTGCCGCTTCCGCCGATCACCAGAATCATGTCCTACTCCTCTCTGAGGCTACCCGAATCTGTGATACGGTGCCACATCAATATCCGCAAACGTGGTGCGCTCGCCGTAGATCGTCCGCGCAATGTCCAGCAGTCCGCACATCATCACAGCTCCGGTTCCCTCTCCCAGCGCCAGTCCCGCATCTAACACCGGGCGGATTCCCAGTTCTTCCAATATGCGCTCCGCCGCCGGTTCCCTGCTCTTGTGTGACGGTATCACGTAATCGCGCACGCCGGGAATCATCCGCTCCGCCGCAAGCGCAGCCACCGCACTGATGACTCCGTCAACAACCACCGGCACATGTGCCAGGCACCGCCGATAAACACGCCGGAAAGTCCGGCGATATCCAGTCCGCCCACTGCGCACAGCACATCGAATGCGTCCGCCTGATAGAGTTCATGCATCTGGATTCCCTCTTCGACTACCGCAATCTTGCGTAAAAGCGCCGTGTCACTGAGTCCGGCTCCCTTTCCGGTGATCTCCTTCGGATCGCAGGATAACAGTGCCGCCGCCACCGCACTGCTGGTCGTTGTGTTGCCGATTCCCATCTCACCGGTCGCAAGCAGCTTATAGCCCTCGTGTGCAAGCCGCTTCGCAAGCTCCATGCCAATCTCAATCGCCGCCAGTGTCTCCTGCTCCGTCATCGCCCGTTCCTTGATAAAATTTCTGGTTCCGCGACGCACTTTGCACTGCAGCACGCCCTCCGGCGACCCCTCTTCGTTGATTCCGATGTCCACTGGTATTACCTCGATGCCGGCTGCTTTTGCCATCCGGCAGACAGAGCTCGTCCCTCTCCCCATGGCTGCCGCCACCTTCGCCGTCACATCCTGTCCGGACTGCTGATCTTCTCCTCCACAATTCCGTTGTCCGCACACATCACAACCACTGCTTTTCTGGAAATATCAAGGGCGGGATCACGCCGGATTGCCCCGATGCGGGCAAACAATTCCTCAAATTCTCCCATCCCGTCCAGCGGCTTTGCAAGCGCATCCCAGTTGCCGAGGACTTCCTTATAAACCGCCTGATCCGGCGGCTCTATCTTCAACTGTCTCATCTGCTGTCTGTCTAACATCCCACACACCTCTCTCTTTTGTCACTCATATTCCCGCATCATCTTATAGACCGCATCGAGATCCAGATACTCGCGCAGCGTTGCCGCCAGCTTGTCGTACTGCTGCTCCTTGAACAATCCGTAGTCCACGCCGTCCTCCCCGAGCACGAGTCCCTTCCTCTCTGCGAGATGCCGCACGATCTTCCCGGCGATTGAGCCATGGTCAAAAATGCCGTGCACGTAGGTGCCGCACACCTTTCCCGCAAAGACGCCGTCCGTGCGCTCCTTCCCGGTAATCTCGTCGCGGATCCTGCAGAAAGGTTCGCAGTCCCCCTCCGGTCTGCTGATTCCCATGTGAATCTCATAGCCGCTCAGTTCACAGCCGTCCAGCATCCCGCCAAGAATCTCTCCGCAAACCGGGTTCGCACTTTCTGTTCCCCCAGCTCTGTCGTGACCGGAAGTAATCCCATTCCCCGGATCACACCGCCCGTCTCCACGCCGTGCGGATCCGCAATCTGTTTTTCCGAGCATCTGGTAGCCGCCGCAGATTCCAAAAATGAACGTCTCCGCGCTTCTGTGAAGAATCGCTGCCTCCAGACCGTTCTGGCGCATCCATTTTAAATCCTCCATCGTATTCTTGCTTCCCGGCAGAAGGATCATATCGGGATGATGCAGCTTTTCCACCGAATCGACATAGCGCAGCGACACATCCTCAAACTGCTCAAATACCGAGAAATCCGTAAAATTGGAGATGCGCGGAAAACGTATCACTGCAATGTCGACCGCCGCCTCCTGCCTCGCATCAAACCGGTCGTCAGACTGTCCTCATCCTCGAGGGAAATCTGCATGTACGGCACCACCCCGACGACCGGAACGCCGCCGCGCTCTTCCAGCATCCGGATTCCCGGCGCAAGAATGGACACATCGCCCCGGAATTTATTGATGATTAAATCCTTTTACCCGCCTGCGCTCCGACTCCTCCAGAAGAAGCTGTGTCCCGAGCAGCTGCGCGAACACTCCGCCCCGGTCAATATCTCCGGCGATCAGCACCGGCGCATTCAAAAGTTCCGCCAGCCCCATGTTCACGATATCATTCTCTTTTAAGTTGATCTCCGCCGGGCTTCCCGCGCCTTCGATCACAATGATGTCCGCCTGCTCCTCAAGCCTGTGGTACGCCGCAAGAATGTCCGGCACCAGTTTTTTCTTATAAGCAAAATAATCCCTGGCACTCATATTCCCGATCACTTCGCCGTTCACAATCACCTGGGAACCGATGTCGTTGGTTGCTTTAACAGGATCGGATTCATCGCTACCGTCGGTTCCATCCCCGCCGCTTCCGCCTGCATCACCTGCGCCCCGCCCCATCTCCAAGCCCTTCTTTTGTGATAAAGGAATTTAACGCCATATTCTGTGATTTAAAGGGTGCCACCCGGTAGCCGTCCTGCCGGAAAATGCGGCAGAGTCCCGCCGCAATCAGGCTCTTTCCCGCATTCGACATGGTCCCCTGTATCATGATGCGCATTGCCATAGCTTACTCCAATCTAAAAAATCTCCATGCCTCAAATAGCATGGAGATTATACTACATATCCGCCTCTTTTACCAGTATTTTAAGCTTATTCCCCGCTCTCATCCACCACAATCGGGGTAATGACAATCTTATCCGCCGCAATGTTGGTCTTGCGTTTTACAATATCTTCCACCTGTGCCCGCTTTGCATCCGTCACCTCTCCCATATTTAAGACAACGTCGCAGTTATCTTCCGTGATGCTCACCACCACATCGGAAAATCCCTTTGCCTCCAGCAGCATTTCCGCAGCTGCCTCCCGCTCGGCAATATCCGTCATGGCGATCATCTTGTTGACAGCATCCTGCTTTAAGCTCTCATCGATCGTCGTATTGTTTACAATCTCAAGCAGGGATTCCTTATTCTTGGAGCGGATCTGCTCGCGGTTTAATTTCATCTCCGCCGCATAATCGAGGTTCGCAATCGTCGTGCTTGTAAGCACCGCCTCCCCAGGATTCTCGACGTCCGCGGCACCGTCCGTCATCTGTGCCACATCCCCGGACTGCGCGGCATCCACTGCTGCCGTCTCCGTTCCTTCCACAAGCGCCAGTTCCTCCCCGGTTCCCTCATCGGTAAAGATCTCCTGCTCCGCAAGCATATCCTCCTCCGATATGTCGTATGTATCCTGCACCGTTCCCGCATCCGCGCTCGCTTCCGCCGTCACCTGGCCATCTTCCATATTGTTGTTCATGTAGCTGAAATATCCTGCCACCGCAATCATAAGTGCCAATGCTGTTATCACCAGCTGGTTTTTCCGAAATATTTTCTTCACTCCGATTCCTCCCTGGAACACATCTTAACTACTCTAATCCTATGCGGTTCCACCTTTAATAATGCCTGCACGGACTCTGAAATCTCAGAAACCGCCGCCGGGTTCCCGCCTCCCTCTGCGACCACCACAACGCCTGCCACCGTCGGCAGCGTCTCTTTCTGTACATACGGATATTTTTCATCTGCAGTCTCCACGTATACCGTCGAATCTTCCCCCGCCTGTTCTGTCACACTGCGCTCCCCGCCTCCGGAATCACGCTCGCCCGTCGAAGAGGAAGTTGTCTTTTTGTCCTTCTCCACAATCTGTTCGCCCCCGTCTGAAACGGTAATCATGACGTCCACTCTGCCCACCCCGTCCATCTGCATCAGAATATTCTCGAGCTTCTTCTCCAGATATTGGACATATTCCTGCTCTCCCTCCTCCGATGTCTGGCTGCCTGACGCCGTCCCTCCACTATCTCCTGACGCCGTTCTTCCGCTGCCGCCTGACGTCTCCTTTTCCCCCTGTGCCGTGTTATATGCCTTTTCTGCTGTGCCATCCCCACTCTCCACCGGCAGTGCAATCACAAGCAATAATATCCCCGCCAGCGCGAGCAGCAGCCAGTCGCTTTTCTTCCAGCTGCGCCAGTTTTTGTTCTGTAAGATCCGTTTCAGTTTTTCAGGCATTTACGTTCCTCCCACATAATTCACCCGTATTCCGGAATCCTCCATCCCGTAGTACGCCGCCAGTTCTTCCTTTACTTTCCCGCAGACCTCCTGCCCCTCCCCTGACTCTGCCGCATCTGACACGCTGATTCTTCCGACCGAAATCTCATCCGCGTTCTCATCTGTGATGTAAATACAAATCTCCTGCATCGTATGATCCTCCCCCAGTTCCACCGTAACGCTCTGGGTGCCAAGCCCGTACTCCTGCAGCATATCATCCACCTTCTCCCTGATATTTTCCGCGATGACATTCTCATACTCTGTGCGGTATCTGTCCTGATTCAGATAAGCGATTTTCTGCGTATCGCGGGAAATTCCGACAGTTTTTCCATGCACTGGGCATATGCCATTTTTCATAAAACGTATCTTTTCCGCCAAACAGTACAAACAGCGGTCTCAATGCTGCAAGCACCATCAGAAGCTGCGCGTAAAAACGGATATATTTCCGGTATTTGGTTTCCCCGGCGGCAGATAACTTAGCAGCACCAGAAGCACAAACAGAATGACAAATCCTCTCATATATGCGTTCATGGCACGTCCCCCTATGCATGTGATGTGACTGCCGCCGTCTGCAGCGCAATCGTAGCAAAAAACAGTACAATGCCATAGCAGACCAGCTTCAGATAAAGCACGCCTCCCTGCGCCATGCTCTTAATGCATCCGACAATCCTCTTATCCGCCACCGGCTCCGCCACCGCCGCCGCAAGTTTATAGAGAACTGACATACAGGCAAGCTTTAGAACCGGGATGCAGCCCACCGCAAGCAGCACGATCAGTGCCGTCACCCCCACACAGTTTTTGATCAGTATTCCGGCGCCGAACATAAGCTCCCCGATTCCTCCAAGCACATTCCCCACCCCCGGAATCATCATCGCCGCACGGCTGACCGCTCCGTTTAAAAGGCGGTCCTTTGCCGGTGCAAGCAGTCCCTGCATGACGTTTAATCCGAGCACCGCCATCATCGCGCTCTTCATCCCCCAGGAGATCACTCCAGCCAATAATTCCGTAAAATTCTGGAATTTTTCATCCTCGAAAAAGTGATTGAACAGCTCCGTCACCACATACACACGGATGAAGGGAAGCAGCACCGAAAGAAAGAGCCACTCCACCAGATAAATGACCAGAAACGCCAGCTGATAAAAGGCGGCGGAGCTCTCCGCCCCCGAGGAAAATACCATGCTGATGCCAAACGCCGGAATGAGTGCCTTCATAAAATCGATGCTGCCGTTTAGCGCTTCTTCCGCTACCGTTCCATAGATTTCAAAAGACTTTAGCAGCAGCACACAGAGCACGCCGTAGACCAGCAGGAAACAGATGTCGGAAACATAATTTTTCTCAAAGGTTCCCGAGAAATTCTTAAGCATGGAAAAACCCGCTGCAAGCAGCACCACCTCCACCAGAATTGTTTTGCCGGTCTTTATCTCATACAGCAGGGCATCACACAGCCACTGTCCGATTTTTTCCATGGAGGTCACTCCGATTCCATCCGCAAGCAGTTCCTGCACCATCACGGAGAAGCTGAATTTTTCCCTCTGCTCCGGAAACAGCTCCTCTTTGGTCCACGTATCCAGTTCCGCAAAGTCCAGATCTTCCAGAAACGTTTTTAAATATGTCTCCTGCGTCTTCTCCGCGCTCCCCGTCCCGCCGTCATAATCTGCCGCCTGCACAGTCACAGGCATTCCGGTCAAAACCAAAAACATGCACACCAGACAGAAGCTTCTCTTTCCACACTCTCTCATAAAAAACTCCCCACCGCGTCCAAAAATGCTCCAAACACAGGCACACTCACCACCAGAATGGACAGCTTTGCAAACATTTCAATCTGTCCTGCGATCGCAGAATAACCGGAATCCCTGCACAGGTTCGCCGCAAATTCCGCCACATACGTGATTCCCACCATCTTTACCACCAGCCGATGTATCTGCCATCGACCGGAAGCTGCGACTTGATGGAATCCACAAAGAGCAGTACAGTCTCCACCTTTGTGAGCAGATAGATAAAAATGCAGATTCCCACAACCATTGCAACAAACGTACTGTACTCTCCCTTTTCTCTCTTGAGCGGAATTGCAAGAAATACTCCCGCGATGCCAAGAACCGCTATTTTTACAATATCCATCGTTTTCTCCCGGCTTACAGCGCAAACAGCGACTGCATCGTCTCAAATAATTCATAGATATACGGAACGATCCAGAACAGCACAATGATAAGCCCGGCAAGGCTGGTCAAAAACGCATGCTCCTCCCTGCCGCTGTGCTTTAAGACCTGTCCGATCACTGTCACAAGAATCCCGACTGCCGCTATCTTAAAAATCAAATTCACGCTCATCGTATTTCTTTCCTTTCTGTTTTGCTTTCCTGCCGTCTAAATCAGAAGAATGACGAGCATTCCCCCCATCACCATACTGACAGTCGCATAAATCTTCTGCTTTTCTCCAAGCTCTCCCCGCACGGTTTTGATCCTGTCATCCAGCTGTTCTAAAATGAGCGTGAGTCTTCTGTGATTTTCTTCTTCGCTTCTCCCGAAAAGCGCGCCGCCCGCCTCCCCGATGAGCGCGCTCTCCTCTCCGGTTAAACACAGTTTTTTCCGATATTCCTCAAAAACCCTCTTCCACACCTGTTCCCCGTTTTTCTCGTTTTTCTCTATCAGGCAGTCTGCAATCTTCCGACAGATCTCATTTAATCGTTCATCCGGCGTTCTCACAAAGCATCCCAGCAGAACTTCCACCGGCTGTCTGGTTCCATTTCCGTAACAGGAAAGATCCACCAGAAGTTTCCGCAGCGCGTACAAAAGTGCCAGATGGTCTGCCAGTTCTCTTTTGTATGTGCCTGCCATCCCCGCCGCCGCGGCAAAGACCAGGATACTTCCCATGATTTTTAACATATCCGCTCCATCCGTTCATCATAGATTGTGGTGCTGCGCTCCCCGCGGGAATTCCGTTCAATCAATATGTAGCGCCCGAACAGCTTCTGTGTGACGCATGCCTGCAGATACGGTTTGTCCAGAAGCTCCTGCACACAGCCCGCATGCACGGTCCCGAGTACCCTGCACCCGCAGCACAGTGCCTGTTTTACCGCCGCAAAATCCTCCTTTCCACCAAGCTCATCCACCGCCAGAATCTGCGGCGACATGGAGCGCAGGAGCATCCGGATTCCCTCCGTTTTCTTACAGCCGTCCAGTACATCCGTGCGGGGGCCCAGATCATTCTGCGGAATTCCCAGGTGGCATGCGGCAATCTCGGAACGCTCGTCCACAACCCCCACTTTCATTCCGGGTGCACCCGCATCCCCCGCGGACAACTGCCGGATCAGATCACGCAAAAACGTCGTCTTCCCGATTCCGGGCGGCGAGAGCATCAGTGTATTATAGATACCGTCCGATCTCCTGATATGCGGAAGAATGTCATCCGCGCAGCCCCGTTTCTCGTGTGCAATCCGGACATTTAAAAAGGTGATATGGCTAAGACCCGTCACTTTCCCATCCTTTTTTACCACCTGTCCCGCCATTCCGATTCTATGTCCTCCCTCGATGGTAAGATAGCCCTCCTTTACCTCCTCACTGTAGGCGTAGAGTGAATAATCGCTGATATAGTTGAGCATCTCACGAAGGTCCTCCGGCGTCATCCGATAGCCGTTCTCATATCCGCAGGCAGAAGGCAGTGCATACGCGCCCTCCCGCCCCGGCAGGTAGCGGCTCTCCCCGCCGTAAATAAATTCAAGCGGACTGCCACCCGGACACGGATCTCCTCCAGTCCCGCCTTCCATGTATCGTTCGCCAGCGCCTCTCTTATATGCACCGGGAATATTTTGACGATCTCCAAAGCCATGCCCCCTTTCCGGCTATGTCTAATTCTATGACCTGTCCGAAAAAATATGACTGGTTTTTGCGTCGGTCATAAAAAAGCGCAAAAAAGAAGGAGCTGCCCACTTGAAGCAGACAGTCCCCTTTTGATGAGAGAAGTAATATGCGAAAAAGACCATGTCCTTCGATTTCTGATGGAATGCAGATGGAAATTCGTTGGAGAAAAATGTGAGCATTTCTTCCAGCTGAATGTTTGCATCGGATTCCGTGTCTCTTCCACGTTTGGACAATCCGACGGGTGCATGTCCGACACACCGGAGACAATGGGCGGACTTTCTGGTGTCCC
>ENA-OQDW01000072-OQDW01000072.1-human-gut-metagenome-genome-assembly--contig:-NODE-72-length-37441-cov-8.653696_pt1 | contig 37441 bp, 37 predicted proteins | sample MGYA00242784_ERZ504613 | MGnify/ENA primary metagenome ERZ504613 (study PRJEB26092, sample SAMD00036330) | human gut metagenome | host: Homo sapiens | study: EMG produced TPA metagenomics assembly of...
GTTCTGATAGTCTCGATGATGAGATTGTGGAGCTGGAGGAAGGCTACTTCCTCGGTGCCGTTTACTGTGCGGAGGGCTGTCGTCAAAGCCCAGGGCATGATAAAACTCAATGGTCTTGTTGATGTCGTTGGTAGGAATACCAATGTGCTGCACACCTGTTGTAAAATCTTTAATCTTCATAATGAATTTGTGTTTAGATGATTGTTATGATAAAACTTTCTGTGTTTCTTGAAGATTTAGAAGCGGATGATTTCTGCTCCAATCTGGAAATAACTCTGGTTGCTCTGCGGATTCCACATGCCCTTGGCGTAAACCGGAACGGTGTAGTTGCCGAGCTTGAGGTCGTGGGTGGCTTGCAGCGATACGTGAACTATGCCTGCCGTGGTTCCGAAGAAGTGAGCATCCTCGCCAGCTCTGTTCAGGGCGAAGGCTCCACCTACTCCTGCATCAACCTTCCAGCCATCCTTCTGGTAGATAGGGTATTCCGCATAGGTGAAGGTGGAATATTTCTGCTTCGTATTGTCGCTGTTGCGGTCGCGTCCGAAGACTACCGTTGACCAGCTCAGGAGCAGTGGAAACTTCTCGTCCCGAAACCGGTAGCTTAATGTAGCATCGAGAAATCGGCCCGTGGTATGGGCAGAGTAGTTCCAGTATTCCTTATTATTATAGGTGGCGCCAGGGGAGAAGTTGTAGGTGTCCCACAGGGCGAATCCCCAACCGCCAGCCTTCAGATTCAGATAATGATTAAACTCCTTGTAGGAGCCTTCCGAGTTGCAGCCTCCCCAAAGTCCCACGGTAACGTGGTCGTTGGCCATCGTATAGCTCAGGTCGGTGAGGAGGACGATGCCGTCGGAAACTTCCATGCCACGCCACAGATGATTGTTCTGCACGTTGGCTTTCAGATGGAGCTGTGCCTGAGCGTTTCCCAGGCAAGCAGCCATCATCAAAACAATAACTACAATTCTTTTCATGGTTTTACTACAAAATAAACTAATAAACCTAATTAACTATGAACCTTATAAACGTTAACTAATTACTTAAACCATATATTACTGATAATTATAATTTGCATATAATTTGGGCAAATAAGGCTTATCTTGTAAATTCCTTAGGCAAGACCGGCATGCTCCGTTCTGTGTACAGACGAATGCCGAAACCTTTACTGCCAATTCATGAGCTTCCTTTACGCTCTTACCCTTCAAGATGCTTGCCACGAATGCGCCTGTGAATGAATCACCGGCACCCACCGTATCAGCCACTTCCACCTTCGGAGTCTCGATAAACGAAACTTCGCCAGGGGTGAACACATAACTGCCGTTTACACCGCAGGTAAGAATGAGCATCTTCAGATTGTACTTGCCCAAGAGGAGCCAGCATTTGTTCTCCAGGTCGATGCCCGGATAGCCGAAGATGCGGCTTATGGTAATCAATTCCTCATCATTGATCTTGAGGATGTTGCATCGCTTGATGCTCTCGGTGATAATTTCCTTGGTATAGAATCCCTGACGGAGATTGATATCGAAGATTTTGAGGATTCCTTCTTCCTTCGGCATGTTATCGAGGAAGCGATAGATGGTGTTGCGAGAAACCTCGTTGCGCTGAGCCAGCGAACCGAAGCAGGCTGCGGTGCAATTCTTAGCCAATTCTTCTAGGGCTGGGGTGTAAGGGATGTTGTCCCAGGCTGCTCCCTCCTTGATGTCGTAGCAAGGAATGCCGTTGGCATCGAGTGAAACCTGGACGGTGCCTGTAGGGTAGGCTACCTTGTCTATCTGATAGTTGAGATGGTGATCGTTGAGTTCCTTCTCCAGTTCCTTGCCCAACTCATCATCGCCCATTGCGCTGACCGCACAGCTATTGAGTCCGAACTGCGAAACATGGTAAGCAAAGTTGGCTGGAGCGCCACCTAGCTTCTTTCCTTCAGGAAGCACATCGAAGAGTGCCTCGCCGATACCTATCACTGATTGTTTCTTTTCCATTGTCATTTTTACTTTAAGAATGTTAGAGATGTTACTTGATTTCTGTTGCAAAGGTAGCATTTTTCAGCTACCTTCACAAAGAAAAATCATCTAAACTTTCTGCAAACGTTCCCGCAATCGTTTCCAATTTCTGCAATCGTTTGCAGTATGTTTCTTCTCTTCTATCTCTTTACTTCTTCTCTCCAGGTTTCTGTTCGAAATCGATGAGAACCTTCATGCTGGTTTCGCGATGAGTGTCGATAAACTTGTAGGCATCATCGTATTCTTCGAAGGCGAAGCGGTTGCTTACGAGTGGTTTGAGGTTGACGATGCCCTTGCTTACGTAATCGATGGCTGTGAGATAATCTTCGTGGCGATACATCATTGAACCGATGAGTCTCAACTCATGCTCGCCCAGATAGAACATGCTGAGGGCTGGGTCCTTGGCAAAGACTGCCACAACCACGATGTCGCTACCTTTCTCGATGGTCTCCATCAGCGAACGGATGGAAACTTCTACACCTGCTACCTCGAAACCTACCTGATAGCCTTCCTCACCGAAAAGTTCCTGGGCTGCCTCCTTCAAGGTCTTCTTGGTGATGTTGAGGGTGTGCTTGATGCCGCATTCGCGAGCCTTAGCCAGGCGGAGGTCGCTTACATCGGTAATGAGTACATTCTTGGCGCCACGAGCAATGCAGAACTGGGCTATGAGGTTGCCGATGGTTCCTGCACCGCTCACAACTACATTCTTACCCTTCACATCGGTGCGGTTGCTGGCATGGGCACCAACGGCTGAAGGCTCAATCATGGCACCGTAGTCAAGGCTCATGCCTTCTGGCAACTTAGCCACGCGGTCGTCATCTACTACAAAGAAATCCTGTGCTGCACCATCTGCCTGGAAAGCCTGAACACGCAGGTGCTCACAAACATTATACTGTCCGCGCTTGCAAGGGTTGCACTTGCCGCAAACCAACTGTGGGCGAGCGGTGATGTGGTCGCCAGGCTTGCAGACGGTAACTTCGCTGCCTACAGCCATAACCACTCCTGAGTACTCATGTCCCTGAACCACTGGGTAGAAGGTGGCTGGGTGAAGACCGTGGTAAGAGTGAATCTCGCTACCGCAGATGCCGATGCGCTTGATGTTGACGAGAACCTGATGAGCAGTTAAGTCTGCTGCCTTTGGTTCTGCTACTTCCTTGAATTCGATATGCTTTGGTTCTACCAATATTGCCTGTCTCATAATTATAATGTTTTGAAATTGTTATTGTTATGTTGGTGGGATGGAAGATCCCGTTTTATCTTTGTATTCTTTTCTGAACCCACTTTTTAAGTGGGCTCTTTTTTATTTCTTCTTATTCTCCAGATCGGTCATGATCTGCTTGTATTGCTTCTTGTTGAGCTTGTAGAAGCAGAGGCATCCTGCGGTGACGATCCACAAGACTCCCGGAATGGTGCTGAAGGCGTGGTGCATGATGTTCAATACTTCTGGATTCTGCACAGCGTTGCTTACATATCCTGCACTGCCCAGGGCAATGGCGAGAAGCGATGTGCCGAGTGCCATTCCTATCTTGTTGCCCAGCGAGATGAAGGCGTATTGGAATCCGTCGTTTCTGATGCCCGTCTTCCACTCGCCATACTCCACACAGTCGGGGATGATGGCATAGATGGCTGTATTGAAGCCTGAGAAGAAGAACCACGACAAAGCTGAGAACAGATAGAACATGATGGCGCTGCCGTTAGGCTGAAGAAGTACAGACCTATCATCGTAATACCGGTGAGGAAAGCGAAGATGGCTGCCGTGAAACCCTTGTTGCCCGTTTTTCTGAATACCAGAGGGAAGCAGGCTGCACCTATGATGCTTGGCACGATGATGGCCATGGAATAGTAGGAGAAGAGTGTTGCTGAACCTTCCACATAAGTGAAATAGTAGAGCATGTCGGCGTTGCGTCCGTAGTGGATGAAACCGAAGAGCAACTGTCCTAAGAGGGCGACAGATAGGGCTTGTTCTTCATCACGGAGCGAAGCTGCACCTTTAGAGGGAGCTTCTGTCCCACAGGAACTTCTACCACTTCCTTGGTCTTGTGGAAGCAGAACAGATGGCAGGCAGCGAAGATGATGCCGTAGAGTACAGCCACAGCCAGATAACCATATTTGGTATCGCCTGCGCCAAACCAGCTGATGAGCGGAACGGTTACGATGTTGATTACTCCGATGGCCATCATGGCGCTCACCGAACGGCTGGTGTTGAGCTTGGCTCTCTCATCGATGTCTTGCGTCATGGCTCCGCAGAGTGTGCCGTAAGGCAGGTTCACGCAGGTATATCCCAGTACCAGGATGCAGTAGGTTACTGCCATATAGATAATCTTGGCGGTCTGGCTCCATTCCGGATGTGCCAGAAGGTGAGTATCAGTACCAGTGCGTGATAGGAGCTCCGAAGAGCAGCCATGGGCGGAATCGTCCCCATCGGGTGTGGGTCTTGTCGGTAAGTGTGCCGATGATGGGGTCGTTGATGGCGTCCCAGAATCGGGAAACAAGCATCAGGGTTGCTACGGCACTCATGCTGATTCCGAACACATCGGTGTAGAAAATCATGAGGAAATTGCCCACGAACATCCAACTGAAGTTGCAGCCCACATCGCCCATGCCGTAGGCGAGCTTACTGATGAAGGGAACCTTTCCCTGTGAATTGTTCTCTAGCGAAGTGTTCGCTTGAAATTTAGAATCTTGTTCCATATTTCTTTTTTTAGGTTTGATTGTGATACTTAATGTTGTTTATTCTTTGTTTTGTGTAGGAATAGAGCGATTTGAGAAATCGTTTTTCCTTTTCACGCTGCAAAGATAGAACGATTTTGCAGAAGAAACAAGAAAAAAAAACGATTCTTTTTTCGCAACCGTTCCCGCAACCGTTCCCATTTTCCGCAACCGTTCCCAAAAAGATTTCTCAGTTTTTTGTTGTTGCTTTCATAGAAAATAAGTATCTTTGCGGGCACATTTAACAAGAAAGAAAAAGAGATATGGCAAAATATGTAACCATCATGGATATTGCAAGGGAACTGGGGATTTCCAAGTCCACCGTTTCACGTGCTCTTTCGGGAGATACGGGTAATGTGAAGACGGAAACCTTGCAGAAGATATTGGCAACTGCCGAGCGGATGGGCTATCATCGCAACGAACTGGCTGTGAACTTTCGCCAGCAGAGTACTCATAACATCGGCATCATCATCCCCGAAATCGTAACAACGTTCTATATGACCTTTATCAATGATGCTCAAGCCATCTTGCGCAAGCAGGGGTATAAGGTAATGATTGCCATCTCTAACGAGAATCCTGAGCAGGAGAGAGAGAACATTCTGATGATGGAGCAGCTGCGTGTGGATGGCATCCTGATGAGTGCATGCGATAAGGAGCATAATGTGGACCTATATAATAAGGTGATAGAAAGGGGCATTCCCATTGTGTTTTTCGATAGAACGGTGGAGAAGGTAAAGGCTTCACAGGTGCACATGGACGATTACATCATGTCGTTTTTCATGGTGGAGACTTTGTTGCGCAAGGGGTATAAGCATATTATTCATATCCCGGGACCTGCTTATATCCGAAACAGCTATGAACGATTGAGGGGCTATCGGGATGCGCTGGAAAAGTTTCATATAGAGTATCAGGCGCAAGATGTCTTGTCGCCAGCCTTGTCGGCTGAAGAGGGTAGTTGGGTGATGGAGCGTTTCCTGGAGAAGAATGTGCCCTTTGATGCGGTATTTGGCTTTACGGAGACTGCTGTGTTGGGAGCCAAGAGTGCTATCCAGAAGCGTGGCTTGCGCATTCCGGAGGATGTGGCGCTTTGCTGCATGTCTGGCACAGCTCTGGCTACTTTGGTTCATCCTCAGTTGACGGTAGTGGAGCAGCCTATTGAGAAAATGGCGCAGGAAAGTTGCCGACTGCTGCTGGAGCATATTGCCGATGGTTATAGAAGGATAGAGGAAATTGCATTGAGAGGTGAAACTGTGATAAGGGAATCTACTTAATAAAGGTATCGGCTTCTGGAACCTGCATAAAAGAAACTGTTTTGGAAGACAGTATAAAAGAAACGGGTGTATCATCTATATTATTGAATGATACACCCGTTTTCTATTTCTTTATCTTAAGCATTTAAACTTAATCTATCTCCTTATCTTAAGCTTCCTCTTCCTCTTCTTCATTCTCCAGCAAATCGGTGCCGAGATGAGTGGTCTGTTCACGCTTCAATCGATCGCGCACCTCTTTTGGTTTGGTGGCGTAGGTAATCATTCGGATGGAATCGTTATAGCTTACGTACTTCCAGAGCCAGTTGAGCAATACCATTACCTTGTTCTTTACGCCGAGGATGGAGCGGAGGTGAACTACCAGCCACAATACCCAGGCAAAGAAGCCTTGGCTGTGGAACTTGCCAAGCTCTACTACAGCCTTGTGTCTTCCGATGGTAGCCATAGAACCCAGGTTCTTGTAGCGGAATGGCTTGAGCTGCTGGTCGATGTTTTGGGCTGAAGAACCAGGATGCTTCTCATTCTCCTCATCTGCCTTCGCAATCTTCTGGATATTCTTAGCCAGGAGTGCTGCCTGCTGAATGGCTACCTGTGCCAACTGTGGATGACCGCTAGGATAAGCTGGGTCTGTGGTCTGGATACACTGGTCGCCGATAGCGAAGAGACCGTCCATGCCAGGGATGCGGTTGAATTCATCTACTACGATTCGGAAACCACGGTCTAGATGGTCGCCATCGATACCTGTGATAGGCTGTGCCTTTACACCTGATACCCAGAGGAAGGTGCGGGTAGGAATCTCCTGACCGTCCTTCATCAGAACCTTGTGGTCCTTGTAGTCGGTTACCATTTTGCCAAACTGTACATCCACACCCATACTGGTAAGGAATTCGTATGCTTTCTTAGAAGAGTCCTGTGACATTCCGGCGAGCAGTCTGTCGCCCGCTTCCAGAAGATAGATGTGCATCAGAGATGAGTCCATATCAGGATAATCATAAGGAATCACGTAGTGCTTCATTTCAGAGAGGGCTCCGGCTATCTCCACACCTGTGGCACCACCGCCCACAATGACCACGTTCAGGAGTTCCTGTCGCTCCTCTTCTGTGGCACAGGTCAATGCACGTTCCAGGTTACTCAGCACAGCGTTGCGCAATCCCATTGCCTCTGAAACGGTCTTCATCGGAATCGCCCACTTCTCGATGTTGCATTGCCATAGAAATTGGTAGTGGTTCCTGCTGCGAACACCAGGTAATCGTACTCAATCTTACCGATGGAAGTCTGCAGAATCTTCTTGTCTGGGAATACGGCTCTCGCTTCTGCCATGCGGAAGTAGAAGTTCTTGCGCTTGCGGAAAATCTGGCGGAAAGGGAAGGAGATGGAACTTGGGTCGATACCTGCCGAAGCTATCTGATAGATAAGCGGAGGGAACTGATGGAAATTGTTCTTATCGATCAACACCACCTGCAGGTTTGAATTGCAGAGGTCTTCTGCCAAACGAAGACCACCGAGTCCGCCACCTACGATAACTACTCTCTTCAACTGATTTCTCTTGATATTAATGCTCATAACTACTGCTGTTTTTACATATTAATTACATATATTTGCTGAAAATTCTGTTCTCTATAAGGCGTAATGCCTGGTTCTTGCTGAAAATTCGACTGCAAAGGTACAACTTTTTAATGAGGAGGCAAAGGAAGATGGGTAGAAATATGGGATTGAAGCTTGTTGCAATCGTTCTCATTTTAGATTTAGTAAGATGAACTTGTAAAATGTAATATTCAGATAGCATTTTTATGAGCATTTTTTCGAGAAATGTTGTCGGTTTAAAGGAAAAGTTGTATATTTGCATCGACAACTTCAAAAGACGAACGATTTTTTAATAAAAAACATCATTATGAAACATGTTACAATTAAGGATATAGCCCGTTCTCTCTGCATCTCGGTCTCCACTGTTTCCAGAGCGTTGACGGATGACAAGAACATTCGCAAGGAGACGCGCGAGATGGTGGTGGAAGAGGCAAAACGACTCGGCTACAAGCGCAATCCGGTGGCGATGAACCTGAAGATGGGGCGTACGAACACCATTGGTGTCATCGTGCCGGAGATGCATACCCCTTATGCTTCGCAGGTGATTAATGGTATTCAGGACGTGCTCTACAAAAAGAACCAGAAGGTGATGATTGCCGAGAGCGATGAGAAACCGGAGCGGGAGTTGGAGAACCTGAAGATGATGGAGCAGTTTATGGTAGATGGTCTGATTGTGAGCCTCTGCAGCTACCGCAAGAACATAGAAATGTATCAGCAGTTGGCAGCAGATGGTATGGCGATAGTCTTCTACGACCGCATTCCATACGGATTGAAAATGCCGCAGGTGATGGTGGATGATAATGTTGATTCTTATTTCATGGTAGAGCATCTTATCCGCCTGGGCAGGAAGCGCATCGTCTATCTGCAGGGACCCGACGACATTTATAATGCCTATCAGCGAGGCTTGGGTTATCGTGAGGCGATGGAGAAATTCCATCTCTTCGACCCGGAGCTGATTGTGAAGACGGGAATGACCTTCAAGGATGGAGCTGATGCCATCGACCGTCTTATATATAATAAGGTGGAATTTGATGCCGTCTTCGCCTTTACTGATACTTTGGCGATAGGTGCGCAGAATCGACTCCGTGCCTTGGGTAGACGGGTGCCGGAAGAGATTTTCGTGGCTGGTTTTTCGGGTACCGAACTATCAACATCGTATCTCCTCAGATTACTACTATGGAGCCTCCGTTGGAGGAGATGGGCAGAAAGGCGGCAGAACTGGTGATGGAGAAAATCAATAATCCGGAGATGGAAGATAGACAGGTGGTGTTGAAGACCACGATGAAATGTAGAGAATCTACGGGAGAATAATCAAACTTCGTGGTTTCCGGTAATCACTAGAAAGTGGTTCTCGGTAATCGCCTGAAAGTATTTAAAACGTTTGCAGAAATTGGGAACGTTTGCGGGAACGTTTGCAAGTTTTTCGAAAAAAATATCTTTTTATCTCGAAAAAACGCAATATCTTTGCCATCGGAAACGGGAGATAAGATAGCTGAGGAAACTCCTCGGCTACTTGCTTCCCCAAAAATGAATAAACAATTAATATTTACAGCTAACAATAAAAGAATTATGGCAAATTTAATGAATGCAAACGCAGCAAATGCAGCTCAGGTAGTAAAAGGTTATGCTTATAACCGCAGTTTGGTAAAGGCAGGTATCCTGCACTTCGGAGTAGGTAACTTCCATCGTGCTCATCTGGAGTTCATGACCAACATGCTCCTCGAGAACAATACCCAGCAGAACTGGGGTATCTGTGGAGCAATGATTCTCCCAGGCGATGAGCGTCTCTACCACGCCCTGAAGAAGCAGGACGGTGAATACACCCTTACCGTATGTGGATGCGACGACAGCATCCAGGTTTTTCAGTTGGGTGCGCTCGTTGAACTCTATTGGGGCATTGAGGAGCAGGAACAGATTCTGAACAAGATTGCGTCTAAGGATATCAAGATCATCACCCTCACTATCACCGAGGGCGGATACAACATTTCACGTCAGAGTGGCGAATTCATGCTCGACAATGCGCAGGTGGCTCACGATATCGAGAATCCTGCCAAGCCGGTTACAGCCTTCGGATATGTAGCCGAGGGATTGCGCCGCCGCAAGGCAGCAGGCAATGGTCCTATCACTATCCTTTCCTGCGATAATCTGCAGCACAATGGCAATACAGCCCGCAAGGCTTTCATGACTTTCGTGGAAGCTCAGGACAAGGAACTCGCTGCCTGGATGGAGGAGAACGTTACCTTCCCTAACTCAATGGTTGACCGCATTACTCCAGCTACTCGTCCTGCCGACATCGAGCGACTGAATGCTCAGAACGGCACTTGCGATGAGGCTCCTGTTTATTGCGAGGATTTCATCCAGTGGGTAGTAGAGGATAATTTTGCAGCCGGTCGCCCAGCATGGGAAACCGTGGGCGCTCAGATGACCGACGATGTGACTGCCTTCGAGAATATGAAGCTTTCTCTCCTGAATGCTTCTCATACATTGCTCTCTTATCCATCTTTCCTCGGCGGTTACCGCAAGGTAGATGCAGCCATGCACGATGAGAGAATCCGTAAGTTTGTACGTGCCTTCATGGACGATGACATTACTCCTTACGTGCCAGCTCCAAAGGATACTGATCTCGAGGCATACAAGCAGTGCCTGGTTGAGCGCTTCGGCAACCGCATGGTCAGCGACCAGGTGGCTCGTCTCTGCTTCGATGGTGCCAGCAAGTTCCCGGTTTACGTAATGCCGAACCTGGAGAAGATGATTGCTGATGATGCTTCTGGCAAGCGCCAGAATGTGGAGTTCAAGCGTGTGGCTTACCTCTTTGCTGCTTACCGTCATTATCTGAAGTATCAGGTAGATGACAATGGTGATGCATTCGAAGTGGCAGATCCATGGCTTACCGTTGATGACCATAAGGCCATCGATAGCGATGATGCGCTCAATTTTCTCGGCATTTCAGCTTTACAAGTACCGATCTCAAGGCTGCTCCTCATTTCGTAGAGCTTTACTTGAAGATGGTAGAAGACATCAAGGCAAAGGGTGCCATGAAGGTTTTGGAAGATGAAATCTTGTAATATAGAGAGAAACTCTTGAAAATAAGAGTCAGGTGTTTTTATGGATTGTTTAATTCGTCGAAACACCTGACGATAGCGTAACTTTCTCTAATTTAAACCTAGATAAACATGAAACAATCGATAACGCTTAGGAGTGCAGGACCATTTCTACTCCTGACATTCATCTATTTTATAGTGGGCTTCCTTACTACCGTCAACGGTCAGTGTCAGGGTCCCTTGAAGATAGCCTTCCTCTCGGAGGTTACCACTACCAAGAACTCCCTGGCAACGCTCATCTCCTTCGCTTTCTTCCTGGGCTATCTGCTCAATAGTGCGAAGACGGGACGCTTGCTCAACAAAGTGGGCTATAAAAAGACGCTCATCCGTTCGATGCTGGTAATGGTGCTGGGACTTGCTTCTATCTTGCTTCGGCGCTGATTGCTGAATATTGGGGTGGGGCAGGCGTGCATCTCTCGCAGGATTTCGTACCATTCGGATATTTCGTTTTCCTTTTCGGATCTTATCTGATGGGTACGTCAGCGGCAATGCTTCAGGTGGTGATCAATCCTTACATTGCTGCCTATCCTTTGCCGGGAACCCAACCGGTGCAGCGCATGAACTTCACCTGTGCGGTGAATTCTTTCGGAACTACCATCGCTCCATTCTTCGTAACGGGCGTGATGTTTGCAGGTGTGTCCCTGGATTGTGTTTCTGCCAACCAGCTCACCATTCCATTCCTGGTAATGATGCTCATCATTGCCTTTACAACATGGAGCACTTCCAAGGCGAATCTTCCAGACATTGAGGGTACGAGAGAGGAAACTCAAAATGTGGAATCTGAAGGAAAGACAACTCCTTTTGATGATTCCAGAAATGCGAAGAAACGCAGCATCTGGTCGTTCCGCCATTTGAAATATGGTGTGATTACCATCTTCTTCTATGTGGGAACCGAGGTGGGAATCGGCAACAATATGAATCTCCATGCAATGGATTTGATGGGACATGGTTACGATTTTTCTCCAGCCTTCTTGCCACACTCTATTGGGGTGGATTCATGATTGGCAGAATGGTTTCTGCCGGTTTGAAGAACGTGGCACCTCGCCCTATGCTCATCACCGTTACGGTGGCGGCAATCGTATTGATGTCTGTTTCCATGTTTACCGAGAATCTCTGGCTGATGGCTGCTGTGGGATTATTTCATAGTGTGATGTGGAGTTGCATCTTTACTTTGGCGGTGGATGGCTTGAAGGAATATACTTCCAAGGCTTCGGGCGTGTTTATGATGGGAGTTTTCGGTGGTGCAGTATTCCCTGTGCTTCAGGGTTTGCTTGCCGATTATATCGGTTCGTGGCAGTTCACCTGGCTCGTTCCTCTCTTCTGCGAGTTCGTTATCCTTTGGTACGGACTTGTGGGGTATAAGAAGCAGGAAGCATAAAAGGCAATAGTTATAATAAATAATCGTTATAATAAACATAAAAACCGGGATGTTTTTTATTCGAAGCATCCCGGTTTTTCTATCTCTTCAATTTCTCTTTTTTATCATTCCGCAATCTGATGAATCACATAGGTAACCACGCCCCAAATCATGAAGCGGTTGGTTTCATCTACCCTGATAGGGAGAAGTTCTTGTTCCATGGGATGAGCCAGCCGAAGGTGCCGCTCTCGTCCATCTTGAACTGCTTGATGGTGAATTCGCCATCTACGAAGGCGATGACGAAATTGCCGTTTGAGGGTTCTATCTGCCGGTCAACTACAGCGAGATCACCGTCCAGAATGCCTGCATCCTGCATGCTGTCGCCAGATATGCGCACGTAGAAGGTGGCCTCACGATGGCGAACCAGAATATCGTTGAGGTCTATCTCTCCCTCCATATAGTCTTGGGCTGGCGAAGGGAAGCCTGCTTTTACGCTTTGCTCTGCCAGCGGAATAGGCATCTTGGCTCCGAATTCCGCAGGGTGAAATGTCAGTTTTATCTTGTTATCGTTATTCTTATTCATCTTGTTTTTCTTATTTATGGAACTCATTTTTAGAATGGGCTTATTCTGCCTCTCATTGAGTTTTTACTTTTAGAATATCATGGATGTTCGTGGTAAACTGCTTCGACATGTACTCGCGTTTCAGGTCGAATCGGCAGTCTGTGCCTTGTATGGCCTGGCGTATGGTGCCATAACCATTCTTCCGGTTGATGCGTCGATAGCCTCCATCAGCTTTTTTTGCTTGCTTCGGTCGATGGGGTCGAAGAGGTCTTGCTGGCGAGGATGGTCGGGTGAGATTTGCCACAGGATAACGCCAGCTTTCTTGAAGTGAAACGACATGTCGGGGTGATCGGGCCTGCTGTCTGCCATCGGTTTCGGGTATTTGGCACGGAGAATACTGAGGGCGGCACCTACTATTTCTTCCTGCGCATTAGTGGCGATGGGCAGGGTGAGGGAATCGTGGATGGTGTATTCAGGCACATGCTCGTTAAAACGGGAAGTCCATGCGAACACTGTGATGCCCTGACATACGCTACCTTGTCTCCTTAATTTTTCTGTACAACGTACAGCGAAATTAGCCACGGCTTCTTCTATCACATTTTTGTCGGTAATGCCCTCGTCGGCAAAACTCCTGCTGGTGCAGATGCTCTTCTTCTGCGGCAATTCCTCGATGCTGATGCAGCTTTCGCCATTCAGTTCTTTCCATGTTCTTAGGGTGGTGATATTGAAATGGCTGCGGACCCAACTTTCTTTCTTGTCGGCAAACTGAGCGGCGGTCCTGATGCCATATAATCGAGCTTTCGGGCTATCTGCCTGCCAATTCCCCATACATCTTCTATGGGGAAGAGAGACAGCGCCTTGTGTCTCCGTTCATCCGTGTCGATGAGGCAGCAGCCTTGGAAGCCCTTGTATTTCTTGGCGAATTTAGAGCGATTTTCGCCAATGTCTTCGTTTCTGCAATGCCTACGGATATCGGGATTCCAACAGCCCGAAGTACATCTGCCGATATTTTGGAGCCATAGCGATGGAGCAGGCTATCGGGCTTTTCTGATAGTTCGTCTATTGTCATTTTATTGAACAAAGTAGGATGGTCTTCCGCATGCTCCCGAAAGAAAACTTTCGCCATTGATTCGTCTGCCTCGAAGAAACTCTCATCGATAGAGTATTGGTCGATGCGTGGGGAATAATGGGATAGCATCGACATCACGCGGTTGGAGAGCGAACCGTAGAGCGTGTAGTTGCTCGAGAAGATAGCCACTCCTTCAGCCTCCAGTTTTTCCTTCACCTGATAGAACGGGTCGCCCATCTTATAGCCAATGCCTTGGCTTCTTCAGAGCGTGCGATGACGCACCCGTCGTTGTTGCTCAATACAACCACGGGCTTTCCTGTCAGGTCGGGGCGAAACACTCGCTCGCACGAACAGTAGAAGTTGTTGCAGTCTGCCAGTCCTATCATATCTTATCATTAACACCTCTTGTTATCACCAGAAATCCTGGTATGATGTGCAAAATACAAAAAATAATCCGAAAACGATAGTTTTTCATTCAAGTGTTTTTGTCGTTTCGTAATTTATTCTTACCTTTGTGGTCATAAGCTAGTATTGAAACATCATAAAACTGAACGATATGAATGATAAGAATAACATGTTGGCATTGAGCCAGGAGCGTTTTTCGGCTCGCAAGTTTACTCCGGAGGCGGTGAGCAGGAGAATCTGGACTATATCATGGAGTGTGTGCGCCTGGCACCATCGGCAGTGAACAGGCAGCCTTGGCGCTGGCTCATCGTGCGCTCAGAAGAGGCGAAGAAGAAACTGCAGGATTGCTACGACCGCGAATGGTTCAAGACGGCTCCTATATATATTATAGGTATGAAAAACGTGAATGAGAATTGGGTGCGCAGATATGATGAGAAACCGCATGGAGATATTGATGTGGCGATAGCGGCAGAGCATCTCTGTCTGGCTGCCACCGAAAAGGGACTGGGCACCTGCTGGGTCTGCAATTACGATACGGCGAAGATGCAGCAGTTCTTTCCGCGTGAGGGCTATGAGGCGGTGGTAATTATCCCTATAGGTCATATTGCCGAAGACTGTCCACGCGCTGAGAAGAAGCGTAAGGAGATGAGCGAAATCACGGAAGAAATCTAGATCTAAATATAAGAAGAAATCTAGTTCTGGTATAAAAACTGGTATAAAACGAAGCTGTATGGAAATGAACGAAGAATCCATCCTGGCATGGAATATCATAGAAAAGACAAGTGCCAACCTCTTCCTTACCGGAAAGGCGGGCACAGGTAAGACGACCTTTCTCAAGCGATTGAAAGAACAGTCGCCAAAACGAATGATTGTGCTTGCTCCTACGGGCATTGCAGCCATCAACGCCGGAGGAATGACCATCCATTCGTTCTTCCAGCTTCCCTTCTCGCCATACGTGCCGGGCACGACCTTTGGCAGTGGCGAACAGAAACGCTATCAGTTCAGCAAGCTCAAGCGCAATATCATCCGCAGTATCGACCTGCTCGTTATCGACGAAATCAGTATGGTGCGCAGCGATCTGCTCGATGCTGTAGATTCTGTGCTTCGCCAGTATCGCAAGCGCCACGATTTGCCTTTCGGTGGTGTGCAGCTCCTGATGATAGGCGATTTGCAGCAGCTGGCACCCGTGGTTACGCCACAGGAAGAGCATCTGCTGGGGCAGCATTATGATACTCCTTTCTTCTTCAGCAGCAACGCTCTGAAGCAGGTGGGTTATCTCACCATCGAACTTAAAAAGGTGTACAGGCAGCAGGATGAACAGTTTATCTCGCTGCTCAACCAGATTAGGGAGAACAAGGCTTCTGAAGCTACGCTGCAGGCTCTGAACCAGCGCTATATTCCAAATTTTGTACCACCAAAGGAGGGCAATTATATCAGGCTTACCACCCATAATGCACCTGCCCAGTATATCAACGAACAGCAGCTTGCTGCCTTGCCTGCGCAGTCATTTTCTTTTACAGCAGATATAGAGGGCGATTTCCCGGAAACATCTTATCCGGCCGATTTCAAGCTCACATTGAAGCCGGGAGCACAGGTGATGTTCATCAAGAACGACCCGCAGCACCGTTTTTATAATGGTATGATAGGCGAGGTGATAGGGGTTAGGACCGATGAAGACGGCAGCAAGATTACCGTTCGCAGTAAGGATTCGGGCGAGGAGTTTGACCTGGAGAAAATGGAGTGGACCAATGCGAAATATACGCTGAACGAGAAAACCAAGGAGATAGAGGAGACGGTGGAAGGAAAATTCATGCAGTATCCTTTGCGTCTGGCGTGGGCGATAACTATCCACAAGAGTCAGGGACTTACTTTCGAACATGCCATCATCGATGCTTCTCATTCTTTTACCCATGGTCAGACCTATGTGGCGCTGAGCCGCTGCAAGACTTTGGAGGGCATGGTGCTCAGTCAACCGCTTTCTCGCGGAGCCATTATCAGCAGTCAGACGGTGGATGCATTCACCAGCCAGCTTGCTGCGCCTAGTCAGGAGCAAATCAGCAGTCTGGAGCTGCAATACATCATTTATTGCATCAGCGAACTCTTCGATTTTTATTCCATCAGAGCCAGCTATGAGCATCTGATGCGCTGCCTGGTAGAGTTTTTTAATGGTAAATATCCGCGTGTGGTAAGCGAGTATCAGAAGCTGCAGGTGGTGCTGAAGAGTCTGATAGCCGTATCGGATAAATTCCGTGTGCAGTATACGGGTATGCTTGCCAGAAATCCTGATGTAAGACAGGCTGAGCTGCAAGACCGTATTCATAAGGGAGCTATGTATTTTCTTGACAAAATCGGCATTCTGAGTGATTTAATCAGAAAGTCGAATCTTGATACAGACAACAAGGTGGCTAGGAAACAGTTTGAAGACCGTTTCTCTGTTTTCTCAGAGGATGTAAAATTAAAAGAACGGCTTTTGAAGTATGAATGTAGTGCAGAATTCACGGTAACAGATTATCTGAAAAAGAAGGCGCAGTTCTTGCTGTTGGATGCAGATGCCTCATCAGATAGCGGTTCGGGCAGAAAGTCAAGGAGACAGAAGAAACCGAATGAACCGAAGGAACCGAAGGTGCCGAAAGTCGCTTCGAAGGAGGTAAGTTATGATTTCTATATGCAGGGAATGACGGTAGATCAGATTGCTGCTAAGCGGGGTTATACAAAAGGCACCATTATTGGTCATCTTACTCCTTATGTGAAAGAGGGAAAGATTGGTTTACGGGCGCTGATTTCAAGTGCCCATGAAAAGAAAATCCGTGATTTCATGAAGGCTCATCCAGAATTGGAGCTTTTTAGCGAAATAAAGGAAGCTTTGGGAGCCGGTATTGAGTATTACGAAATCAAACTGGTTCATGATTTGATGGAGGGGGAATAAAGCATTCTTCCGCCATATTATAATAATAGCCGTAACTATATTTGCAGTAGTTACGGCTATTTTTTTTAAAATTATCTAGAGTTGGCTCACAGCCTCTTCCAGCTGCTGCAAAGCCTGTTTGATAATACTTCTTGGTGCAGCTACATTCAATCGCATGAATCCTTCTCCGCCAGGACCGAACATCTCTCCATCATTCAATGCCAGATGCGCCTTGTCGATGAATAGGTCGAGAAGTGCATCGTGAGAAAGATGCAGATTACGGCAGTTGAGCCATACGAGGAAGGAAGCCTGTGGACGCAACGGGCGAATGCCCGGAATATGTTCACGGCAGTAATCTTCTACAAACCGGATATTGTCCTCAATATAGGCAAGCATCGCCTTGCGCCATTCTTCTCCCTTGCGGAAGGCTGCGATAGTGGCGATAGGAGCAAAGAGGGTTGGCTCATCCAACTCGTTAGCGCTTAACCATTTGTAAAATCTATTCCGAATATCTTCGTTTGGAATAATGGCGTAGCTGCTCACAATTCCAGCTATATTGAAGGTCTTGGAAGGAGCCTGGAAGGTGATGCTGATGTTGCGTGCCTTGTCTGAAACCGAAGCAAACGGGATGTGCTTGTGGCCGAAGAGCGCCATATCCGCGTGAATCTCATCGCTGATAACGAGCAGATGGTGCTCATAGCAGAAGTCGGCAAGCTGCTGCAGGGTTTCCTTGCTCCAGGTAATACCGCCCGGATTATGAGGATTGCAGAGAATGAGAATCTTGCATTTCTCATCGCAAACCTTCTCGAGATTTTTGAAGTCCATCTCGTAATATCCGTCTTCCCTCATCTTCAGCGGATTGAAGACCACCTCTCTGCCATTACCCTCTGGGGTGAGGCGGAATGGGTGATAAACGGGAGGCTGGATGATGACTTTTTCGTCAGGCTGGGTGAAGACATTCACCACGAGTCCGATGCCTTTAACAATACCAGGAATGAATCTTATCCACTCTCGCTTCACATCCCACTGGTGGTGGTCGCGAACCCAGTCGATGATGCTAGGCAGGTAATCTTCCGGTTCCATCGTGTAACCGAAAAGAGAGTGTTCCAGACGTGCCTTGAGGGCATCTGTAATGAAAGATGGGGTCTCGAAATCCATATCAGCTACCCAAAGTGGCAGCAGATCATCTCGCCCCCAACGAGGCAACAGGGCGCCATGCTTCAGGTCGTCGCTGCCCGAACGGTCTATGACTTTATCGAAATTGTACATTTTACTTTGAACTTTGAACTTTGAACATTGAACATTGAACTTTATGATTAGTCCTTTTTACTTAGCCCTATTAACTATAAACTATCAATTATAAACTATTAACCGCCTGCTTGATGTCTTCGAAGAGATCATCCACATCTTCCAAGCCGATGCTCAATCGGATCGTGGTGTCTTTCACATCCATCGACTTGCGCATACTCTCAGAGAAAGCTCCGAAGATGGTGCTTGCCGGATGAATGGCGAGCGAACGGTTGTCGAAGAGGTTGGTGGCGCGATGGATGAGCTTCAGATTGTTCAGAAAACTGAAGCAGGCTTCCTTGTTCTCCAGGTCGATGCAGATCATGGCTCCCGCTGTTTTTCCAAACTGGCGCTGCGCCAACTCGTGATAAGGATTATCCTCCAGACCAACATAGTTTACATATTTTATCTGAGGCAGAGAGCGCAGCTTCTTGGCAAGCTCTAGGGCATTGCTGCTCTGCACACGATAGCGAGCATCGAGCGTTTCAAGTCCGATGGTTTGCATATAAGCTACCTGTGGGGTCATATAGGCTCCGAAATTGAAGAGCATTTCTCCATAAAGACGCTTGGCGAAATCGCCGTTGTAAGGAGTACCGTAGTCGATAACCAGACCGCCGAGCGAAGTAGCACCGCCGCTTACATATTTAGAACTGGAAACCACCTCAATATCTACTCCCAGACTCTTAGCCGAGAATTGTGTGAAAGGAATCACGGTAGAATCCACCACCAAAGGTACATTTTTTTCATGTGCCACTTCAGAGATGGCTTTCAGGTCAGCAACCTCCAGCTGTGGGTTGGTCAGAATTTCGAGAAATACGCAGCAGGTGTCATCATCAATGGCTTCGCGCACGGCTTCGATATTGGTCAAATCGCGCAAACGCACCTTTACGCCAAAACGGCGCAGAGTGGCTACGAGCAGGGCGTAAGTATTGCCGAAGAGATGCTTGGATGTAACAATATTTTTGCCTTGTGCTGCCAGCGCCATGAGGGTGTTGCTGATGGACGCCATTCCTGAGTTGAAGGCGGTGGCATGAGCAGCATCGGTAAGGGCTGCCACACGGCGCTCCAGGTTGGTCACCGTAGGGTTCTCTACGCGCGAATAATCTGGAGCCTTGATCTTGTCGGTGAATGCTTCAGCCATGACGGCAGCATTGTCGAATTCGTAGGCAAGGGTGTTATATACTGGCACGCTCAGCGAGTCGTATGCATCGCGGCGCTCATATTCCAAATGAATAGCTTGAGTCTGTTTCTTCATTATTCTGTTATTTTATGTGATATTTTGCGTGCAAAAGTACAAAAAAGAAATCAAATAGACAATAAATCGCATAAAAAAAAACGAGTTGCGAATGCTTTTTATGCATTGCAACTCGTTGGAGAGGGGTTTAACCCAACAATAACCTACTGGCTCATCCGATTAACTTAAAGATAACATTTGTAAGGCAAAAATGCAGTAAAAAGAGCAATTTGTAACACAAATATTCGTTTATCTCGATTTTTATTTGTAATTTCGCACCAAAATCAAAATATGGATATTTATGAATAAACTGATTCAGAAAACAACAAAAAGCGGGCTGCTGGCAGCTGCCCTGATGGCTTCAATCTCTGCCAGTTCCGAAACCATAGAGGTGAAAACGCTGAAATATGCAGGCCCCTATGCCGTAGCACAGCCTTGGATGGCTGACAGTGTGAACATCAAGGGCGAAGCGTTCGACCTTAAGCAGCTGCTCGATTCGCCGCTGTCTTTCACCTTATTAAATAAGGGTAAGGAGGTGAGTGCAGCCCAACTCCTTGCCGACAAGCAGGATGCGCTCCATCTGGCTTCTTTCTGCGTTTCTAACACCCAGCGCACCAAAGCAACCATCGCGGTAGAAGGATTGGAGCAATACCGCCTGTTCGTTGACGGCGAACAGGTAGCGGTGAACGGCAATAAGGCTGAAACCATCCTGACTCCTTCGCAGCATACGGTTGTCATCAAATATCTTACCCGGAAGAATGCATCTTCTGATAAGAAATCTATCAAGTTGACTGTAACCGCAGCCAACGGCGCTCCGCTTTCTGTAGGCGATGCGGCAGCCAAGCGCGCCTATAATATCTATGATGTGATTTGTGCGCCCAACTATCCGAGTGTTTCTATCTCACCAAACGGAAAGTTTATCGTTGTTCGGAAAACATGGGTAGATAGAAAAGGTAATAACCATAGCGTTAGTGAATTGCGCAACTCTCAGACTAACAGACTGATGGCTACATTTGAGGAGAGTGTAAAATGGATGCCTTCAAGCAATAAACTGTATTTCACCCAGAAGGCGAGCGACAGCAGTATTGCCGGAGAAGAAAAGCAGGATGGCACATTGCAGCTCATCACCATCAATCCGCTGACGATGGAGCGCGAAGTGCTGGCAAGCCATCTTCCTGAAGGCTGGTTCCAGTTTACACCCGATGAAAAAACACTCATCTATACGCTCACTACTGAAGGCAGAAAAAAGGATCCGCAAGTTTATGATGTAAAAGAACCGGAAGACAGACAGCCTGGTTGGCGCGAACGCAGCAATTTGGCTAAATACGACCTTGCATCGGGCATTCTCCAGCCGCTTACCTTCGGTTACCACAACATCTATCTGATGGATATTTCTGCCGATTCGCGTTATCTGCTGATAGGAAAGGGAGAGGAGCGACTCACCAAGCGTCCTACAACCCTGACATCATTCTACCGCCTGGATTTAGGCAGTATGAATGCATCTGGAGCCACAACGCCAAAGGTAGAAACCCTGATAGAAAAGGGCGAATTTCTGAACAGCGCCCAGTTCTCACCTGATGGCAAGAGCATTCTCGTGAGCGCTTCGCCGGAAGCTTTCAACGGCATTGGAAAGAATGTGGAAGAAGGACAGACACCTAGCATGATCGACACCCAGCTCTATCTGATGACCTTGTCGGATAAGAAGGTTCGTCCGCTGACCAAGGATTTCAATCCGAACGTGCAGAGTGTGGAATGGAGCAAGGTCGATGGAAACATCTATTTTACAGCCGAAGATAAAGACTGCGTGCATCTCTTCCAGCTCAATCCGAAATCGGGCAAGTTTACGCTTCTCAAGACTCCTGAAGAGTACATCAAGAGTTTCTCGCTTGCATCTTCTGCAGCAGAAATGGCTTTCTCCGGTCAGAGTGCATCCAATGCCGACCGACTCTATAAGATGAATACGAAGGCGCTGAAATCGCAATTGGTTGACGATTTGAGTGCGCGCGAACTGAAGAATGTTGAACTGGGCGAATGCAAGGCTTGGAATTTTGTCAATTCAAGAGGCGACACCCTTTGCTGCCGTTACTATCTGCCACCTCATTTTGATGCTGCCAAGAAGTATCCGATGATAGTGAATTATTATGGCGGATGCAGTCCTACGAGCCGCATGTTCCAGAGCCGTTATCCTCATCATGTTTATGCAGCGATGGGCTATGTAGTGCTGGTTGTGAATCCTAGTGGAGCCACCGGATTCGGTCAGAAATTCTCTGCCCGCCATGTAGATACGGCAGGCGAGGGAGTGGCTGAAGACATCATCTCCAGCACTCAGGCTTTCTGCGATGAGCATGCTTTCGTAAACCGCAAGAAGATAGGCTGCATTGGCGCCAGCTACGGCGGATTCATGACTCAGTATCTTCAGACCAAGACCGACCTCTTTGCTGCTGCCATCTCGCATGCAGGCATCAGCGACCACACCAGCTATTGGGGTGAGGGCTATTGGGGCTACAGCTACAGCGAAGTTTCTATGGCGAACGAATATCCTTGGACCAACAAGCATCTCTTTGTAGATCAGAGTCCGCTCTATAATGCCGACAAGATTCATACTCCGCTGCTGTTTGTTCACGGTACGGCAGATAATAATGTGCCTGTGGGCGAGAGCATCCAGCTCTATACAGCGCTGAAACTCCTTGGCCGTCCTACGGCGATGGTATTGGTAGATGGTCAGGATCATCACATCATCGACTACGAGAAGCGACTGAAATGGCAGAACACCATCTTTGCCTGGTTTGCCAAGTGGTTGCAGGATGATGCTTCCTGGTGGACGGAAATGTATGGTGATGAAAAGATGTAGATGTTTATTTCTTGCAGTTTAGCGTGATAAGCAGGGAAATCATGGCGAAGGCGATTCCTACGATGCAGACACCGAGCCAGTCGGCTTGCGTCCAGATGTAACCGGCACAGAAAGTGCCTAGCGAACCACCGATGAAATAGCTGGTCATGAAGATGGTGTTGGCGCGGTTGGAAGCCTGCGGAACCTCCTGCAGGCAACCACTCTGATTGCTGAGCTGCTGACATTGCAGACCGATGTCAACCAGAATGATGGCTGCGATGAGTCCGGCGTAAGTATCGCCGAAAAGCAAGGCTATTGCCCAGGCGATGATCTGCATTCCTGCTCCGAACAGATTGAATTTTCGAATGCCAAACCTAGGAACCAGTTTTCCCACACCACTGGCAGCAACGGCTCCCATGATTCCGCAAAGTCCGAGCATTCCTACCATATCACTTCCTGCGCTGAAAGGTGCTGCGCCAGATGGAACGCCAGACAAGACCATATTGCCATCATACTGCCGAACCCGAAGGCTGCACGGGTGGAATAGATGCGGATAGAAGAATGGAAAAAGAAAATTTCTGCTATCGTGGTCATCAGTCCTCTGTAGGTTCCTACATAGTTGCGCTTCATCTCAGGCATCATCAGCAGCATGATTCCCATGCAAACCACCATCACGAAAGCAGCTATGATAAACATCTCCCGCCATCCCAGCCATTCGCCGATGTAACCGCTGATTACTCGTGAGGCGAGAATGCCCGTCAGCAGTCCGGAGAGTACAATGCCCATATTCCTGCTCTTGTTCTTGGGTTCCGAAAACTGTCCGGCTATCGGAATGAAGAACTGCGGAATCACCGAACAGGCTCCAATCAGCAGTGAAGCTCCCCAGAGCATCCATACGTTTTGCGCTGCAGCCATCACGATAGCCATCAATGCAGCAATGGTCATATTGACAAGGATGAGTTTCTTGCGCGAAAGCATGTCGCCCAAGGGGATGAGGAAGAATAAGCCCAGCGCATAACCTATCTGGGTAATGACGGTGATGAGGTTAGCCTTCTGCTCGGTAATATCCAGGTCGTGGCGGATGAGTTCGAGAAGCGGCTGATTGTAGTAGCAGTTGGCTACGGTGAGTCCTGCGACGATAGCCATCATCAGGAGAATGCTGCGGGGAATGCCCTGATTTTCTTTTAGTTGTATCATTTTCTGTCTGTTTGTTTCTTTGTTTTGAGTGCAAAGTTACGAAAAAATTCCCGGCAATCAAAGTTTTTGGGGACGATTTCTTGGGAAAATCTTCTGTTCTTTCCCTCGCGCGCGTACCTTATTATATGTATATAGTACTGCTCTGAAGAGGTGTTGGCGCGCACCCTTATTACGCTAAAAAACACCGAAAAGTGTTAAAATTAGGCTGTTTCCGAGCACACCAAAAACTTTAACCTTTGTTAGCACTTTATAAGTGGTTGATTTATAGCGATTTGTAATTTTGTTACAAAATCACCTAAAAAAAAATCGCAAAAAAAAGAACAACGTATCAAAAAAATGCTTACCTTTGCATCGTTCAAAAGAACAAATGATTGTTTTACAGATTTTAAAAAAGCAAAGAAAATGAAGAAATTAGTTTTTATGTTCGTAGCTATCGCAGCTATCTCTTTCGCATCATGTGGTAACAAAACAGCTCAGAACACAGCTTCTGCTGATTCTGACACAGCTCAGGTAGATACAACTGCTGCTGACACTGCTGCTGCTGATACAGCTGCTGCTGATTCTGCTAAGTAATTTGAAATTACTTGCGAACGAAAAAATGAGAGAAACAACCGCTGGACTTCGGTCTAGCGGCTTTTTCGTTTTATAGAGACTATGTTTCATTTTTTTTAGGTTACCTTTTAGAATTTTAGAAAAGATAATTTATGATAGATTCAAGTGCCTTCCAAGGTAAAAAGGCAGCTTACTATACGCTAGGCTGCAAACTCAACTTCTCTGAAACTTCCACTTTTGGCAAAATGCTCGAAGATATGGGCGTCATTACTGCTAAAAAGGGGGAGAAAGCTGATATTTGTCTGATTAACACCTGCTCGGTAACAGAAGTTGCCGATCATAAATGCCGTCAGGCTATCCACCGGATGGTGAGAAACAATCCGGGCGCATTCGTTATCGTGACGGGCTGTTATGCGCAGCTCGAATCTGAGAATGTCAGCAAGATAGAGGGTGTAGACCTCGTGTTGGGTGCTAACGAGAAGGCGCACTTGATTCAATATCTCAGCGATGCATGGGCGCAGAAATTTGCTCAGGAAAACGGATTGGCTGCTCAGACTCCTCAGAATGTCGATGCAGAAAGTTCTCAGAACGACGATGCTGAAAACTCTCAGAATGGCGATGCTGCGGCTCTTCATCAGCATTATAGCGTGAAGACCAAGGAAATCAAGACCTTCCAGCCTTCTTGCTCGCGTGGCAACCGTACCCGTTATTTCCTGAAGGTGCAGGACGGCTGCAATTATTATTGCACCTATTGCACCATTCCATTTGCCCGAGGCAATTCGCGCAATCCGAGCATCCAGTCGCTTGTGGCTCAATGTGAGCAGGCGGCTGCTGAAGGCGGTAAGGAAATCGTCATTACCGGTGTGAATATCGGCGATTTCGGTCAGACTACCCACGAGCGATTCATCGACCTTGTCAAGGCGATGGATCAGGTAGAAGGAATCAAGCGTTACCGCATCTCGAGTCTGGAGCCTGATCTCTGTGATGATGATCTCATAGAGTATTGTGCCCAGAGCCGTGCCTTTATGCCTCATTTCCACATTCCTCTGCAGAGCGGAAGCGATGAGGTGCTCAAGCTGATGCACCGCCGTTACGACAAGGCGCTCTTTGCCCACAAGGTGAATCTTATCAAGGAGAAAATGCCTGATGCGTTTATCGGTGTTGATGTGATGGTGGGCTGTCGCGGCGAAACTCCGGAGTGTTTTGAAGAATGCTATGAGTTCCTGAAGAGTCTGCCCTGTTACCCAGCTTCATGTCTTCCCTTATTCTGAGCGTCCGGGTACGGCTGCCTTGAAGATTCCGTATGTGGTTGACGAGAAGGAGAAGAAGAAACGCTCTAAGCGACTGTTGGAGTTGAGCGATCAGAAGACGCAGGAATTCTATGCTCAATACATTGGTACTGAGGCTGAGGTTCTCTTCGAAAAGGCGCCAAGAGGTAAGGCAATGCATGGATTCACCAAGAACTATATCCGCGTAGAACTTTCGCCGGCTCTCGCCAAGGAAGAATACGACAACCAGCTTATCAAGGTTCGCCTGGGTGATTTCAATCACGATAAGACGGCGCTGAAGGGAGAGCTTCTTTAGTTGATAGTTTATAGTAAATAGGGCTTGTTGATAGTTTATAATTGATAGTTTATAGTTAATAGGGCTAAGTAAAAAGGGTTAATCGTAAAGTTCAAAGTCCAATGTATTACAACGATTTTGGAACATGGATCCGGAAGCAGTTCCTGATTTCCGTGTTCAGAAGATTTCGATAGACGCGGGATTCTCCTGTCCTAACAGAGATGGGAGGATTTCGAGTGGCGGATGTACGTATTGTGACAACCGCACCTTCAATCCGAGCTATTGCGACCGGAAAAAGTCGATTACTGAACAGCTGGAGGAGGGAAAGGCTTTCTTCAGCAGGAAGTATCCTGATATGAAATATCTGGCTTATTTCCAGGCTTATACCAATACATACGCCAGGGTGGAGCAACTGAGGCAGATGTATGAAGAGGCTCTTGAGGTGGAAGATGTGGTGGGAATCGTTATCGGAACCCGTCCGGATTGTGTGAGCGATGAATTGCTCGATTATCTGGAAGAACTGAACCGCCGAACCTTCGTGCTGGTGGAATATGGCATTGAGAGTGCCAATGATGAAACCTTGAAACGCATCAACCGCGGACATGATTTTGCCTGTTGCCGTAGTGCCGTAGAGCGTACTCATGCCAGGGGAATCCTTACGGGCGGCCACATCATCATCGGCTTGCCGGGAGAAGATGCGGAAGAAAGTCTGCGCCAGGCTCCTCTCATCTCTTCCTTGCCGCTTGATATTCTCAAGATTCATCAGATGCAGATTATCAGGGCACCCGGCTGGCACAGGAATATGCTGAGCATCCCTTCCATGTTTACACGGTAGAGGAATATATTGATGTCATCGTGAAATACATCCGTCTGCTCAGAAAGGATTTGGTGCTGGAGCGCTTCGTCAGTCAGTCGCCCAAAGAACTGCTGGTTGCTCCCAAATGGGGACTCAAGAACTATGAGTTTACCAATCTCCTGAATAACAGATTAAAGAGTTTACAATAAATATGGCAAAAGTAGCAATCGTTATATTAAACTGGAATGGACAGAAGATGCTGGCAAAGTATCTTCCGAATGTCATCGAATATTCCCGTCAGGATGCTGAAATCTGGGTGGCAGACAATTCTTCTTCTGATGGTTCGATGCACCTTCTGGAGACTCAGTTTCCTCAGGTGAAGACCATCGTGCTGGAGCAGAATTTCGGCTTTGCAGAAGGCTATAACCGTGCCTTGAAGCAGATTGATGCAACGTATTATGTGCTCCTGAATAGCGATGTGGAGGTTTCGCATCATTGGCTTACACCGCTCATCGAGTTTATGGATTCGCATCAGCAGGTGGCTGCCTGCCAGCCTAAGTTGCTTGCCGAATACGATAAGGACAGCTTTGAGTATGCTGGCGCTTGCGGCGGATTCCTCGACAAATACGGCTATCCGTTCTGTCGCGGCCGCATCTTTGATACGGTAGAGCGCGATAACGGGCAGTATGATTACCAGCAGGAAATCTTGTGGGCTACGGGTGCCTGTATGATGATCCGCTCAAAGGATTATTGGACTGCTGGCGGTTTAGACGGCCGTTTCTTTGCTCATAATGAAGAGATAGATCTTTGTTGGCGCTTGCGTCTGATGGGCAGAAAAATCTACTGCATTCCTGAGAGTGAGGTTTATCATGTGGGTGGTGGAACCCTGCCGAAAAGCAATCCGATGAAGACTTATCTGAATTTCAGAAATAATTTAACCATGCTTTATAAGAATCTGAGTGATACGGAGTTGACTCATGTGATGCGTATGCGCAGATTCCTGGATTACCTTGCTGCTTTCGAGACATTGGTTCTGAATCGCAACTGGGGTGACTTCAAGGCTATCTTCAAGGCGCGCAGGCTTTCAAGGCATGGAAACATGAGTTTGACGAAGATCGCAGAAAGATACAGGCGGGCAGGGTGAAGGAGGAGATTCCGCAGGTTTACAATCTCTCTATCATCTGGCAATATTACGCCAAGGGCAAGAAACTCTTCTCGCAGTTGTAGACTATTAATAAACAAACTTAAAAATAAAATCTATGAAGAAAAAACAAATGATGATGGCGCTGGTTTCGCTGATAGTTCTGTCAGCCCAGGCGCAGGTTAATTTCCAGGTGTCGGTTTCCAATCCTTCCAAGGTGGCAAGAACCGATGCTCCGGTGGTGGTAGATCTCAGCAAGTTGGGAGCTATTGGTGACATTCAGCGCGCTGTAGTAACCGTTGACGGTAAGGAGATTCCTTCCCAGCTCGACGACATCAACCGCGATTGTACCAACGATGAACTCTGTTTCCTTGCCGATTTAGGCAAGAAAGAAACCAAGACCTATCAGGTGCATCTCTATCGTGAGGGTGAGCAGGCACAGTATCCGGCTCGTACCTTTGCCGAACTCTGTCTGCCAAGCAAAAACAGGAAGCTGGCTAAGAACAGGCAGGATATTTATCTGCGCAGCATCTCGTTTGATAAGAAGACCAAGGACCCTTATCACTACGTCCATTCTCATGGCATCTGCTTCGAAAGCGAACTGATTGCCATGCGTGTTTATTTCGACCAGCGTCAGACCATCGACCTTTATGGCAAAATCAACAAGGGACTGGTGGTTCAGGATACACAGTTCTATCCTTCAGAAGAGCAGATTCAGGCTGGTTCGGGCGATGATTGTCTCTGGGTAGGCAATACCTACGGGCTGGGTGCGCTCCGTGGCTGGGACGGTAAAGACCAGGTGCTGTTCAACAACGTGAAATATCAGGAGCAGCGCGTCATTTCAGAAGGTCCGCTCCGTGCCATCGTCGAGGTAGTGGATAAGGGTTGGGTTCCGGCTCCGGGTTTGCAGCCTGTCAATGCCACCATCCGCTACACCATCTATGCCGGTCATCGCGATTTCGATGTAGATGTATTCTTCAACAAGGATGTTTCTGATTATCAGTTTGCTACAGGACTCATCAACGTAAAGGGTTCCAGCGAATTTGCTGATGGCAAGGGATTGCGAGGCTGTTACGGCAGCGACTGGCCAACAGGCAAGGACGATGGAAAGCATAAGCTGGAGACCGTAGGCTTGGGCATTTATGTGCCACAGTCAGCCTGGTAAGTCAGCAGCCAGCCAATAAGGATTGCTATACTCAGGTAGTGAAACCTGCAGGCAGCCAGCTCAGTTATAAGCTTGCTTATACCAGTGCCAACGAAACCTATGGTTTCAAGGGCGAGAAGGAGTGGTATGAGTGGTTGAAAGCCTGGAAGAAGCAGATAGAAGAGCCGGTTCAGGTTTCAGTTTCTGTCATCATCCGATAAGCAGAAAACTGCGCAAATAGCCAGCAATGAGCAAAAAAGCCTTACGTTTTGCTCATTGCTGGTTATTTTGCAAACAATTTTAAGAGAAAAACCCATTTTTTTTGCGAATGCGTATGATTTTTTAGCAAAAAAGCTTGGTAATTTAAATAATTTTTAGTATTTTTGCAGACGTAACTCGAAGATTTGTAAATTATCGTGAAAAGGTTTTTTAATTATATAGTCATATTAGCAATCGTGCTTCTCAGTTCGGCCTGCGAGTTTAAGTTCAAGCCGAACGAGGAAGGAGAGGCTGTGCCCCTGTCAGTACAGCGTTACGACCGATTGGAAAGCAGATATCTTACTACCGGTGATTTCTCAGCCCTGCAGCAGATGAACACCGATTACCCGATAGAAACCCGTACGCTGATAGAGAAAATGCTCCAGCTTGGCACCATTACCGACGCCAATATCAGCAACCGTTTCCTCATGTTCTATCAGGATTCTACCCTGCAGTCACTTATTGCCGATGCTGAGGCAGAATTTGCCAATATGGAAGACATCAACGAGCAGCTGAAATCTGCCTTCTCACGTCTGAACAGTTGGATTCCGGAGCTCCAGCAGCCTTGTTTCTATGCCCAGATTGGCGCTCTCGACCAGAGCATCGTAGTAGGACAGCACTCTGTAGGAATTTCGCTCGATAAATACATGGGCGAAAACTATCCGCTCTACAAGAAATTCTATACACCGCAGCAGCGCAGCACCATGTCGCGCCAGTATATTGTGCCGGATTGCCTTACCTTCTATCTGCTGAGCATCTATCCGATGGATCAGTTCGACACCCGTCCGCAGCTCGACCGCGATCTGCACATGGGCAAGATCATGTGGGCTGTCAACAAGGCGATGGGCAAGGAGATTTTCAAGACCAAGTATGTGAAGACAATCTGCGCTTATGTAAAGCGCAACCCTAAAGTAACAGTAGAACAACTGCTCAAGGACGAAGATTATTCGCCTATTGAGGCATTACATAAAGATTAACACATGAAAAAATTTCCAGTTTTTATTGCAACTGTCATGATGGTTTCAGCAATGCAAGCTGCAGATAAACTCGACCTGAAGGCCATTACTTCCGGCGAGTTTGCTGCCTCTTATGTTACCGGTATTAACCCTATTGATGGCACCGATTTGTACGCTTCTATCAGCAATGATGGCAAGCAGGTTATCAGTTATTCGTTCAAGACGGGCAAGCAGATGAGCATCCTCTTCGATGTGAACGCAGTCAAGGCTCCCTTCGAACAGATTGAGGGTTATGTAATCAGTCCTGATGGCAAGAAATTGCTTATCATGACCCATCGCGAGGCTATCTACCGCCGCTCGTTCAAGCTGAGTATTTCGTATACGATATTGCCAAGAAGAGTTTGAAGAAACTTTCCCAGGGCGTTAACCAGCAGGTGGCTACCTGGTCGCCTGATTCACGCCACATCGCCTTCGTTAAGGATAACAATCTCTTTGTTACCGATGGAGATAAGGAAACCCAGATTACCCGCGACGGTAAGTTCAATGAGGTAATCAATGGTATTCCTGATTGGGTTTACGAAGAGGAGTTCAGCTTCAACCGCGCCTTTGCATGGAATGCGGATGGAACTGCCATCGGCTGGATACGCTTCGACGAATCGCACGTAAAGACTTATTCTCTGCAGATGTTCGAAGGTTCTCATCCTACCCATAGCGAGTATCACGACTATCCGGGAGAGTATTCCTATAAATATCCTAAGGCAGGACAGGACAACTCTAAGGTGAGCCTTTGGAGCTATGATATGAAGAACGGCAAGACCGTGGCGCTTGATGTGCCTGTAGATTCCGACGGCTATTATCCACGCATCAAGACATCGCCAGACGCCAACAGTCTGATTGTCTATACGATGAACCGCCATCAGGACGACATGCGCCTCTATGCAGTCAATCCTTTCACCGGCAAGAGCAGGATGCTCATCAAGGAGAGTGTGCCTAAGTTTGTAAAGGAAGAGGTGATTGAAAACAGCATCGTGGGCAAGAAGAACATCCTGCTGCCTAGCGACCGCGACGGCTTCATGCATCTCTATCTCTATGATATGAACGGCAAGCTCCTGCGCCAGGTAGAGAAGGGCAACTATGATGTTACCTCTATCTACGGAATGGATGAGAAGACGGGCGATGTTTATTTCCAGGCTGCTAAGCTCAATGCGCACGACCGCCAGGTTTACGTGGCTCATAAGAACGGAAAGGTGGAGCGCCTTACCGATGCGGCTGGTTCCAACTCGGCTAACTTCTCGGGCGATTACCGCTATTTCGTCAACACCTGGAGCAGCTACAGCCATCCTTATGTCTTCACCGTACGCAGCAACAAGGGCAAGCTCATCAAGACATTGGAAGACAACAAACAGCTGCTCGAAAAGACACGGAAGTATAATTGGGGCAAGCGCGAGACTTTCTCTTTCACCACTTCCGAAGGTGTGAAACTGGACGGCTGGATGGTGAAGCCTGTAGATTTCGACGCCAGCAAGAAGTATCCTGTCATCCTCTTCCAGTATTCCGGTCCGGGCAACCAGCAGGTGCTCGATTCATGGAGCACGGGCAGTATGGGCAATGGCGGTGCTTTCGATTATTATCTTGCACAGGAAGGATTCATCATTGCCTGCGTAGATGGTCGTGGAACAGGCGGTAGAGGAGCTGAGTTTGAGAAGTCAACCTATCTCCGTCTGGGCGATTTAGAGTCGAAAGATCAGGTTGAGACAGCTCTCTACATGGGTTCTCTGCCTTATGTAGACAAGGATAATATCGGCATTTGGGGTTGGAGCTATGGTGGTTTCAATACGCTGATGAGTATGAGCGAGGGCCGTCCTGTGTTCAAGGCAGGTGTGGCTGTGGCTCCTCCTACCTGCTACCGCTTCTATGATTCGGTTTATACTGAGCGCTACATGCGCACTCCTAAGGAGAATGAAGAGGGTTACAAGGTGAACCCTATCGAGCGTGTAAAGCAGCAGCATGGTGCGTTGCTTATCTGTCACGGATTGGCAGATGACAATGTGCATCCGCAGAATACCTTCGAATATGCTGAGGCTTTGGTTCAGGCAGACAAGGACTTCAAGACCCTGTGGTACACGAACCGCAATCACGGCATTTCGGGTGGCAATACCCGTAACCATCTGCTTCGCCAGATAGCAAACTGGTTCAAGCAGAATCTGAAGTAGAAAATGATATGATATAAAAAAAGTGAAGCCATTCTCGGCAGAAAACGGGAATGGCTTCTTAATTTAATGTTCTCCTCATTACTTTGCGAAGTAAGGAACGTTTGAATTCTTATTCGGTTTTAGCGCCTTTTCTGCGCTTTTCTTTCTTTGGCTTTCTTAGCCTTCTTCACTTTTACCTCTTCAACCTCTTCATCGTTAGGCTGAACAGATGAAAAATGAAAATCTGTAGAGTTGATGGTCTTCACCTGATAAGGCTAGGCGCATCGTTCATCTGCTGTCCGTTCTTTGCCTTCTTAGCCTTTGGCTTCTGAATGTATCTTGCATAGAGCTTGTTCCATTTCTTTTCAGCCTTCTTCTGGTTGAAGTCAAACATCACGATACACGTGCGGTTGCCGGCACCTTTCTGCTCCAGATAGTCACGCAACTGGTATGAATAGTTCTCGCGGCTTACCAGAAACTTGTTCTTGCGGGTGAAATAGGCAGAATCAACCTTCTGAACGTCAGTGAAATAGACTGTAGAGTCATTAAACGACGAGGCAAATCCAAAGATGTATGCAGTCTTAACTTCGTTCTTGGCTGATGCAGAGAGCGAGCTGAAACATGCTAATGCAATAGATGCTAATGCAATTTTTGTAATTTTCATTTCTTTTTCTGTCTTATTTTGTTTTATGCTGTCTGCCCCATCAGTCATGCAGGATCTTTCCTTATCCCAGATAGGACTTCAGCAGTTTATCTGTCGTTTTGTTCCGGAGTCGCCTGATCGTTTTTTCCTTGATCTGGCGTACTCTTTCCCTGGTGAGATGATACTTGGTTCCGATTTCTTCAAGTGTCAGTTCAGGTGTTCCTATGCCATAGAAGGCAGCAATGATTTTCTGGTCTTTGTCCGGCAGCGTGCCGAGCAGTCTTTCTATTTCTGCTCTCAGCGACTCTGCCAGCAGTTCATTGTCGGTCGGATCATCCGAATTGGCCATCAGGTCGAGCATGCTGCCATCTTCATCGTCAGAAAAAGGCGCATCCACGCTCAGGTGGCGACTTGTCGATGTAGCTTCATGGCGTCCTCTATCTTGTCTTCCGGCAAGTCTATGCGGTCAGCTATTTCGTCTACACTCGGTTTGCGTTCAAATTCCTGTTCGAACTTACTCATCTCTCTGTTTATTTTGTTAACGCTTCCCACCTGGTTGAGCGGAAGGCGCACAAGTCTGCTCTGCTCGGCTATGCCTGCAGAATGCTCTGGCGAATCCACCATACGGCGTAAGAGATAAACTTAAAGCCTCGGGTTTCATCAAACTTCTGTGCGGCTTTGATAAGTCCCACATTTCCTTCGTTGATAAGATCAGACAAACTGAGCCCTTGGTTCTGGTACTGTTTGGCAACAGACACCACGAAACGGAGATTGGCTTTTGTTAATCTCTCCAATGCCCTACGGTCACCTTTTCTTATACGCTGAGCGAGCTCCACCTCTTCATCTGTAGAGAGCAGCTCCTCATGAGCAATATCTTGAAGATATTTTTCCAACGATGCGCTTGCGCGATTCGTAATTGACTGAGTAATTTTTAATTGTCTCATGCTGGCATCAAATTTTAAGTAGTTGCAAAAATACACTTTTTTGTTTAAATACCAAAAAAAATAGTAGATATTTTTCAGAAATACCTACTATTTTATTGATTTTTGTCTGTTTCTTGAGTTTTTTGGCAGCAAAAATGCCTTTTCACTACTCAATCATGAGACGTTTTCTCTTCAAACGCTTACCCTTAGTCTTTCTGCAGCGGAACAGCGAAGTAAGCCTTCTTGCCTGTTGGCCATATACCTGGATGTAGAGCACTGGGTCCTTGCTGGTAGAAGCACTCTTCACAGCCTTCTGCAGGTCATCGAGCGATGTGATGTTGTTGTCGTTGATGCGCTGGATGATGAAACCGCGTGAAATGCCACCATCCTTCAGGGCGCCGTTGTTCACCTTCATTACCTCTACACCATACTTGATGTTGAGCTGGTTCTTCTGGCTCTCAGTAATAGGGCGGAAGCTGCCACCGAGCACATCGAGGTCGGCACTCTTGATAACCGAAGTATTACCCTGGGCATTCTTCAGCGTGATGGTTTTGGTGCTTGCCTTCTTGTTGCGCAGGTAGGTGATGCTCATCTTGTCGCCAGGGCGCTTGCCGTTCAGGATTTCCTGCAGCTCAGCCATCTTGGTCACCTTCTTGCCGTCAACCTTGGTAATCACGTCACCTTCCTTCAGTCCTGCCTCAGCACCGTTGCCGTCTTCATCAACTTTGGCAATGTAAACACCCTCGTTGGTTCCCAGGTTCACTTCCTTGCCGTTCTCCTTCTGGGCGTTGATATAGTTCAGCACATCGCTTCCCTGTATGCTCAGCATCACGCGCTGTACGCTGCCGTATTTCTTCAGGTCGTCTACCACCTTGTTCATGATAGAGGTAGGGATGGCGAAACCGTAGCCGGAGTAAGAACCGGTCTGTGAATAGAGCATGGCGTTGATGCCTACCAGTTCGCCCTGGGTGTTGACGAGTGCACCGCCCGAGTTACCTGCGTTGATGGCAGCATCGGTCTGGATGAAACTCTCTACACCGTTGGCACCGAGTGAACGTGCTTGGCAGAGATAATGCCGGCTGTAACCGTATTGTTCAGTCCGAATGGGTTGCCCACGGCGATGACCCATTCACCCACCTTCACCTTGTCGCTGTCGGCGATAGGCAGGGTAGGCAGGTTCTTGCCGTCTACCTTGATGAGGCGAGGTCGGTAGTCTTGTCGGTTCCGATGATGCGAGCCGAGAATTCACGGTTGTCGTTCAGTGTTACGGTCAGCTCGTCAGCACCTTCTACCACGTGGTTGTTGGTAACGATGTAACCGTCCTGACTGATGATGACGCCCGAACCGGTAGCCTCTCTCTTCGGAGTCTGCACTTTCTGCTTGCGTGTGCCTCCGTTGCCCTGTCCCGGGTTGCCGAAGAAGCCGAACGGGTCGAAGAATCCTCCGAATGGGTCGTCCTGCACATCTACCGTCTTCACCTTCGAGTTCTGTACGTATTTAATATGTACTACAGCAGGCAGCGCCTTCTCGGCAGCATAGGTTAAGTCTACAGGCTGACCTGCTGGCGCAGCGGTAACTGCAGGTGAAGCATTTACTTTCATGAAAGCACCGGCTGAAAATGCGAGCGAACCAACGCAGAGCACAGCCACAACATAATTACTTAATTTTTTCATGTTTCTTATTTTTTTATTGTTTACTTTTCTTTTCCTTGGAACTGCAGCAGCTAATATCATGCCAAAAGTCAGCTTGTCATGCATCGCTCTGTTTCCGGTTGCAAATATAGGGTCATTTTTTGAGATACGCTTCATTCTCTGCATAAATTTATTCCGTTTTAACATTTCAAATTAACACTTTAACGGCTATTAAACAAGAAATGCCCTAAATTCACAAATATTTGAATGTAAGCATGAAAATCTTAGTTTTGTATACGAAACTATCTTTTATTAATTATTGAATATCTGTTAAAAGACAGCGGCTCAGAAACTCGGTTTAACTGGGGGAAAAGAGTGAAAATAGCCTTGCGAATAACTAATGATGCATAAAAAAGTGAGGAATCGTGCGATAGTATCAAAAGTTTTTTGTACTTTTGCATGTCGAAAGCAGTGCTCCGGTCTGTCGCTGGCATCTTTCAGGTGCGAGAGGAAAGTCCGGGCAGCATAGAGCATCCCACTTCCGAAACTAGAAGCTATTGGTGACAGTAGGTGTCGGTAGAAGAAAATAACCGCTTTCACTTATCCCGTTTGTCCAGTCTGGGGTGGTGAGAGTAAGGGTGAGAAGGTGGTGTAAGAGACCACCAGCTGGCGGGTGATCGCCAGGCTGTGCCATCTGGGAGCTGTAAGCTCATGTATACCGCAGATTGAGGCGGCTCGTCCGATTGCCTTAGGGCTGCTGTGGAGGGTAGAGTGCTTGAGCCAAGGGTGACTTTGGGACTAGATAAATGACAGACGTTCTTATATCTGGTATGAACACAGCATAACAGCATATCTGATATAGGAACACAGAACTCGGCTTACAGGGGCACTGCTTTCTTTTTTTCAGCATCGCAGCCTTTATATATAATAAGGTATAAGATGCATTCATTTTTAAACGATTTTAAAAACTAGCAAGATTATGAAACTCAGAGAACCGGAAAAGCAGATATTAGATGATTTCGAACATAAGGTAACGGGCAAGATAGCGAAATATGGCAATGAGCCCGATTTCCCGAAGTTTGAGAACTACGGCATTACCCGTATGGAGCTGGATGATTATCTTTTCGATAAGCAGTCGATACTCGACATGGGTGGTTCCAAGCGCAGCCAGCTCACCATCGGCGGTTTCATCACCGTCCTCCCCGTACTGGTGCTGTCCTGTTTCCCGGACAAGTCACCCGTCTACGACAACGGCAAGATGCTCGCCACGGTCATAGCCGTCATCATCGGTCTGCTGCTGGCGTGTTTTGTCAAGGCACTTCTCCAGATGATCATCGCCTATCGCGTGAACCATCATAAGGAGCCTAAGATGGAGACCTTCATCAAGGCAGTCCTCTTCTACGAGAAGCGGTCGTAACTGTAAACTATAAATTATAAACTATAAACTATAAGTAGTATGACATTACCAGACTTTATGGACTATAAGGACAAGTTCACCCAGCGTGCATTTGTCGAGAAGATTTCGCATGTTGCCAAACGTGCCGGTGCCAAGATGGTTTATACAGCGCTCATTCTCTATTATACATTAGAGAGTGACAAGGTTTCGCTGAAGGACAAGGCTCTGATCGTAGGAGCCTTGGGTTATCTTATCAGTCCGCTCGATGTGATTCCAGACGCCATACCTATTGCCGGTTTGGGTGATGACCTGGCCGTATTGCTGTTTGTGCTCAAGAAAGTTTGGGGTGAGGTTTCAGATGATGTAAAGTCAAAGGCTCAGGACAAGTTGAAGAAGTGGTTTGATGAAGATGAGATTCCATCAGCCGATGACCTCTTCAAGGATTCAGCCACCGATACACCGGTTTGATTTTTCTCTAGGGGCAAGGCATAAGAAAATGAAAATGACCCTTAATGACTTTGACCCTTCATGACCGGCTACAGTAGTAGCTAAACTTTAACATGTTTTGCCCCACACGCCCTGAAGGGGCAGAAGCTCCTAGCCCAGGGTAGCACCCTGGGTAAATACGGACGCAAACAAGTCGCCCTGTAAGGGCAAAGCTTTGAAATTGAAGGCTTTTGCCTTACAGGGCTGACTTTGTTGTATCTATTTAAAACCAGGCGCTGACCCTGGGCTAGGCAG
>ENA-OQDW01000074-OQDW01000074.1-human-gut-metagenome-genome-assembly--contig:-NODE-74-length-37010-cov-7.806659_pt1 | contig 37010 bp, 33 predicted proteins | sample MGYA00242784_ERZ504613 | MGnify/ENA primary metagenome ERZ504613 (study PRJEB26092, sample SAMD00036330) | human gut metagenome | host: Homo sapiens | study: EMG produced TPA metagenomics assembly of...
AGATGATTTTCTTTGGCGCCAGCATAGCCAAGGCTAATGAGGTAGGAGAGAAATCGAGCAAGCGAGGACCTGCCAACCTGCTGCAGCAATTGCCTGACACCTTCACTTATGCGCAGGCTGAAATGGTGCGTCTGCAGAACGACTTCGGAAAGAAGGGTACGGCGACGATGCTGAGAAACTGGGTGAACCGTCATTATATCGAGAAAATTCCTCCGAAGGGAGTAAATGCCGACGGAGCTGACGGAAAGCAGGGCGGAAAGGTGTTCAGTATTCAGTTATTCAGTTTTAAGAAGCTATTATTCCGTTCTGACGGACTCGACCTGAGATGTTTTAACGCAAAATAGTTTAACACTTAACATTCAAACAAAATGGAAATAGTATTAAAGCGTATAGCTAAAAAAGGAACTTATACCATCGGCAGACTCTATCTGCTGACCGATAGTAGTGTAAATCGTAACTCGCTGCCCGGCAAGAAGAAAGACGACAAGTGCAAATTGATTCATACCTTTGACAGCCAGCTGTTGTCCAAGGATACATATCTCTGTGATACCTTGGAACCTACATGGCGCAATCTGCTGGGTATCAAGCTAAAGCCAGAGGAAGTGGATGCCCGCTATAGCCGCAAGAGCGGCGTGAAGGCTCGTAAGGTACCTGGCCATACTGCCATTCCTGAGGGTACTTATCCTGTGGTCATATCGTATTCGCCAAGATTCAAGCGTTGGTTGCCATTGCTGGTGGGTGTGCCGAATTTCGAGGGCATCCGCATCCATGCAGGCAATTATCCTGACGATACACAAGGCTGCATCCTCGTTGGAGAGAACAAGTTCGAGGGCATGGTGGTGAACTCCCGTATCTGGCTGCAGCGGCTCATCAACGCCATGACAGCAGCGCGCGACCGAGACGAAAGTATCTGGATAACCATCCTATAGACAAACAGCATCCCTGCATAAGGGATGCTGCTAATCTGTTTTTATATATTTTCTGACTGAAAACGTTCTTAAAGCTTTGACCAGTCGATGCTGCGGATAAATGCCAAGGTTGAAACCCAATCGCAGTCGAGGCAGAAAGGAGTAGGAACATCTGGGGTGTTGTAATAAGCCAGGGTAAACTCTGTATCTGCATCCTTAAATGCCTTGTGGTCGATGGTTGCCTGCTTGAAAAACTGGGTTACGAGCGGCTTGTTCTTGTTTGAAGCCTCCTTCAGTCGCCTCTGATAGAGCGTAATATAAACACTCATGGCGTAGGCCTGCTCGTTGAGATAGCGAACCTTTATGTTCAAGGTGTCCTTGCTCAGATTCTTGTCGAGCATTACATACGGTGGCAGAATCTTGCTGCGCATGTAGGTCATTGCGTCAAACTTGAAGAGGGCTGTACGGCGTTCGTCCATGCTCTTCGTGGTGTCGTTGATGATTGCATCAGAAGTGCGGAGCACCTCGTTTAATACATCCTGGGCGCTTGCCTTAGCTATGCTGAGGGTGAGCGCAAATAATAATATTATGTATCTCATCTTTCTGAAATTATTAATTATCAATTCTTTTTAATCGTTGGTGTGGCGCAGGAGGAAGATGCTGTGGTCGATGCACGCTGGCAATTCTTCCTTATAATGCGTTACCATGATCATGGTTTTGTTCTGACGGCGACAGAAGGCTTCGATGACGTCTTTTACAAGACGGCGGTTGCGGTTGTCGAGTCCGTGAAGCGGTTCATCGAGAATCAGCAGTTCCGGATCCTTGACAAAGGCACGTGCCAGGAGAACGAGGCGCTGTTCGCCGCTGGAGAGCTTCAGGAAACCACGGTCTTCAAGACCTTCCAGTCCGAAGACTTTCATCCAGAAGCGGCACTTGTCCATATCTTCTTCCTTCGGCTTTACATAGAGGCCTACGGAATCCATCAGACCGCTTGCCACGATGCGGATGGCTGGCAGGTCGCGCTGGTAAGAGCGGTGAAGCTCAGGCGATACGTAGCCGATGTGTTTCTTGATGTCCCAGATGCTTTCGCCGCTGCCTCGAGGATTGTCGAAGAGGGTAATGTCGCAGGCATAACTCTGCGGATTGTCGGCACAGACCAGACTGAGAAGTGTACTCTTTCCGGCTCCGTTCTGTCCGCTCAAAGCCCATCGCTCGCCGTTCATCACGGTCCAGTCGAGGTCTTTGAGGATGATTCGCTCGCCATACTGTATGCGCACCTTGTTCATCTTCACCACTTCCCGGGTGTGATATTCGCGGTCGCTGTAAGGCTGGTCTACGATGGCCTGTTCCAGCTCCGGGCTCAGCACATGCAGGTACGGATTCTCTGCCGGCAAGATATTCGGCGAGGGTTACCTTAGGCAGAACCTTCATATTCTTCACTTCTACCACGTGGGTGATGAAGTCGGGAATATCATCGCTCTTGCTCAGTACGAGGATAATCTGCAGGGCTCGCTCTGAAGAGAGGGTCTTGAGCAGTTCCTTGAGCTGGTCGCGGGTTTCAGCATCGAGTCCGATAAACGGATTGTCCATGATGAGCACGCGAGGCTCTGAGAAGAGGGTAGAGGCAAGTTTGAACTTGCGGAGCTCGCCACTTGAGAGCAGGATGGTGTATTTGTCCATCAGGTGCTGCATGTGGAAGAGTTCGTAGATGTGCTGCTGCAGGGCTCTGCGCTCCGGTGTGTCTTCGCCAGCCATCTGGTAGGCTTCTTCCAGCTTGTCCTTTACGATAGGCGTGTTCTCGTCTATCTCGAGCTGGTTCCAGCGTTGCTGCAGGAAATAAGTGCGGTCGTTATCGCCTCCGTAGGTGTCGCGGAAGGTAATATACTTGATGTTGTCGCTCACCATTGTTTTCTGACTAGGTGAGAAATCGTAATCAGGGTCGTGCATCAGGAGTGGGTGGCGACCTACGATGATGTCGACAAACATTGATTTTCCTCCACCGTTCGGACCTACGATAGCGATGTGTTCACCATCGCACGCCTCGAAGTTTACGGGTTCTGCCATACGCCATTCCGGCATACGGGTAACACCATTTTTAATGCTAATAATCTTTTGCATCTCTCTTATTTTTTTATTCTACTCTGATTCTTTGTTGCAAAGTCTTTCCAGCTGCTGTAGTGCTTGGCGTCGGTTTCCGGGCGGTTCATCTGCAGAAAGTGGCAGTAGGCTGCCCCCAGTGCATCGGTAGCGTCCATGAACTTCGGCATTTCGTCTTGCTGAATATGGAGCAGTCGCTGCAGCATTCCCGCCACCTGTTCCTTCGAAGCCTGTCCCTGTCCCGTAATGGCCATCTTGATTTTGAGCGGCGCATATTCGTGGATAGGAACGCTGTGATGAATGGCGGCTGCGATGGCTACTCCCTGCGCTCTGCCCAGCTTGAGCATCGACTGTACGTTCTTGCCGAAGAAGGGGGCTTCGATGGCCATCTCATCGGGCAGATAGCTGTCGATGATGCCGGTTACGCGGTCGAAGATCTTGCCCAGCCGGAGATAGGGATCGCTCTCCTTGCGCATGTCGATGACGCCCATCACCACCAGTTCGGCCTTGTTGCCGATGATGCGGATTACGCCATAGCCCATCACGTTGGTTCCGGGGTCAATGCCGAGAATGATCTTCTCTGTATTCGATTTCTTGATCATCGCTGATAAATCTCCTGACTTTTTTTAAAATGCTGTTTTAACGGTCCATATAAGGATTGTGAGCGAGCTCTTCGCCTATGCTGGTGTATTCGCCATGACCCGGGAGAACCTGGGTTTCGTCAGGCAACTGACCGAGATGGCGCAGACTGTTGATGATGCGGAACATGCTGCCTCCAGGGAAATCGGTTCTGCCGATAGAGCTGTGGAAGAGGGTGTCGCCGGTGAAGGCTACGTGCTCTGCCTCGCAATAGAAGGTGACGGAACCGCTGCTGTGGCCCGGAGTGGCGATGACCTGGAACTCGTGGTTGCCGAACTTGATGACCTCTTCATCTTCGAAGAATCTGCCAATAGGCGGAAACTGGTAATCGAGTTGCATCTGATAGAAGGTTTCTGCCTGCTTGGCGAGTCCCTTCATCAGGTTTTCATCTGCTGCCGATACTTCCGGTTTCAGTCCGAACTCCTGATAGATGGTGTTGTTGCCGAAGTTATGGTCAAGATGGCCATGGGTTACGAGCAGGTGAACGGGCTTGAGCTGGTTCTCCTTAATATATTGTGTAATAGCTTTGCGCTCTTCCGGATAGAAGGCGCCGCAATCGATGATGACGCATTCCTTGGTCTCATCGCTCACCACGTAGCAGTTTTCCTGCAACATGTTTACTTGAAATCTTTCTATATGTAACATTTCTTACTTTGAACTTTATGATTACTTTTCCCTCTTCACTCTTCTAAGCCGGAACGTAAACCAGTTGCTTGTCCTGGCTGAACCATTCTTCATCGAAGAAAGTGCTGAGCGGAGTGATTTCTGAAATCTTGAAGTATTGCTTCAGTTCTTCTTTCAGATTACCGCCCTTCAGACACAGAAGTCCGTTAGGCAGAGCGTTTTGCCCCTTCTGCTTAAAGTTTTTCTTGATAATCTTCATCAGGTCAGGAAGCTGCATTACCGCACGGCTTACCACGAAATCGTACTTGCCTTTTTCGTCTTCTCCGCGCAGATGCTCTGCCTTGAGATTCTGCAGATTGATTGCCGTAGCCACCTCGTTGCAGACTCTTATTTTCTTGCCCGTTCCATCTATCAGCTTGAACTTGCATTCAGGGAAGAGGATGGCGAGCGGAATGCCCGGGAAACCTCCGCCGCAGCCGAAATCGAGAATCTCCGTGCCCGGACGGAAATGGATGGCCTTGGCTATAGCCAGAGAATGGAGCACGTGGTGCTCGTACAGATTATCGATGTCCTTGCGGCTGATGACATTGATCTTGCTGTTCCAGTCGCGGTATAATGCATCGAGTGCCTCGAACTGCTTTTTCTGCTCTTCCGTGAGGTTCGGGAAGTATTTCTCTATTATTTCTATCATATAATTATATGTATTCTTCTTTATTTCTACTGATTTTTCTGCAAAGGTAGTGTAAAAAATCGGAAAACACGTAATAAAAACATCAAAATCTGTTAGATTATGCTCGTATATTAAGTTTTTTGCGTAACTTTGCACCCGTTTTCAATATAATTTAAGCAAAAATAGATAAAAACAGACAAGAAAATATGATAAAAGCAGCACTCTTCGATCTGGATGGCGTGGTATTCGACACAGAATCACAGTACTCCATCTTCTGGGGAATGATAGGCAGGGAGTATCATCCGGAAATGCCCGATTTCGAATATCGCATCAAGGGACAGACTCTGGTTCAGATTTACGACAAGTATTTCACCGATGAAGCCGTCTTCGCCCACATCGAAGGTTTTACAGGCGCAAAGGAGGAACAGGCTAAGATTACAGCCCGACTGGATGAGTTTGAAAAGAACATGCAGTATGAATATATTGCGGGGTTCGATGACTTCATCAGCGACTTGAAGCAGCATGGCGTAAAATGCGCTGTGGTAACGAGCAGCAACGTTCAGAAGATGCTGAATGTTTATGAACGTCACCCGGAATTCAAGGCTTATTTCGACCGCGTGCTGACCAGCGAGGATTTCGCTGAGAGCAAGCCTCATCCAGACTGCTATCTGAAAGGTGCAGCCTATTTCGGTGTGGAACCGGAGGACTGTGTAGGACTGGAAGACAGCTTCAACGGACTGAAGGCGGTGAGAGCCTCAGGAGCCTTTACCTTAGGTCTTGCCACAACGAACAGCAGAGAAGCCATCCAGCCACTATCCGACTATGTGATAGATGATTACAGAGGTTTCAGTTTTGCTGACTTGCAGCGCATCGTGGAGAATGCGAAATAGATTCAACGCAGAACAATAAATAAATCAAAATAAAAAATGGGATATTTATCTACTGACAAGAAGAAAATTACCACCAAGACCTTCGCAGAAATGAAGAAGGCTGGCGAGAAAGTAACCATGCTGACAGCATACGACTTTACAACAGCCGGAATTATAGATGCTGCAGGAATTGACTCTATATTAATAGGTGATTCGGCCAGCAATGTGATGGCAGGAAATGCAGACACATTGCCGATTACCGTAGACCAGATGATTTATCACGCCCGCAGCGTGGCACGTGCCTGCCAGCATGCTTTCGTGGTTTGCGACATGCCTTTCGGCAGCTATCAGATCAGCAAGGAAGAGGCGCTGCGCAATGCTTGCCGCATGATGAAGGAGACGGGTGTAGACGCTCTGAAACTGGAAGGCGGCGTAGAAATCTGCGAAACCGTTAAGGCGCTGGTTAATGCCGGAATCCCGGTTCATGGTCATCTCGGACTTACCCCGCAGAGCGTGAACAAGTTTGGCGGTTATGGCATTCGTGCCAAGGAAGAGACTGAGGCACAGAAACTTATCAGCGACGCCATTGCGCTGGACGAAGCAGGCTGCTTTGCCATCGTGCTGGAGAAGGTTCCTGCTAAGCTCGCTGCTGAAGTAAGCAAGAAGGTGAAGGCTGTAACCATCGGAATCGGTGCTGGTAACGGCTGCGACGGACAGGTTCTGGTTTATGCTGATGCACTCGGAATGACACAGGCTTCAAGCCTAAGTTCCTGCGCCACTTTGCTCAGGTCGGTGAGGAAATGACTAAGGGTGTGAAGGCTTATATTGATGCGGTGAAAACCGTAGATTATCCTAGCACTGAAGAGAGTTACTAACATTAACTCTCTTTTTCGTGAAGTGTAAGAGAGTATAAATACGATAGATTCATAAAGAGTTTAGAATAATGGATACACAAAATACACCAGTACATATCAAGCTGTGGCACAAGGACTTCTGGCGATTATGCTTTGCCAATCTCTTGCTGATGTCGAGTGTGTACATGCTCGTCTTTGCCATTCCTTATTTCCTGATTCCGGCGAATTATCAGATGTGGCAGATAGGGTGTGTGCTTCTTGCATACGGCTTTGGACTTTTCCTGTTTGGCGGCTTCTGCTCTTATCTGGTGCAGCGCTACCGCAGGAATATGGTCTGCCAGCTTTCCATTTTAGGTGTGGTTGTTTGCCTTTCGGTTCTTTACTATCTGGATACGTTCTGGAACATCAGGTTTTCTTTTGAGGTTCTCCTGGCGGTCCGTTTCCTGTTGGGAGCATTTCTGGGGCTGGCTCAGATGTCGCTTGCCAGTACGCTGGTTATTGATTCCTGCGAGTCGTTCCAGCGCACCGAGGCTAATTATATTACCTCCTGGTTTGCCCGCTTTTCGATAGCCGTAGGACCCTTGGTGGCATGTTTTGTTTACAACTATTTCGGCATGGACTATGTTTTCCCTACGGCTTCGTTGCTGGCTTTGGGAGCCTTCGTGCTGGTTTCTCGCGCCAAGTTTCCTTTTAAGGCACCAGCCGAAGGAATCAAGACTTTCAGCCTCGACCGCTTCTATCTGCCACAGGGAACCCCGCTGTTTGTCAATATCATCCTGATTACTTTTTCTGCGGGATTATACTTTTCTGTGCCTCATCCTACTGGCATCTTTCTGATGATTTTCGGAGGATTGGTCTTGGCGTTCCTGGCAGAAAAGTTTGTCTTTGCTGATGCAGATTTGAAGAGTCAGATATTGGTAGGCCTGATATTGCTGGCTTCTGCTGAACTGATTTCGTTCGGAACTCAGGAGCTTGCTGTCGAAATCGTGGTTCCAACCTTGCTGGGTTTCAGCTTGGGAATCATCGGAAGCCGTTTTCTGCTCTTCTATATTAAGCTTGCCAAACATTGCCAGCGTGGCACGAGCGTGAATTCGTTTTTCCTGGCTTGGGAATTGGGATTGAGCTTGGGATTCGGTCTCGGATTCCTGTTCCATAATCTTCCGGCGAGAGAGTATTTTGACGTAGATCATCCTGTATATAATATGGTTGAATCAGGGATGTTGCACTATGCACTTCTTTTTACAATCGTATCGTTGCTGGTGTACAATTTCTTGGTTCATCCTTGGTACATGAAGCATAAAAACAGATAAAATATTTGAAATCTCGTTTGTTTCATAAAAGCTATTCTTTAAAAGAACCTAAAAATAGCTTTTATGAAACATTTTTAATATTATTTAGATAGGTTTTTTCGCTTTTGTGGCTTAATTTGAGTACTTTTGCGTTTAGTTTTGGAAATATATTGTTTGAATTAAGAAATTAAACGTAAAAATATAGAATTATGGCAGAAGCTATTGATATCCGCGAATTGAATATCCGGATAGAACAACAAAGTCAGTTTGTTACCAATCTGGTAATGGGCATGAATAAGGTAATCGTAGGTCAGAAACACCTTGTAGATTGCCTTCTTATCGGTCTTCTCTCTGATGGTCATATCCTGCTTGAGGGTGTACCTGGACTGGCGAAGACACTTGCAATCAAGACATTGTCACAGCTTATCAGCTCCGACTATAGCCGCATTCAGTTTACTCCTGATTTGTTGCCTGCCGATGTGGTGGGTACTCAGATTTATTCACAGAAAGACGAGGCTTTCCATGTAAAGCGCGGTCCTGTCTTCGCCAATTTCGTTTTGGCAGATGAGATTAACCGTGCTCCAGCCAAGGTGCAGAGTGCGCTGCTCGAAGCCATGCAGGAACATCAGGTTACCATTGGCGATGAAACCTTCAAACTGCCTAGTCCGTTCCTGGTAATGGCTACACAGAACCCTATCGAGCAGGAAGGAACCTATCAGTTGCCTGAAGCACAGGTAGACCGTTTCCTGCTGAAGGTAATCATCGATTATCCTACACTGGAAGAGGAGAAGCTCATCATCCGTGAGAATATCCAGGGCGGACTTCCTGAGGTTACACCTGTAACATCTGCCGAGGAGATTCTGAAGGCTCGCAAGATAGTAAACGAGGTTTATCTCGATGAGAAGATTGAGCAGTATATTGCCGATATCGTCTTTGCTTCACGTTATCCTGAGCGCTACGGACTGGGCGAACTGAAAGACATGATTACCTTCGGCGGCAGTCCTCGTGCCAGCATCTCTCTTGCCAAGGCAGCCAGAGCCTATGCGTTTATCAAGCATCGCGGCTATGTAATTCCTGAGGATGTAAGAGCTGTAGCCCATGACGTAATGCGCCACCGTATCGGCCTTTCTTACGAGGCTGAGGCAAGCAATGTAACAAGCGAGGAAATCGTGAGCCGCATCATTAATAAGGTGGAAGTGCCTTGATCGTTAACAGTTTATAGTTAACAGTTTATAGTTAACAGTTGATAGTTTATAGTTAATAGTTTAGGATTTTGGATACACAAGATATCTTAAAAAAGGTTCGGAAGATAGAAATCAAGACTCGCGGACTGAGTCAGAACATCTTCGCAGGTCAGTATCATTCTGCCTTCAAGGGTAGGGGAATGGCCTTTGCCGAGGTGCGCGAATATCAGTATGGCGATGATGTGAGAGACATCGACTGGAACGTGACCGCCCGCTTTCATAAACCTTACGTCAAGGTGTTTGAAGAGGAAAGGGAACTGACGGTGATGCTGCTCGTAGACGTCAGCGGGTCGCTCGATTTCGGTACGATGAAGCAGATGAAGCGCGATCTGGCTACTGAGATTGCTGCCACACTCGCCTTCAGTGCCATTCAGAACAATGACAAGATAGGTGTCATCTTCTTCTCTGACCGTATCGAGAAGTACATTCCGCCTAAGAAAGGAAGAAAACATATTCTCTATATCATCAGGGAAATGCTCAACTTCCAGCCGCAGAGCCAGCGTACCGACATTGGCTGCGCCCTGGAATATTTCACCCGCGTGATGAAACGCCACTGCACGGCTTTCGTAATCAGCGACTTCTACGATCATAAGGATTTCCAGCATCAGTTGCAGATTGCCAACCAGAAACATGATGTAGTAGCCATCCAGGTTTACGACCCGCGTGCCAAGGTGCTGCCTGATGTAGGACTGCTTAAGGTGATGGATGCAGAAACCGGACACGAAATGTATATTGATACGAGTTCGAAGAAACTGCGAATGGCTCATACCCAGCAATGGCTGATGCAGCAGGAGAATCTGAAAACCGACTTTGCCAAAAGCAAGGTCGACTGGACTTCGATTGCCACTAACGAGGACTTCTCGAAGGCGCTCCTGATGCTTTTCAAACAGAGGGCTGATAAACCGAAAGCTCAAAGTAAAGAAACTATGTTTAAAGTAAAGAATATCATATTGTCGCTCGCTCTCCTGGGGTGCTCAGGCTTAGCTCAAGCCCAGCAGGTAGAGCAACGCATCGACTCGCTGCAGATACTGATAGGACAGCAGACTGTGCTGCATCTGAAGGCTTCGGTCAAGCAGGGCGATAAGGTGCAACTGCCATCTTTCAAACCGCAGCAGCAAATTACGCCGGGAGTGGAAGTGGTAGAGCAGAGTAAAGGCGACACTTCGCACATAGGCGACGACCGCATGGTGGTGAGCCGCGACTATACGCTGACTTCATTTGATGAAAAGGTGTACGTGATTCCTGCGCTCAATGTGAAGGTAAACGGCAAGAACTGTCATGGCAACCAGCTTGCGCTGAAGGTGCTCACCGTGCCCGTAGATACGGTTCATCCCAACCAGTTTTATCCGCCCAAGGATGTTCAGGATAATCCTTTCTCCTGGAGCGAATGGAGCTCGCTCTTTTGGTTGAGCCTATTGCTGTTAATTCTCTGTGGCGCATGGCTTTATCTGCGCAACAGACTGAAGAGCAACAAGCCGATTATCACCCATATCCGCATCGTAAAACGTGTTCCGGCTCATGAAAAGGCGCTGAATCAAATCAACGTCATCAAGCAGCAGCACGTTGAGAATCAGGAAACACAGAAGGCTTACTACACCCAGCTTACCAATACGCTGAGAGAATATATCGTGAGCCGTTTCGGATTCAATGCGATGGAAATGACCAGTATGGAAATCATCGAACGTTTGCGCGAAGCAGGCGACCAGAAGATGATTGATGAACTGAAGGAACTCTTCCAGACTGCCGACCTCGTGAAGTTTGCCAAATATGAAACCCTGGTGAATGAGAACGACGCAAACCTGGTGAATGCCATCAACTTCATTGACCAGACCAAGACAGATGAGACACCTACAGAAGAAAAGGTGGTTCCACAACTGACCAATGAAGAGCAGAAGACGCAATCTCAGCGCCGCCTCATCAAGTCGCTCCTCTGGATAGGAGCCATCGTAGGTCTGGCTCTGTTGGGTTACATCATTTATCAGTCAGCCATGCTGCTGATGTAAAGCAGGGTGTTCTTATGAAACGTTTCGCCGGGCAAAGCGGTTTATTCCGAAACTCTTTGCCTGGCTATAAATAGAAAAATATAGAAATGGAATTTGCAAGTAAAGGCTATTTTCTGTTGCTCCTGTTGCTGATACCTTATATATTATGGTATTTCCTCTACAGGAAGAAGAATGCGCCAACCATGCGCATGAGCGACACGAAAAAGTATCAATATGCTCCGAAGAGCCTGCGTGTGCGTCTCATCCATCTGCCAATGGTGCTGAGATGCATCTGTTTCGTGCTCATCGTCTGTGCGATGGCTCGTCCGCAGACGCATACGGCTTGGGACAACAAGACGGTAGAAGGCATTGACATAATGTTGGCGATGGACGTTTCCACCTCTATGCTTGCCGAAGATTTGAGACCGAACCGTATGGAAGCGGCTAAGGATGTGGCTACAGAATTCATCTCGGGAAGACCGAACGACAACATCGGTCTGACTATCTTTGCCGGTGAAGCTTTCACCCAGTGCCCGATGACAACCGATCATGCCAGTCTGTTGCGCCTCTTGCAGGCAACCCGTACGGATATTGCCGCCCGGGGACTGATTGACGATGGAACCGCAGTGGGAATGGGACTCGCCAATGCCGTGAGCCGCCTGAAGGATTCTAAGTCAAAATCGAAGGTTGTGATTCTTCTTACCGACGGCAGCAACAACATGGGTGAAATCTCGCCAATGACCGCAGCAGAGATTGCCAAGAGCTACGGAATCCGCGTTTACACCATCGGTGTAGGAACCAACAAGGTGGCTCCTTATCCAATGCCTGTGGCAGGAGGAGTACAGTACGTCAATATTCCGGTAGAGATAGATACGAAGACGCTGAGCGACATTGCGCAGACAACCGATGGTAATTTCTATCGCGCAACGAACAATAACGAGCTGAAGAAGATTTACAGGGACATTGATAAACTGGAGAAAACCAAGTTTAATGTCAAGCATTTCGCTAAGCGCTATGAAGCTTATCAGCCATTCGCCTTGGCAGCTCTCCTGGTATTGCTGGTAGAAATCCTGCTCCGCATCACCTGGTTCAGAAGAATTCCGTAATCCGGATACTGAGCCATCACTGATTATCGGAGATATTCCGCTATCTTTCGGAGATATTTCGCTATCTTTCGGAGATATTTTACCAGTTATCGGAGATATTTTACTGATTATCGGATAATCGAATAGAAGATATAATTAGAATAGAAAATGTTAAGATTTGAAGGTCCTATATTTCTCTGGCTGTTGTGGATTATACCAGTGCTGATTCTGATCAGACTGATAGGATGGAGAAGAAGAAAGGCTAAACTGAAGAAGCTCGGCGATCCGGAACTTCTGAAACAGCTCATGCCCAACATCTCCAAATATCGCCCTACAGTTAAGTTTGTGCTGATGCTCGCAGCCTTGGCGCTTCTCATCGTGATGGTAGCTCGCCCGCAAATGGGCAGCAAGATTTCTCACGATAAGCGACATGGTATTGAAACCATCATCTGCCTCGATATTTCAAATTCCATGCTCTGTCAGGACGTGGCTCCATCCCGTTTGGACAAGAGTAAGATGCTTATCGAAAATCTGGTCGACAACTTTAACAACGACAAAATCGGACTCATTGTCTTTGCAGGCGATGCGTTCGTGCAGTTGCCAATCACCACCGATTATGTTTCGGCAAAGATGTTTCTTCAGAACATTACCCCTGGTCTTATCCAGACCCAGGGAACCAATATCGGCGAAGCCATCGATTTGGCTTCCAAGAGTTTCACTCAGCAGGAGAATGTAGGTAGAGCCATTATCGTAATTACTGATGGCGAAAACCATGAGCTGGCGCACAGGAGGCAGCGGCTGCTGCCAACAAGAAAGGAATCAATGTCTTCATCCTGGGCATAGGTAACACCAAGGGAGCACCAATCCCTATGGGCGACGGCTCTTATCTGAAGGACAATGCGGGCAACACCGTAATGACCGCCCTGAATGAGCAGATGTGCAAGGAGCTTGCCCAGGCAGGCAAGGGTCAGTACATTCATGTAGATAATACCAGCGATGCGGAAAGAGCATTGAATGATGATATTGCCAAATTGCAGAAAGGTGATGTGACGAGTGTGGTTTACAGCGCTTATGATGAACAGTTCCAGGCTGTAGGTATTCTCGTCATCCTGTTGCTTATCATCGAAGTTTGTCTGCTGGAGGTAAAGAATCCTCTGCTCAGAAACATCAAGTTTTTTAAGAAAGACATCAAGAAGCCTTTCTGATAAACGTTTATACATTATTATTATATAATAGGAATGAGATATTTAAGATATATATTGGTTTTTGCCTGATGGTGCTGGGCTTGGCGAAGGTGGGAGCGCAGAACGACCGCAACTTCATCCGCCAGGGAAACCGCGCCTATCATAAACAGAAGTGGGCTGCAGCCGAAACGCAATATCGCAAGGCTATCTCCAAGAACCAGAAGAATGCGCAGGCTGTCTATAATCTGGGTTGCGCCCTGATGATGCAGCAGAAGGATTCGATGGCGATGATACAGTTTGAGAATGCTTCGAAACTGGAAACGAACAAGATTCGGCGCGCCAGAAGTTACCACAACATGGGTGTGGTCATGCAGCAGCATCAGCAATATGCGCAGGCCATAGGATGTTATGAGAACGCCCTGCGCTGCAATCCGCAGGACAATGCAACCCGATATAATCTTGCCCTCTGCAAGAAACTGCTCAAAAACCAGAAGCAGAACAAGCAGAACGATAAGAACAAGAACAACAAGAATAAAAACAAGGACAAGAACAAGGACAAGCAGAATAAGGATCAGAACAAAGATCAGAATAAAGACAAGAACAAGAACGACAAAAACAAGAACAACCAGAATAAGAACAATCAGCAGAATCAGAACAATCAGGACAAGATGAGCAAAGATAATGCTGAACAGCTCTTGAACGCTGCCATCCAGCAGGAGAAGGATACGAAGCGCAAGATGCAGAAAGCGATGAGTCAGCCTCGCAGAAAGCAATATGAGAAAAACTGGTAAAAAGTAAAATAATACAACGAGCATAATTAATATAGAACATGAAACATATAGGTTGGTTTATTATTATATGGGCAATGCTTCTGGGCTTCAGTTTGCAGCTGAAAGCCCAGCATATCAGTGTGTCGGCACCAACACACGTGGCGGCGGGAGAAAACTTCCGTGTGGCCTATACCATCAATACACGTGATGTAGAGGAATTCCGCATGGGCGGAGTAGGAGAAGGACTTGAGGTAATCGCAGGTCCTTACACCTCATCGCAGTCCAGTTATCAGATGATCAATGGCCATACTTCCTCTTCATCGTCGGTAACCATTACCTATACGCTCTACGCAGCTAAGAACGGAGCCTTTGGCATTGGTGCCTCTCATGCCATCGTAAATGGTAAGAAACTCTCTTCCCATCCGGTTAAGATTACGGTTTCTGGCCATGCTGCACGCAATAACGGCGCTCCTTCCATGCACGGACAGGATGATTATAATGAACCACGTATGCGAACTGCCGGATCAAGAATATCAGGCAGAGACCTCTTCATCAAGGTTACAGCCAACAAGCGACGTGTTCACGAACAGGAACCGGTGCTCCTTACCTATAAGGTTTACACGCAGGTAGACCTTACCCAGCTGGAAGGCAAGATGCCTGACCTGAAGGGATTCCACAACCAGGAAGTTCCGCTGCCTCAGCAGAAGACCTTCCATACTGAAAACGTAAACGGCCGACCTTACCGATGTGTTACATGGAGCCAGTATGTCATGTATCCGCAGATGACGGGAAACCTCACCATTCCAGCCATTACCTTCAAGGGAATCGTAGTTCAGCAGAACAGAAACGTTGACCCGATGGAAGCTTTCTTCAATGGCGGTTCTGGCTATGTTGAAGTAAAGAAAGATATTATAGCTCCTAGTGTGAAAATTCAGGTTGATCCATTGCCTCAGCGCCCTGCCAACTTCTCGGGCGGTGTAGGTAAATTCAACATTACAGCTTCCATCGACAAGAAGGAAGTAAAGGCTGGCGAACCAATCACCATTCGTGTAGTGGTAGGAGGAATCGGAAACCTGAAGTTGCTCAAGCAGCCTGTCATTACCTTCCCTAAGGATTTTGACAAGTACGATGCGAAGGTGACAGACAAGACCCGCCTTACAGCCAATGGCGTAGAAGGCAATATGATTTATGACTTCCTGGCTGTGCCTCGTAATCAGGGAAATTATACCATTCCTGCGGTAGAATTCACCTATTATGATACTTCGGCTAACAAGTATAAGACAATCAAGACCCAGCCGTTTACGCTTAACGTAGAGAAGGGCGATGGAACTTCAGACAATGAAACCTCAGATTTCAGCAACAAGGATAAGGACATTCACGCGCTGAAACTAGGCAAGTCTAAGCTCCATGATATTGACGATATGTTCTACGGCAGCTTCGGCTACTGGACTAGTCTGCTGGTTCCATTGGCAGCCTTCTTTGCCCTGCTCATCGTCTTCCGCCGCCGTGCTCTCGAGAATGCCGACCTTGTAAAGGTCCGTTCCAACAAGGCAAACAAGATAGCAACCAAGCGCCTGAAGAAGGCTCATCTGCTGATGCTCGGTGGCAAGCAGGAAGAATTCTACGATGAAGTGCTCCGTGCTTTGTGGGGCTATGTAAGCTACAAGCTCAACATGCCTGCCGAAAAGCTCTCACGTGAAAACATTCAGGCTATGCTCGAAAAACATTGTGTAGAGGAGAGAACTATCGAGAAGTTTACAACTGCGCTCGATGAATGTGAGTTTGAACGTTATGCGCCGGGCGACCCTGCCGGTAATATGAACCGTACATTCGAATCAGCAATGACTGCTATTATGGATATAGAAAATGCTATCAATGCAACGCGTAAGCAGCGCAAGAAGAGTGCAACCGGATATTCGTTCGTCTTGATGATCATGGTAATGTTGGGCTGCTCGGTTTCTGCAGGCGCTGTAACCAAGAACAATGCTGATACGGAATATCAGAAAGGTAACTATCAGCAGGCCATACGCGACTATGAGGAAATATTGAACAACTATGGTGTTTCTGCTGAAGTTTACTATAACTTGGGCAATGCTTATTACCGTACAGACAATATTACCAAGGCTGTGCTCAATTATGAGCGTGCCCATCTGCTCTCGCCAGGCGATGAAGACATCAGCTTCAACCTGCAGTTTGCACGTAGCAAGACCATCGATAAGATTACGCCGGAAAGCGAGATGTTCTTCGTAACCTGGTGGAAGGCGTTGGTTAACTTTACGAGTGTTGACTGTTGGGCTAAGACAGGCATCATAGCCATCATCATGGCGCTGGTTCTGGTCTTGGTTTATCTCTTCGGTTCGCATATCGTGTTGCGCAAGATTGGTTTCTTCGGTGGAATCTTCTTCGTGGCAGTCTTCCTGCTGAGCAATCTCTTTGCTTACCAGCAGCGGCAGATGCTCATTAACCGTACGGGAGCCATCATCATCGCTCCTTCTGTCAATGTGAAGAAGACTCCAGCCAAGACGAGCGTTGACCTCTTCCTGCTGCATGAAGGAACCCGAGTTGACATTACCGATAAGGCGATGAAAGGCTGGCGTGGAATCAAGGTAGGAGACGGCAGAGAAGGCTGGATAGAGACCAAGGCAATTGAGGAAATCTGATTAAGATAAAATCTGATTAAAATAAAGAGAATGGATTTTAGTAGGATACAAGATTTTGACATGCAGCTGTTGCATGTGTTTAATGGCAGCGAGAATGTCTGGCTCGATCAGATGGCAATGGCGCTTACGTCGGGCTGGACATGGATTCCACTTTATATCGTCCTCTTCGTTGTTGTGATAAGAAACAACGAGATGATGGGCCAGATTGCGCTCGTGGTAGGAGGAGCGGTGCTCTGTATCTTTCTGGCTGATGGACTGGTGGATGGAATCATCAAACCGCTGGCTGAAAGATGCAGACCTTCCAGCGACCCGATGTTCAAGTATACGGTTCAGGTGGTTGACAATATGCGCCTCAAGAGTTTCAGCTTCTGTTCGGCTCATGCAGCCAATACGCTTTCGTTAGCTATCTTCTTCTCGTTGCTCATCCGTAGCAAACTGGTTACGTGGACCCTGTTATTATGGTCGCTCGTAAACTGCTGGACCCGTCTTTACCTGGGTGTTCATTATCCGGTCGACATTCTTTGCGGTTTGGCTATCGGAGCTGTGGTGGGAGTTGTCGTTTATCTTATCTACATCAGGATGTATTACCGCATCTCCCCAAAGATTAAGTATATTTCCAACCAGTATACGAGTACGGGTTATGACTATGATGATGTAGATAAAATCATGACCGTAGTGATATTTACCCTTATCATGGTTGTGTTTTATGCCACCTGTCAGATGGCAAATCTTTAGTACAGAAATAAAAGTTCAAAATAGAAAGTTCAAAAAGTAAAATAAATAATGGATACAAAACACATTAAGATTAGTGATTATAACTATGATTTACCGGATGAGCGCATCGCAAAATTCCCTATTGCCCAGCGCGACCACAGCAAACTGCTGGTCTATAAGCACGGCGAGGTAAGCGATGATGTTTTCCATCATCTTCCCACATATCTCCCTCAAGGAGCCTTGATGATATTCAACAATACCAAGGTGATACAAGCGCGTCTGCATTTCCGCAAGGAAACAGGTGCGCTTATTGAGGTTTTCTTGATGGAGCCTGCAGAACCTACTGATTATGAACTCATGTTCCAGACCACCGGACATTGTTCATGGCTCTGCATGATCGGTAATCTGAAGAAATGGAAAGAGGGAAGCCTGAAGCGTGATTTCGAAATCAAGGGCCACAAGCTTACGCTCAGCGCTACCATGCGACGCGGAGATGCTCTCGGTTCTGAGGCGCAGAAAATGGTTGCCAAAGGCGGAGGTACCAACTATTGGGTTGACTTCGATTGGGACAACGACAAGGTGTCTTTCGCTGAGATTCTCGAAGCAGTAGGCGAGTTGCCTATTCCTCCATATCTCAACCGCAAGACAGAGGAGAGCGATAAGACCACCTATCAGACGGTTTATTCTAAAATCAAGGGAAGTGTGGCTGCTCCAACTGCCGGACTCCACTTTACCGATGCGGTTCTCAAGGATCTTGATGCGCATGGAATCGACCGCGAAGAAGTAACCCTGCATGTAGGAGCCGGCACATTCAAACCGGTGAAGAGTCTTGAAATCGAAGGCCATCAGATGCATACGGAATACATTGTTGTTCATCGCCGCAGTCTGGAAAAACTCATCAAGCACGAGTGCCGGGTCATTGCCGTAGGAACACCAGCGTCCGTACCATCGAGAGCCTCTATTACATGGGTGTTCATCTGCTGAAGCATCCTGAGGCAAATGAAGAAGATCTGCACGTAAAACAGTGGGATCCTTACGAGCTTTCTGAAGATGGCAATCTGGTAGATGGAATCACTCCGATGCAGGCTATCCAGGCAATCATCGATTATCTGGACCGCAACGGCTTGGAGGCTCTCCATTCCAGCACGCAGATTATCATTGCTCCAGGCTATCAGTATAAGATTGTGAAGATGCTGGTCACCAATTTCCATCAGCCTCAGAGTACGCTCCTGCTCCTGGTAAGTGCTTTCCTCAAGGGCGACTGGAAGAAGGTTTACGATTATGCTCTTTCGCATGATTTCCGTTTCCTGAGCTATGGTGATTCATCCCTGCTCATTCCGTAAAAGGAGTTAGGAAAACTATAAATTATTAATTGTAAATTATAAATTAAAAATAGATGATTTCAGTAGAAGGACTGAAAGTAGAGTTTGGCGTCAAGCTCTCTTTCATGATGTAAGTTTCGTCATCAACGACCGCGACCGCATTGCCTGGTGGGTAAAAATGGTGCCGGAAAATCTACGATGCTCAAGATTCTCTGCGGTTTGCAGAAACCTACTGCTGGCGTTGTGGCTATTCCTAACGAAACCACTATCGGCTATCTGCCACAGGTGATGAAATTGCAGGACGATACGACCGTGAAAGAGGAAACCCGCAAGGCTTTCGCCCATAATACCGAGATGAAGGCGCGTCTGGACAAGATGCAGCAGGAAATGGCCGACCGCACCGACTATGAGAGCGAAAGCTATGCTCAACTCGTAGAGAAGTTTACCCAGGAACATGAACGCTACATGATGATGGGTGGCGAAAACTATGAGGCTGAGATAGAGCGCACCTTGAGCGGTCTTGGCTTTACGCGCGATGATTTCGAGCGCCCAACCAAGGAGTTTTCCGGTGGTTGGCGAATGCGTATCGAACTTGCCAAGATTCTGTTGCAGAAGCCTGATGTACTGCTCCTCGATGAGCCTACCAACCACCTTGATATTGAAAGTATCCAGTGGTTGGAGCAGTTCCTGGCGCAGAGTGCCAAGGCTGTGGTTCTGGTAAGTCACGACCGTGCATTCATCAACAATGTAACTAACCGTACCCTCGAAATTACTTGCGGAAGGGTAGAAGACTATAAGGTGAAATACGATGAGTATGTGGTGTTGCGTGCTGAACGCCGCGAGCAGCAGCTCCGTGCTTACGAAAACCAGCAGAAGGAAATTGCCGACATCAAGGATTTTATCGAGCGGTTCCGCTACAAGCCTACCAAGGCGGTTCAGGTGCAGAGCAGAATCAAGCAGCTCGAGAAAATCGTGCCTATCGAGGTGGATGAGGTTGACAACAAGCAGATGCACCTTAAATTCCCTCCTTGCCTCAGAAGTGGCGATTATCCTATCATCTGCGATGAGGTGCGCAAAGATTACGGCGCACACACCGTCTTCGACCATGTTACCTTTACCATCAAGCGTGGCGAGAAGGTGGCTTTCGTGGGTAAGAACGGCGAGGGTAAGTCTACCCTGGTAAAATGTATCATGGGTGAGATTCCTTTCACCGGAACTCTCAAGATTGGTCATAATGTGCAGATTGGTTATTTCGCCCAGAACCAGGCGCAGCTCTTGGATGAGAATCTTACCATCTTCCAGACTATCGACAATGTGGCAACAGGCGAAATGCGTCTGAAGGTGAACGATCTCCTGGGCGCCTTCATGTTTGGCGGCGAGACTTCCGAGAAGTTTGTCAAGGTTCTGAGTGGAGGAGAACGCAGCCGACTGGCTATGATCAAGCTCCTGCTCGAACCGGTGAATCTCCTCATTCTCGATGAGCCTACCAATCACCTCGACATGCAGTCGAAGGATGTGCTGAAAGAAGCCATTAAGGCTTTCGATGGAACAGCCATCATCGTGAGCCACGACCGTGAATTCCTCGATGGTCTGGTAGATAAGGTCTATGAGTTTGGTGGCGGCAAGGTTCGTGAGCATCTCGGTGGTATTTACGATTATCTCCGTGCCCATAATGCCGAGAACATCAATCAGGCTCTTGCCAACCAGAGCATGGCTTCTGCCGGTTCGCCTTCTGCCAATACTTCCGGCTCTTCTGTCGCATCAGGTTCTACAGCCGACAGTCTTGCCTCTGCCACATCCGGCAAGCAGAGCTACGCTGAGCATAAGGAACAGCAGAAGAAGATCCGCAAGGCTGAGAAAGCCGTGAAGGAATGTGAGGCGAAGATAGAGAAACTGGAAGCGAGAAAGAAGGAGATTGATGAACTCCTGATGAAACCGGAAAATGCAACCAACATGGAACTCGTTACTGAATACACCGAACTCATGAAGGGTCTCGATGAGGAGAACGAGCGCTGGATGCTCCTTTCGGAAGAACTGGAAGAAGTTTCGAAATAACAGTAACATTAATATAAAATAAAGAGAAGAAAATGAAAATGAAGATGATCTTACCGATGATGCTGATCGCAGCTTTGCCGTTAGGCGCTGATGCTCAGAATAAATCGGGTCTTGTCATGAGCAATCTCGACAAGACAGTAAAGCCAGCAGACAGTTTCTATCAGTTTGCTACAGGCGGATGGCAGAAGAACAATCCTCTTCCTGCCGCTTACAGCCGTTATGGCAGTTTTGACCAGCTGGCTGAGAACAACAACAAGCGCATCAACACCATTCTTTCTGAACTCCAGAAGAAGACTTACAAGGCTGGAACCATCGAGCAGAAATTGTCTGATTTCTACAAACTCTCTATGGATGTTGACAGCCGCAACAAGGCTGGAATCGCTCCAGTAAAGCCTCTGTTGGATGAGATTGAAGCTGCCAAGACCAAGGACGAGCTTCAGAAGCTTCAGGTTAAGTATGCATGGATGGGTCTCGGTTTGGGCTATGTCTCAGGTTTCGATGCCGATGAGAAGAACGTAACCATGAACATCTACATCCTGATGCAGGGCGGTCTTACTCTCGGTGCCAAGGATTATTACCTCAACAACGATGCTGCAACTGTAGCTATCCGTGAGGCTTATAAGACTTACCTCAGCAAGATGTTCCAGCTCTATGGTTTCTCTGCTGATGAAGCTGTCAAGAAGGCTTCTGCCGTATTCCTTCACGAAACAACGCTCGCTACTTTCTCAAAGAGCCGTACCGAACTTCGTGATCCTCAGGCCAACTACAACAAGATGACCTTGGCAGAATTCAAGGAGAATTATCCTAACATTCCTCTCGAGGCACTTGCCAACGCCGAGGGAATCAAGAGCGAAAATCTCAAGGAGATGATTGTAGGTCAGCCTGCTTTCTTCGCCGGTTATGACAAGGTGGCAGCTGCAGAATGTGCAGGCACATTGAAGGCTTTGATGGAGTGGGACATCATTAATAGTTCTGCTTCTTACCTCAGCGATGAGATTCGCGAAGCCCGTTTCGAATTCTTCGGCAAGACTATGAGTGGCCGTAAGGAGGATTATCCTCTTTGGAAGCGTGCTACTACTCAGGTTGAGGCTCAGTTGGGCGAGGCGCTCGGTCGCATCTACTGCAAGCGCTATTTCCCAGAAAGCTCTAAGAAGATGATGGAGACACTCGTGAAGAATCTTCAGATCAGCCTCGGTCAGCGTATCGATGCTCAGGCCTGGATGAGCGATGCTACAAAGAAAGCTGCCCACAACAAGCTCGACAAGTTCTATGTAAAGATTGGTTATCCTAACAAGTGGACTGATTTCAGCAAGCTCAGCATCGACCCATCTAAGAGCTATTATGAGAACGTATTGGCTTGCCGCAAGTTTGCCAACGATAGGGAGATTGCAAAGAAGGCAGGAAAGCCGGTAGATAAGGATGAGTGGTACATGACTCCTCAGACCGTGAATGCTTACTACAATCCTACTACCAATGAAATCTGCTTCCCAGCCGGTATTCTCCAGTATCCTTTCTTCGATCCTAAGGCTGATGCAGCATTCAACTATGGTGCCATCGGTGTAGTAATCGGTCATGAGATGACTCACGGATTCGATGATCAGGGTCGTCAGTATGATGCTAGCGGTAATCTGAAGGACTGGTGGACTCCTGCTGATGCAGAAGGTTTCAACAAGCGTGCTGATATGTATGCTGATTTCTTCAGCAACATCAAGGTGTTGCCTGATCTGAATGCCAACGGCCGTTTCACCCTCGGCGAGAACCTTGCCGACCATGGTGGTTTGATGGTTTCTTACAATGCCTTCAAGAATGCTACAGCCAAGAAGCCATTGAAGAACAAGGATGGTTTCACTCCTGACCAGCGTTTCTTCCTCGCCTATGCAGGTGTTTGGGGACAGAACATTACTGATAAGGAAATCCGCAACCGCGTTAAGAATGATCCTCATTCTCTCGGCAAGTGGCGTGTTGATGGTGCGCTTCCTCATATCGATGCATGGTATGAGGCATTTGGTGTAAAGCAGGGCGACAAGCTGTTCATTCCTAAGAACCAGCGCCTGGAGCTTTGGTAATATCCGGAAGGAAATTTTTCCGAATAGAATTTTTCGGGAATGTTTTTTCCAATAGATAGAAAAAAAATAAAGTCCTGATGTTTCGTTTGTTTGAAACATCAGGACTTTTTGTTTTATGCTTAATATATTTATTGATAAGAAAACAATAGAATAGGGGCTATTGCTTCTTCTCCAGTTCCTGAAGATTTTCCATCTTCTTCGATTCCAGGAATTCGTAAATGCCGCAGAGATGTTCGCGGACGCGACCATGACCGAACTCATAAACCTTGCTGACAAGACCATCGAGGAAATCACGGTCGTGACTAACCACGATGAGCGTTCCGTCGAAATCGAGCAAGGCCTGTTTCAGCACATCCTTGGTCTTCAGGTCGAGGTGGTTGGTAGGCTCATCGAGAATCAGCAGATTCACCGGCTCCAGCAGCAGTTTGAGAATGGCAAGCGGGTGCGCTCACCTCCCGACAATACTTTCACCTTCTTGGTAGAATCTTCTCCGCCAAACATGAATGCTCCCAGCAAATCGCGTATCTTGTTGCGGATTTCACCTTTGGCAACATCATCAATGGTCTGGAATACGGTAAGTTCGCCATCGAGCAGAGAAGCCTGGTTCTGGGCGAAATAACCTATCTGCACATTATGTCCCAATTCCAACTTTCCTTCGTTCTGAAGCTGACCCATGATACATTTCACAAGCGTTGACTTACCCTCTCCGTTTCTTCCCACGAAGGCAATCTTGTCGCCTCTTTCTACGGTAAGATTCACGCCGCTGAAAATCTTCTTGCCATCAAACGACATCGCCACATCGCTCATCTGAACCGGATAAGCACCGCTTCGTGGGCTCGGCGGGAACTTGAGTCGAAGGCGGCTTGTATCTTCTTCATCCACTTCGATAAGTTCCAGTTTCTCTAGCATCTTCACGCGGCTCTGCACCTGGAAGGTTTTAGAATAAGTGCCTTTGAAGCGTTCTATAAAGTCCTTGGTTTCAGCAATCATCTTCTGCTGTTCTTCATATTTCTTCATCTGCTGTTCGCGGCGTTCCTTGCGCAGTTCCAGATATTGGCTGTAAGTGGCTTTGTAGTCGTAGATGCGGCCCATGGTTACTTCGATGGTTCTTGTTGTAATGTCGTCAACGAATTTTCGGTCGTGACTGATGACAACTACTGCTTTCGAACTGTTGATGATGAAGTCTTCGAGCCAGCCGATAGATTCAATGTCGAGATGATTGGTTGGCTCATCGAGCAGCAGTACGTCTGGCGATTTCAAGAGAAGTTTTGCCAGCTCAATCCTCATTCTCCATCCTCCCGAAACTCGCTTGTATGGCGGTTGAAATCAGAGCGCTCGAAACCGAGACCGAGCAGCGTCTTCTCTACATCTTCCTCGAAATGAGTCATGTCGATGGCGTAGAATTTCTCTGAGAGAGAGGATACTTTCTCAATGAGCTGCATGTAATCATCGCTGTCGTAATCGGTACGGGTTGTGAGCTCGTTGTTGATGCGGTCAATCTCAGCCTGCATTTCGTGCAGATGGGCAAACGCCTGACAGGTTTCCTCGAATACGGTTCTGCCGTCTTCGGTCATCAGATGCTGAGGCAGATAGGCGATGACGCAATCCTTGGGAGCGGAAACGGTGCCACGAGTAGCTTTTCTCACACCGGCGATGATCTTGAGCAATGTGCTCTTTCCTGCGCCATTCTTTCCCATCAGGCTATACGGTCCTTCTCGTTGATCTGGAAGGAAATGTCTTTGAATAGGGTGGTGCCGCCAAATTCTACGGTCAATCCATCAACTGTAATCATATTATTTTCTTCTTGTTCAAATTTTTGTTTCTCTAAGCAACTCCCCAGAATGCCCCGTTCCTGCCGTTTTCGGGGTCTTCATTGATGACCAGCGCCTGCCATCATTTATGACCCGTGTTGGTCTTAAGAGAAGACCCGAGCAAGGCACAAAAGGCTGTTCTTTCGATTGCCGGTGCAAAGATACAACATTTTTGGGCAGAATGCAAGCTTTTACCCTGACTTTCTTTCGGAGAAGTAGTGTAAGTGTTTGATTGATACTGATTTCTATTGGCTTTCTAGCTGAACTTTGTTACAGAACAATCTAGTGGTGAGGTGTAAGGATAAAAAGCCAGCGTGTCATTAAGGGTCAGTGTCATTAAGGGTCATTTAGAAAAATGAAAGTGTCATTTTGAGCTATAGTATATATAAATATTTATTTATATATATACTATAGGGGATTCTTCTCCCCCGAAAATGAAAATGACCCTTAATGACCTTGACCCTTAATGACACGCTAGATGAACTTGTGAGTTTTACCTGATATAGGTTGTGTGTATTCCTGAATGTATTGGTTATTAGTATATTATGTGCGTTTTATTATATTTCTACTCTAACGTTCTGTGTATAATAATTATCTACATATTAAGTCACTTAAGTTAGCTTTTATACTGTTCAATTCTGCATTTTTATCCTTGTTTTATGTTGCTTTTGTTAAAAATATATCATCTCAGAGGCTGTTTTAATGTCCGAGGAGTGGCATTTTTCACCCTTTGTAGAGGAGGTAAAACACCTTTCTAACCCTCTTATTTTGCGTTTTTCATTCGAAAAATCACTAAAAAGCACTGATTTTTGCCTCTTTTGGTTTCTGTTTTGGGTAGGTAAGGATAATTTACATTACTCAGACAGATTGCGCTTCTTGCTCCGTTTTTTTAGCGGATTAAAAATCCATAATGGTTCGATCTGTACGGTTGAAATTACCCAATACGCCCTGGGCTAAGAGCTTTTGGGCTTTCAGCCCGTCTTATACCACATCTGAATATTCTGTTTTCTTTACAAAACAATTAGAATTGCCCCTAAAGAACTCAATCCCAAAATCACGATTTTTCCCTATGTTTCATCACTTATTTCCAATTTTTACATGAATATGGAGCATTTTAAACAAAAAAGACCTTGATTGCAGAACGCAACCAAGGTCTTCGGAGATGATATATTTAACCTATTGAAATCTCGTTAGATTAGATCTGCTCGCTCCAGTCCTCCTGGCTCTTACGAACGTAAGTCTGGTAACGGAGCTTAGCCATCTTCTCTGCCTGAGAGAAGAGCTCATCAGCCTCCTTAGGGAATGCCTTCTGTACAGAGAGGTAACGAACCTCACCGAGCAGGAAGTCGCGGAAGTTCTCCCAGTTAGGAGCCTTAGAGTCGAGTGTGAATGGGTTCTTACCCTCATCAGCCAACAGTGGGTTGTAACGCCACAAGTGCCAGTAACCGCACTCAACAGCCAACTCTTCCTCGTGCTGTGAACGACCCATACCGCCCTTACGCTTCAAACCGTGGTTGATACATGGTGCGTAAGCAATGATGAGTGATGGACCTGGATAAGCCTCAGCCTCGCGGATAGCCTTCAATGTCTGAGCATTGTCAGCACCCATAGCTACCTGAGCTACGTAGATGTAACCGTATGTAGTCTGCATCAAACCGAGATCCTTCTTACGGATACGCTTACCCTGAGCAGCGAACTGTGCGATAGCACCAAGTGGAGTAGACTTAGAAGACTGACCACCAGTGTTAGAGTAAACCTCAGTATCGAGTACCAGGATGTTAACATCCTCACCAGAAGCCAATACGTGGTCGAGACCACCGTAACCGATATCATAAGAAGCACCGTCACCACCGATGATCCACTGTGAACGCTTAACGAGGTAGTGATCCAAAGTCTTGAGCTCCTTGCAGATAGGGCAACCCTTCTCAGCGCAAGCAGCGATGAGAGGCTTCAACTCTGCAGCAGCCTCCTTAGAACCCTCAGAATCGTTCATGTTAGCCATCCACTTGTCAGCAGCAGCTACGAACTCAGCAGAAACATGCTCCTGAGCCTTAGCCTCCTCGAGCAAGTGAGCGATGCGCTCCTTCATCTTCTTGTTACCCATTACCATACCGAGACCGAACTCGCAGAAGTCCTCGAACAATGAGTTGTCGAATGCAGGACCTGACCCTTAGCGTTCTTTGTATATGGAGTAGATGGGATAGAAGCTGAGTAGATAGAAGAACAACCAGTAGCGTTAGCATCATCTGACGATCACCGAAGAGCTGAGAAATCAACTTAACGTATGGAGTCTCACCACAACCAGAGCAAGCACCAGAGAACTCGAACAATGGCTGAGCGAACTGAGAATTCTTAGGGCTCTGCTTGATGTCTACGAGATCCTGCTTAGAAGCTACCTTGTGTACGAGGTACTCCCAGTTAGCTGCTTCCTTGACCATATCCTCTGCGTCTACGTTGAATGGAACCATTGTCAACGCCTTCTCACCCTTCTTACCTGGCAGACGTCAGCACAGTTACCACAACCCAGACAGTCGAGTACTGAAGTCTCGATGCGGAAGTGCATTCCAGCCAAAGCCTTAGGTGCCTTAACATCCTGAGTCTGGAGACCCTCGATGCCTGCGAGCTCCTCATCGGTCAATACGAATGGACGGATAGCTGCGTGAGGACAAACGAATGAACACTTGTTACACTGGATACAGTTCTCTACGTTCCATACTGGTACGAATGCCTCAACACCACGCTTCTCGAATGCTGCAGTACCGTTCTGCCATGTACCGTCAACTGTGTTGTGCTTAACGAAGTCAGAAACCTTCAAGAGGTCACCTGCCTGGCCGTTGATAGGACGAACGAGCTCCTTAACGAATGCTGGAGCGTTATCCTCCTTAGCCTCATCGTCAGCGAGGTTAGCCCAAGCTGGATCTACTGCCAACTGCTTGTACTCACCACCACGGTCAACAGCGCCGAAGTTCTTGTCAACAACGTCCTGACCCTTCTTAGAGTAAGACTTAACGATGAATGCCTTCATCTGCTCTACAGCGAGATCCAAAGGAATAACCTTTGTGATACGGAAGAATGCAGACTGGAGGATGGTGTTGGTACGGTTACCGAGACCAATCTCCTGAGCAATCTTAGTTGCGTTGATATAGTAAACAGTGATGTTGTTCTGAGCGAAGTAACGCTTTACCTTGTTAGGGATGAAGTTAACCAACTCCTCGCCGTCGAAGATAGTGTTCAACAGGAAGAAACCGTTCTTACGCAAACCACGTGTTACATCGTACATGTGGAGGTAAGCCTGTACGTGGCAAGCTACGAAGTTAGGAGTATTTACCTGATAAGCACTGTGGATAGGCTGTCGCCGAAACGCAAGTGAGAGCAGGTGAAACCACCAGACTTCTTAGAGTCGTAAGAGAAGTATGCCTGGCAATACTTGTTAGTATTGTTACCGATAATCTGAACTGAGTTCTTGTTAGCACCAACAGTACCATCAGCACCCAAACCATAGAACTTAGCCTCGAACAAGTCGTCGCCACCCATTGGGATTTCCTCCTCTTCTGGGAGAGAAGTGAATGTAACGTCATCAACGATACCTACAGTGAAGTGGTTCTTTGGCTGTGGCAACTCGAGGTTCTTGAATACAGCAACAATCTTAGCTGGAGTTGTATCAGAAGAACCGAGACCATAACGACCGCCAACGATCAATGGCTTGCGCTCGTCATCGTAGAGAGCTGACTTAACGTCGAGGTACAATGGCTCACCCTCTGCACCTGGCTCCTTAGTACGGTCGAGAACAGCGATACGCTTAACAGTAGCTGGGATAGTCTTCTTCAAGAAGTCAACAGAGAATGGACGGAAGAGGTGAACTGCAACCATACCAACCTTCTTGCCCTGCTTGTTCAAGTAGTCGATAGCCTCGCGAGCTGGCTCTGTAGCAGAACCCATCAGGATGATGATGTTCTCAGCATCCTCAGCACCATAGTAGTTGAAGAGGTGGTACTCACGGCCAGTAATCTTAGTCATCTCCTGGCAGTACTTCTCTACTACCTCAGGGATTGCATCGTAGTAAGTGTTGCAAGCCTCACGGTGAGTAAAGAATGTCTCTGGGTTCTCAGCGGTACCGCGAGTAACAGGACGCTCAGGAGTCAAAGCACGGTTACGGAAGTCCTCGATGAACTCTTCCTTAACCAATGGACGGATGTCTTCCATATCCATCTCCTCGATCTTGTGGTACTCGTGAGAAGTACGGAAACCGTCGAAGAAGTTAATGAAAGGAACCTTTGTCTCCAATGTAGCCAAGTGAGGAACTGCAGAGAGGTCCATCACCTCCTGAACAGAACCAGAGCAGAACATAGCGAAGCCAGTCTGGCGGCAAGCCATTACGTCCTGGTGGTCACCGAAGATACAAAGTGAGTGAGAAGCCAATGTACGAGCTGATACGTTGAACACACAAGGGAGCAACTCACCAGCAATCTTGTACATGTTAGGAATCATCAGCAACAAACCCTGAGAAGCAGTGTAAGTTGAAGTCAAGGCACCAGCCTGGAGAGAACCGTGAACTGCACCGGCAGCACCAGCCTCTGATTCCATTTCCTGGATAGAAACTCGCTGACCGAAAAGGTTCTTACGACCTTTGGCAGCCCATTCATCTACATGCTCCGCCATTGGTGATGATGGAGTAATAGGGTAGATAGCAGCAACCTCAGTAAACATGTAGCTTACGTGTGCGGCAGCTGTGTTACCATCACAAGTGATAAATTTTTTCTCTTTAGCCATTTTACTTTTAGATAAAATATTAAAAATGTTTTGTATTTTTATTCCTTTGAACTTTGATAGTTGAATCTGTTTGAGAGTTCAATTTTCAGTTCTGTTTTTGTCTTTCGAATGTTTTTTGCCAATTCCTACACCTTATATTAATATAGGAAACCCAGAAGCCATAACGGAATCCTGTTGTCCTTGCCTACCTCGGTATTGTATCGGGCGTAGATGATGTCGGGATTGTTGCGCACCTTGTTTGGAGATTGCGCATCGCAGATTCTGAACTTCTTCTCACCGTCTACAATGAAGTAGTGGTCCTTTCCGGTCTGGCTTACCTTGTGGTCTTTCCAGACCGAGTTGACGAAGAATGTTTCCATCACCTCCTGCTTGTCTATCTTGATAGGATAGATGGCGTACATCAGGTTGGAGTTGTGCATCATCACCTTGGATGGTTTCTTTGGGAACTCCTGCCCGGTAGGGTAAATCATGTTGATGAGTCGCGCATCAGCAAGATACTTGATGTAGTTCATTACCGTAGCTCTACTGGTGTTGATCTCTTCGGCAAGCTGGCTCACGTTGGGAGCTTGGCACCTTCTACAGCTAGCTGATAGAAGAGCCGCTTGATCTTGGTGAGATATTTCAGTTCGATTTGCTTGATGAGGAGGATGTCTACCTCGGTCATCATGTTCATTGTCTTTAGTAGATTCTCTGTGAAGTTGCGGTTCTCCAGGAAGAATGGATAGAATCCATGATGCAAGTAGTCCTGGAAGTATTTCATCGGGCTCACCTTGGGCAGTATCTGCTTGATGATGTGCTCGTGATTGCGCAAGATTTCATCGAGTGTATATGGCTGGAAACTGTTGCCAGTCTGCAGGTTGATAAACTCTCTGAAAGAGAAGCCTCGCAAATTATAGCTTTTCACGATTCCATTGAGCTCAGGATTCTCTTCCTTCAGTCTCATCACGCTGGAACCTGTGAACACGATTCTTAACTCTGGATAGAGGTCGTAGCATTTGCGCAGCTCCTTGCTCCAGTCCGACTGCTTGAAGACCTGGTCGATGAGAAGGGTTCTGCCGCCGTGGCGAACAAAGTCACCTGCAAAATCTGCGATTCCTCTGCTTTGAAAATAGAAATTGTTCATATTCACATACAGGCACTTGCGGTCAGTAGGGCCAAAGTGCTCCTTGGCATATTGAAGGAGGAATGTAGACTTTCCTACACCGCGTGTTCCCTTTATGCCAATCAAACGGTCGCTCCAGTCGATTTCGTCCATCAGAGTGCGTCTTACCGGTGCGTCCGTATGCTCTACGAGGTATGTATGTGTTCTGAAGAATGCTTCTTCCATGAGTTTATATCGTTTCTAATTGTTTTTACGATGCAAAGGTAATTAAATATTTCTAATTTGCAAACTCTAGATAGCAAAAAGTAACTTTTTTTTCATTATTTAGCACTTGTCTAAGTAAAAATGGGGTTTTTCTGCCCTTTTTTGCACTTTTCTTTATATCTTTGCACCATGAAATTACATATTTTCAATCCAGAACATGATTTGGCTTTGGCTGCAAATCTGAAACAGTTCACCGCGCCTCATGCGGGTAGACAACTTAGAAGTGATCTTGCTTTCATTCCGGCTCTTTGGGCGGAAGAGGGCGACCTCGTACTTGTGGATGATATTGATTTTGCGAAGAACAGGGTGCGCCATTTTGGGGCTGAACTGAACAGCAAGGTTGAATTCATCACCAAGCCTCAGCTGAAGCATCTGCTCAAGACTGAATTTCTGGACAGTGTTCATCCCTGGGGATGGAACCTGTCGCTGAAAGGTGAGTTGGAGCGTTTGGGAATGCCGGAGATTATGTTGCCGACTGATGCTGTATTAAATAAGGTACGCGAGGTGAGCAGCAGGCAATGGGCTGCCCTTCATCTGCAGCGAGGCGTGGAATATGTTACTGAGACGGCCCGCGTCAAAGAACTCATTCTCCAGCACGGCAAAGCTGTTGTCAAGGCTCCCTGGAGCAGTAGTGGGAGGGGAGTGAAATATGTGAGTGCTGAGGACTTCAGAACAGCCGGAGATTATCCTACCTTCGAAAGATGGGTGGCAAACATGATTTATCATCAGGGCGGCGTAACCGTAGAACCTCTATATAATAAGGTGAGAGATTTCGCCATGGAGTTTGAAATGAAAGATGGCAAGGCGCTCTATCGCGGTCTTTCGCTATTCGATACGATCAAGAATGCCTATTCGGGCAATGTGCTCTGCTCTGAAGATGATAAGGTGGAAATGATGAAACCGCTCATTAGCGAGGCGCAGCTTGCCGGAATCAGACAGCGCATCATCGAGGTAATGGAGCCGGCGCTGAAGGATATTTACAGTGGTCCGTTCGGCGTTGACATGATGATCTGCACGAAAGGGGAGAAGGATGAATCTGCGAGGCTGTGCTGAATCAGGAAGGTGAGGACGTAAACAGAACCGGTCTGGGCGTGGTTCCTTGCATCGAAATCAATCTGCGCAGAACGATGGGTCATGTGGCAATCGATCTATACGAACATCTTGTGGCTAATTCGAGCGATGAGATGAAGACCAACAGGACGAACATCATGCGCGTGGAATATGATGGAAACAGATATCATCTCAGAATAAAGCCTGGCAGACCTTCGGAAGAGGCACCGCTGCATTGATTTTTTGTTAAGAACATAGATATTTTTTGTTAAGAAATAGTAAAATCGGCTTTTCCCATGCAAGGATTAGCCGATATTTCATTTTATCTTCAGAACTCACGATTCAGATTCCGATTCGGGAACTGCCTTTTAAAGAGGAACTGTCCCTTTGGGTTCAGGAGCGTTGAGTCATTAAAATGAACAAATAAATTAGAGAAATATGAATAAAAAAGTATTTAGTGCAGCTATTTTAGCTTCAGCTGCAATGGCTATGACTTCTTGCAGCACTAGCAAGAATGCACAGAATAAGAACGTAACAAAGGCTGAGAAGATAACGGAGGCAGAGGCTGCCCGTCCGTCAGCAGATGAGGAAATGGACGAGAGTTATCTTGTCCTCTCAGAGGCTCAGCAGAACATCGTGAAGAAGAATAATGATTTCGCTTTCAAACTCTATCAGCAGATTAGCGGCATGGATTCTGAGGTGGTTTCGCCAATGAGCATCGCCTATCTGATGGGAATGCTTGCGAATGGTGCCGACGGCATGACACAGCAAGAGATTCTGAAGGCAATCGGTTGCGAGGGCGTGAGCGTGAAGGAACTCAACGACTGTTATAAGGCGCTGATGCTTTCGGCTGGCAAGCTCGACAAGCAGACAACCGTAAATATTGCCAACTTTATCGCTATCAACAAGAATTTCACATTGAACAGCGATTTCGCTCGTACCGTAGCCGATTCTTATCAGGCTGGCGTGGAGAGCATGGACTTTACCTCTCCTAAATCTGCCACTCGCATTAATGACTGGTGCAAGAAGCAGACTAAAGGCATGATTCCTAGCATCATCGACCAGGTAGACCCTGCAGCCGTTTCTTACCTTCTGAATGCTATTTATTTTAATGGAATCTGGCAGGAGAAGTTTGATGCGAAGAACACCCGCCTCGAGAACTTCAGCGGTTACACCCGCGATATTAAGAAGGTGAACATGATGCACCAGAACAAGAAGTTTGCCTATACTGAAAATGATATGTTGCAGGCTGTAGAGCTGCCATACGGAAATGGAAGTTATCAGATGACCGTTCTTCTTCCTAAGGCTGGCAAGAGCATCAGCGAGGTGATGAAGGAGATGGATGCTGATAAACTTCAGAAGTTGAGTAATGACATGGACCGTTGCCAGGTAGATTTAAAATTCCCTAAGTTTACCACAGAGATGGATTTGTCGCTCAACCAGATTATCAGTAAATTGGGTGCTCCAAGCATCTTCCAGCCAGGCACGGCAGATTTCAGCCGTTTTGCCAATGGCAGCTTCTACGTATCGAAGATGTTGCAGAAGGCAAAGATTGAGGTAAGCGAGCGTGGAACAAAGGCTGCTGCCGTAACAGCTGCTGTGATGCTGACCTCACTGGGTCCTAACGAGATGAAGCGTGTAGAATTTCATGCCAACCGCCCATTCGTTTATTTCATTACAGAACGTAACAGTGGCGCCATTCTCTTCATGGGTCAGTTCCTGGGAGAATAATAACAGAGAATTTGCAGGTTCTTATAACTAGAAAAGCGAAAGCCAAGTCCGTAATCCAGAATCTGGCTTTCGCTTTTTCTATCTTGTTTTATTCGCTTGCTTGCTCCTGAAACTTTTCTATGAACTCATCCTCTGTGATAATCGGAATATTGAGTTCATGGGCTTTCTTGTTCTTCGAACTCTGCGAAGCTGCATCGTTGTTAATCAGAAAGTTCGTACTTTTGCTTACACTTCCCGTAACTTTGCCGCCCTGGCTTTCAATATAAGCTTTCAGCTCGTTGCGGTTCTTGTAATGATGCACATCTCCGGTTACGACGAAAGTCAGCCCCTGGCATTTATTTCCCGTTTCTACAGGCTCCTGCTCCTCGATAATCAGCTCGGACAGCAGATGCTGCACATGCTGGAAATGAATATCGTCCTTGAACCATGCGATAAACTTGGCACTCTTTTCAGGTCCAATGCCATCAATGCTTGCAAACTCATCATCAAACATGCTCAGACGCGCTGTTTCTATCAGCTCCTTCACCTTGTAACGGCTGAGCAGTTTTTTAGCCACATCGCCACCGCAGAGCGGAATATTCAAGGCGTAGAGCAGATGACGGCCGTCAGTATGGCGGCTTTTCTCTACACTCTCCAGAAGATTGCTTACGCTCTTCTTGCCAAATCCTTCGAAACAGGAAATCTCGAACGCATAATTCTTCAGTTTGTAGAAATCTGCATATTCCCTGATAAAACCATGATTGATGAATTTCCAGACAGTCTGTTCTGAGATTCCGTCAATATTGATTCCTTCCTTGCTGACGAAGCGGGCAAATTTCTTAAGTTGTTTGGCTGGGCAGGCTGCATTGGTGCAATGGAGAGTCTTGGTGCCGCTCTCACTCTCGCGCACTACGGCTGGCGCATGGCAAACCGGACATTCGGCGGGAATGACAAAACTACCCACAACCTCTGTAATATTGATTACCTTCGGGATAATCTTATTGGCCTTGATGACCTGCAGTCTGGTTCCCTTGTCGCCAATGCCCAGACGCTCGCATTCGCTTACATTGCAGAGCGAGGCACGCTGCACGGTGGTTCCTTCCAGTTCTACCGGTTTGAAAACTGCTACAGGCGTGATGGAGCTGGCTGCGCAAGACCATTCGATGTGGTCGAGTACGGTGTCAGCATGTTCATCTTGCCATTTAAAGGCAAATCCTGCCCTCGTAGCGTGGTGGCCTGTAACCGACCCCGTAGCTGCATAAGCCGTATCATCGTAGCAAATCACCAGTCCGTCTACCGGGAAAGGATTCTTCTTGCTTGTCACCTTCTCCGTAAACTTGTCTATTTCCAGCTGGATGTTTTCTGTGGTAGGGTGGTCAATACGCTCACGTTCTACAGGATTCATTCCCAGGTCTTTCAGCATCTGCATGCGTTCGCCCCATGAGGTAAGTTCCCGCTCAGTATAAACCAGGGTGAACGGAATCCATTGGATGTGGCGCTGCTTCACCTCTTCAATATCCTTCAGCGTGAGTGAGCCTGAAGCAAGGTTTCGTGGATTGGCGTAATCGCCTTCGCTTTCGATGATGAACTGTTCGAAATCAGTATACGAAATGACGCTTCTCCTCTTACTACAAGATGTCCTTTCTCTGAAATGGTAGCAGGAATGCCTGAAATGGCTGGAGCCAAGTGGGTAATGTTGGTGCCGATGTGTCCGTTACCGCGGGTAACGATTTTGGTGAGTTTTCCGCCGTCATAGGTTACTACGAGGGTCAGTCCGTCCAGTTTCCATGAAATCCAGATAGGGCGGTCTTCTGCCCATTTTACAAGATCACTTACCTGTTTGGTCTTTGCCAGAGAGAGGGCGGCAAATTCATGCTCCTCTTTCTTTCCTACGATAGAATCTTCTGACACGCGATTAGTAGGGGAGTCAGGCAGAATTTCGCCTGTTTCCTCTTCCAATCTCTTGAGCTGGTCGAAAAGGGCGTCCCACTCATAGTCGGTCATGAGTTCGCCTTTTCCGTTATAATAACTATCCGAAGCTTGGTTGAGTCTTTCAACCAAGCTCTTCATCTGCAATAGTTTCTCTTCCATAATGAATGTTTGAGGATATTAATCAAATGTTGTGTTTTTCGATGGTCAGAAATTAATCTGCAGGTTCCATGGCTATGGAGAGTTTTTCAAAGGCGAAACGCTGACCTCTGTTTCCTCCATAGTTTACACGTCCGCAGATGCAGAAACCCATCGAAGACAGAAGGTTGATCATCGGCGTATTGTCAAAGTTGGTGTCAACTTGATGCTAGGTATTTTTTCTACCTCGCACATGCTGTTCACCTTACTGATGAAAATACGCGCCAAACCTTCACGCTGGAAACTAGGCAACGTGGCAAAGCGATGTATTACATAATAATCGCCATCGGTAATCCAGTTGCCTACTAATTTCTTATATTTGGGTTCACCATTCAATATGACTGCTCCATAGACAACCACCTCTTCGTTTACAGTTAGAACGAAGCGTTGCCATTTTCTATGTCTTTTCTGATGTCTTTTTCTGATGGATATTCCTCAGTCCATTGGTGACGTCCCGATTCTATCATACTTTGGCGAGCCTGGTCGATGACTTTCCAGCAAGCAGCAAAGTCCTTAATATACGCCGGTCTGAAGTTTGTCTTCATATTAATTACGCTTTTATTATTCGGGTGCAAAATTAACAAAAAAAAACGAATTAAACTAAAAAACGGAGGAAAAACTTCACTTTTTTGTTCGTTTTCCTCCGTTTTTCTTGTTTTCTGCTCATTTTGAGCTATTTTTCCTTTGCTTTATGCTAGGAAGCCGGGTGAATAAGCTTCTACGCCAAGCACTTGTCGAGCTCAGCAATGATAGCATCTTTCTGTTCCTTGATATGCTGACCGATGAATACGATTTTTATCATGCGGTCGCCCAATTCCTGATCCCATTCCTTCTGCAGCTGTGGGTTATTCATCAAGACCTGGGCGAGTTCGTCTTTCGGCATGGTAGCCAACCATTGACCAGCCTGCTTTACAGTCTTCTGCTTGCCAGCCTGTTCGAACACGTAGCACATGTCGCGCTCATCATCGAAATAGCAGATTCCCTTGGCGCGAACCACGTCTCTAGCCATTTCCTTGCTACGAAATCATCGAAGAGGCCCAGGTCGAAAGGCTTGCGACGATAGTAAACGAAGGTGCCGATTCCGTATTCCTCAACTTCTCCGCCTTCATGATCATGGTCATGATCGTGGTGATGATGATGTGAT
>ENA-OQDW01000075-OQDW01000075.1-human-gut-metagenome-genome-assembly--contig:-NODE-75-length-37007-cov-3.200597_pt1 | contig 37007 bp, 47 predicted proteins | sample MGYA00242784_ERZ504613 | MGnify/ENA primary metagenome ERZ504613 (study PRJEB26092, sample SAMD00036330) | human gut metagenome | host: Homo sapiens | study: EMG produced TPA metagenomics assembly of...
TTTCGTTTCCTGCTCCTGTGCCGCGCCTTTTGTAGAATCTTCCACCAGCGCCCTTCGCCACCGAAATCCTCCTTTCCCTCCTTTTCAATCAGCACCAGATCGCTCTTGCCCGCAGCCTGCGTAAAAATGCCGTTGAGCTTTTGGTTGACAGAGAGAAAAAAATCCCGCAGCGGGAACGTGTCCGCATAATACTCCTCAAAATCTTTGGTGAAAGAGCCGTCGAATAACGCTTGAAGTGTGAAAGCCGGCCGTGTTTTCAGGTTACGGTTTTCCTTTTCAGATACGGTTTTATCCTGATCCACCAGGCTTGTAACGCCCAGCACAAACAGTGGAAGGACAAACAGCGCCACCGCCACAAGGCAAAGAATACGCTGAATGCTATGCGCTCTACGCCGCCTTTGATCGGAAGCGATATCTCTGTGCGCCCCCACATGATAGAAGGTCGGGCCGTTTGGTTTTTTCTTCCTATATTTCATGCAACCTGCCTCCCTTGCTTAAAATCGGAAATAGAGGAACGGATTGTAGCTTGCCCCCACCAGCGCGGCAGTGGAGAAAAACAGCAGCGCTACATCATAAAGGATCCCGGCCGCTCCTGCAAGCGATTCCTGCACGGGTCTTGCGGGAAAAGCGGATCAGCAGCGCCTTAACAAGCTTGGAAACTGGGATGCAGGCGATGATCGCCACAAGGAAAAACACAAGATGGTTTTTCAACAAAACCGTATCCGTTGGCAACACGCCCGCCTGCCCGCTAAAGCCGAACATGAGCTTCAGCATCTGCCGAGGCGGGATACGTCGTCAAAATAGAAAAACACCCAGCCGACAACGATAATAAACAGCGCGTAAGCATGCCCCACCACAGCAGGCAGTTTTTCCAGGAACTTGCCGAGGAACAGCTTTTCAATTGCCAGGAAAACAAAGTAATACAGCCCCCAGAGGACGAAATTCCAGCTTGCGCCGTGCCACAACCCTGTCAGCGCCCATACGATAAACATATTGCGTAGCTGGTGCCTGCGGTTGCCGCCCAGCGGAATATAGACATAATCCCGGAAGAAAGTGCTCAGGCTGATATGCCAGCGGCGCCAAAATTCCGTGATAGATTTAGAAATATAAGGATAATTAAAATTCTCAACATAAGTGAAGCCAAACATGTGACCAAGCCCAATCGCCATATCGGAGTATCCGGAAAAATCAAAATAGATCTGAAACGTATAAGCGAAGATACCCAGCCATGCGCCGAGCACAGAGGCTTTCGACAAATCCCCGCCGATCAGGCTCGTTGCAACCTGACCCGCAATATTGGCGAGCAGCACCTTCTTGCCGAGCCCCGTCACAAAGCGTGTAATGCCTTTGGAAAAGCCCGGCAAGGTCATTTCGCGGTTCTCCAGCTGTGCGGCAATATCCGTATAGCGCACGATCGGCCGGCAATTAGCTGGGGAAAGAGCGCAACATAGAGCAACAGGTTTGCATAAGAGCGCTGCACCTGTGCCTTGCCGCGATAAACATCCACCACATAAGTGATCGCCTGGAAGGTATAAAACGAAATACCGATCGGCAGGTTAAAAATTTGGGTAGGCAGCTCCGCGCCAAAAATCTGATTGAGATTTTGATTAAAAAAGCCTAAATATTTGAACACTGCTAAAAACGAAAGCGTAATCACAACCGAACCGGCCAGCGCCCATTTTGCGAGCTTCTGCCCTCGGTATTGATCCACCAGCAAGCCGGCGCCATAGTCGATGAGTGTCGTCACGATCATCAGGATGATCCACTTCGCTCCCCCCATGCATAAAAGAGCAGGGACATCACCAGCAGCAAATAGTTACGAGCCTTTATGCCATGCAAAATAAAATACAGCAGCAGACAGATCGGCAGGAACAGATACATAAAATTCAGGCTGGAAAAAACCAATACAATCCCCCATTTTTGATGTCAGGTGTGCCGGGTGCAACACCCCGGCAAGAACAAAAGATGCTATTTTTTTAGATGAATCGGGATGACGGAAAGTTGCAGCATTCGCCAAAAATTCACACGCAAACCTGCGCACGCAGCTTTTCCAGCGTTTTCTCGCCAATACCGGATACTTCCAGAAGCTGCTCCACCGATTGGAATGCGCCGTTTTCCGTCCGGTAAGCGATGATCGTCGGCCGTTGACCCTCGCCAATCCCGCTGAGGGTCATCAGCTCTTCCCGTGTGGCGGTATTCAAGTTGATTGGACCGGACCGCTGTTGCCCGGTGACTGCCGCCTTGGATGGTCCTGACCGCGTCTCCGGCTGTTGAGCAGCTTCTATCGTGGAAGCGGGCGGCTTTTGTTCCGTAGCGGGCGCAGCAGAGGCCTGCTCCGCCGCGGCAAATGTGCTGGATGCGGAAAAGGGTTCGATCACGGGATCAAGTGGCTGCGCGTCAAACGCATGGTATAGGATCAGTGCGGCCGCCAGCAAAAGCCCCGCTGCGATCACAGTACTTTCAGCACGGCTTAAGCGCTCCATAAACATCCTCCTCACACCCACATAAGCGCATCAAACGCTCGGCCGGCCTCTCAACAGAGCCTGCCTGCACACAACGCGCAACCCGCAAGTCAAGCCCATTCCAGCTTTCCGTCCAACGCCGCTGTGGATAAATATGCCTTATTTTCACAACGCAAACCCGCTTTCTAGGCCTGAGATCTGGCATCTGAAATCTGATGTTAAGCATTAGTATACCTGTTTTCACCGCAAATTAACAGCTTTTTCTTGATTTTTAACCCAAGGTAAGCACTGATTTAATCAAAGCACACGCCTTGCCGGCAATTCGCGCACCCTATTTAATCAGCGCTTACCAAGATATTTGAGTTGGGGAAGAGGTATGCCCCTTCCAGCACTGAGCAAAAATCAATTCCAGTCCATAATACAAGGATTTCTAATATTGTATAAATCACCATATAATCCAATCGTAAGCATACAAAGGTCGTTAGTTTTATGCCCGCAACTGCGCCTTGCTATATCTCTATAGGCACAGCTTCCCTGCGACATATGATGCGTAAAGCAGAACAAAACTCCCATCTGCTTTCACACAGAGCATCCTATCGTCCCGGTATTTTTATGTAAGATAAATTTTTTAGAAAAGCAATCAAAAAGCTTCGATATCCTGCGAAATCTCCCACGAAATATTTTCAAAACGCGGTCAATGTATTATATTGAAATTATTCACAATTAAAAAGTGAATCAAGCCTTATTTTTGTAAATAAGGTAATAAAAGGTACTGTGAACTAAAGATGAAAAAAATAAGACCCGAAATCAGCGAATATCGCTATGCAACGAGCAGAAGCTCACGCTTACGCTTTTTAGACAGTTGAAGTCCGGCGCACTGGGCCGGGGTAAGGTTGTTTAAGGCGGAATGAGGGCGGACGAAGTTGTAAAAGAAGAGGAACATGGGATCGAAGCGAGTACACCAGTTGCTGATGATTGTGTGAGATACCTGGACATTCATCGCAGTGCGCAAGATCAGGGCAATGTTACGGAAGGAGTTCTTGCCTGATAGAACATGGTCAAAGCCATGAGGATTACATAGAAAGGATACCGCATCCGCTTGAAATCCGTCTTTCCAAACAGTTTGGACATGGATGGGGCAGTGACCATGGTTGGTTTGGGTACAAAAATGGAGTGATTGCATTTCTTGTTGTGATGAAGAAACATCGCTTTCTCACACACCGAGGAAGCCGGGGATGGACGTTCACGCGGCCTGCCGGGACTGCGACCGGGGTATCTGATGCAAACTGATGCCAACATTTCTTACACTGGTATTTCTGATGTCCATGAACGTCTTTTCCGTAACGATAAAAGTCCGTTTTGTTGTTGCACTTCGGGCAGCTTACCTGGTATACTTTTGCCATGAGGACTCGTCTCCTTTCGGGAGTACATGTGTTTTGTGGTGAAACCATTGTACCAGAAGGGCTATCGGGTCCTCAACTTTCATTTTACTTTACAGTCCGATGTATTATAAGGAGAGGAAGAGAACATGAAAAACATCCGAATTTTCTCGCTAGTCATTGCGATTATCTTTATGGTGGTCAGCATAGCGGCCGATATTGCGTTCTACTTTACCCACAAGCCGGATGATATCCTCGCGGATGAGATCGCCGTCTCCAACGGCAACCGAATCCTACAGGAAAAAGGCTTCGCCCTGCAAGCATGGTTCCCGGCCGAAGAATCTGATGAAAAACAGATCTCTTTTGAAAATCTGGAGCAGTTCGGCTTTGGCCCAACTTATTATCATGGCAATCTTTTTAATGCGCCGCTCCATCAAAAAGACAGTTCACTTATTTGGAGCATGGCGAAAGCCCCAAACAACGTCAATGCCCTGGATATTGCGCCAAGCGGCCGGGAATGGATGAGTGACGAGCAGCTGCAATATGTAGATAACCTGATCAGCGTCTGCTTTGGCGATGAGCAATCATATTCCACTCATCAGCCGAAATGCTCGGCCAATGGTTTGACGATTTCAGGAGCCGCAACAACAATGTGCTGCTCCACTCCAATCAATGGGCAAGCCAATGGAGCAAAAAGGAATATGAAGAATACATGCGCATTGCAAAGCCCGATATGCTGACTTATGATTCCTATTATTTTGACGAGCTCGGAAATAATAAAGATTATCGGGTGGCGGCCGTGATCGCCGACGATATCAACCGCATCCGCATCCCCGCCATGAAGGGCTACGACGCAGCGGTTCCTCACCGATCCCGTTTGGGCAATACCTGCTCGGCTATAAATCAGGCGAAAACCCCGCTGATGTCGGCTGGTATGAGATCACCGAATCGCAGAAAAAGCTCGTTGCAAACCTTACGGTCACGATGGGCGGAAAATGGCTGAACCTCTTCCGGGTTATCGACAGCGAGCAGTTTCTCCTGTTTGATGGGGATGGGAACCAAACCCATCACTATCAGGAATATGCGCAGATCGCCGCTGAAATTAAAGCGCTCTCGCCGCACCTTGTCAACCTGCAAACGGAAAACGTTCAGGTGCTCAGTGGCAAGCATAAGCTGGGCCTCGTGGGCGTGCCCAATCTCAAGCCTCAACCGTCAGCAAGTTCTCCTCAGAAAACGGCTGCGGCATTAAAGCGATAGAGGCTCACAACCTTGGCACGGAAAATGATTCCCTGCCCGGCGATGTCTACATCGGCTATTTCCGCACGTTGCCTGGCGCGGACGAGATAAAAGGCAGGAACTATTTCATCGTCTGCAACGCATTGACATCGGGCAACGGTTTACATCCGGAGCAGCAGCACGGCTCAAGCAGGGAAACCGCGCAGAGTATCACGCTCACATTCGGTGAGAGTGAAAAAGAGCTATTTCTGGTCAACGGTAAAAACGGGCAGAGTGAAAAGGCTACTCTGGAAAACGGCCAGTATACCTTTGAGCTCGGCGGCGGCGAGATGCAGGTGTTTTACCTTGCATAAAATGGCTAGGCGGCTCGTCTCTTCACTATAAAACAGCCTTGCGTGCTACACGTTTTTCTCACAGTCAGATCAGAATAAAATCGTAGGGCTCCCCCCTTAAAAACTGAAGAAATTGCCAAAACCAGCATATTGCCTTGCAATGGTCTGCCTCAGGTGCTATCATAAACCAAAGGAACCCTCCTCCAGCGGCGCTCATCGCCGCCGGAGGAGGGGCTATTACGTTCCCACTACGAAAGAGGGGGTACTTGTGTATGCGTCAAAGACAGCCACACAGGCGCACGCCGCGCGTATTTGAAAATCCACTGTTTTTCTCGAACCATGCGCTTGTACGGCTGCTGGTCCCGCTCGTGATCGAGCAGCTGTTGGCTGTTACGATCGGCATGGCGGATACCGTCATGGTCACGAGCGTGGGGGAAGCCGCTGTGTCGGGAATCTCCCTGGTGGATTCCATCAATATCCTGTTTATTCAGGTGTTCTCTGCGCTTGCGTCCGGCGGCGCAATCGTCACAGCGCAATATCTTGGGCGGCAGGAACGCAAAAATGCCTGCATTGCGGCAAAGCAGCTGCTCTATGCCACCACCGCTCTTGCCGCGATCATCATGGCAGTGGCGCTGATTTTTCATCGCGCCCTGCTGCGGCTGATCTTCGGGAATATTGATCCCGCGGTCATGGAAAACGCGATCGTCTATTTTCAACTCTCCGCGGTTTCCTACCCCTTCCTGGCAGTTTATAACGCGGGGGCGGCGCTTTTCCGCTCCATGGGCAACAGCAAGGTGTCTACGCTCGTTTCCTTCTTAATGAATGTCGTCAACATCGGCGGCAACGCTGTGCTGATCTATGGCTTCCATTGGGGCGTAGCGGGTGCTGCAACCGCTTCCCTCGTCTCTCGTGCGATGGCTGCTGTGATTATGCTTGTGCTCATTTGCCATAAAAATAATCCGATCCATATCGAGAAGGTATGGAAGCCGGAGTTGCATTTTGACATGATCCGGCGAATTCTCAAAATCGGCGTGCCCAACGGCGTGGAAAATGGAATGTTTCAGATCGGCAAACTGATCGTGCAGGGGCTGGTGGCCACCTTCGGCACCTCTGCCATTGCAGCAAACGCCATTGCAAACACGATCGCATCCTTTATTAATACGCCCGGCACGGCAATCCAGCTTGGGCTCACCACAGTGGTCGGCCAGTGTGTCGGCGGGCGGGATTACGAGCAAGCGGTTTATTACACCCGCAAGCTTTTGTGGCTTACCTATGGCCTGATGGGCGTTTTAAATATTGCCGTTTTTTTAGTGGCCGGTCCGCTGGTAGGGCTTTTCCATCTCAGCGCTGCGGCGGCTGCGGACGCACGCGCGGTGCTCTACACCTTTACGGTCGCTTCTATTCTCATCTGGCCGCTCTCCTTCTCCCTACCGAATGCGCTGCGCGCCGCAGGCGACGCTCGGTTCACCATGATCGTCTCCATGGTTTCGATGTGGGTGTTCCGCATCGGCTTCAGCTATCTGCTCGGCGGTGCGGCAAAAATGGGCCTGATGGGCGTTTGGGTTGCCATGTATATCGATTGGCTTGTTCGTTCCATTGTGTTTACAATCCGCTTTGCACGGGGAAAATGGAAGGAGCTCCGGGTTATCTAAAACATCCCTTTATCAGCTTGCGCCTACAAAATCAATATATGCATTGGGGCTGTTTCGCAACAGCCCTTTTTTGACTCTGGCGGCGCATATCCTCATCCATTAAAAAGATATCTCCCTCCAGCGTTTATTCAATTATTGACCCCATGGTGCACAACCGGCGTTTCTGGTGTGAGCACTTCAAACGTAAATCCCTGCTCTCAAAATACGTTAAAATGTCAGGCAGGGCTTCTACCGTCGTTGTTTTCGCTTGTGAATCATGCATCAGCACCACAATATGCCCGTTCATATGCTTCGTTTCCGCTCGAATATTCCGCAGCAGCTTTGCAGCTGGGATTCCATTGCCGTTGGCGTCTCCGGATGAGCAGTTCCAATCAAAGTAGGTGTACCCCTTCTCCTCCACCTGCTTCGTCAGGCGGGACATGATCCCCTTCCGATAGCGCCTGCTGACGGTATTGCTGGAGCCGCCGGGGAAACGGATCACCTTTGCCTCGACACCCGTTTCCCGTTTCACCACATCCGATATCTTTGAAGATCTTCAAAATAGGCTGCTTCGGATTGATAAATCGTTTTATAACTGTGTGTAAAGGTATGCAGTGCAATCGCATTGCCGCTCTCCACAATCCGCTTCATATAGGCATTATATTTGGAATTGACCACAAAGAAAGTGGCCTTGGCGTTATGTTCCTTTAAAATGCGCAAAATCTCTAAGGTGTTTTGCGAAGGCCCGTCGTCAAAGGTGAGATAAACCTTATGATCATTTTGCAAGCCGGCCGGTATGCGGGAGGGCTCACGCCGCGCGGCGGGCTCGGACAGCGCTCCATCCGCCGTAGTGACGGCCGATGTTGTGGAGATAGGCAGCACGCTTTCTTGCTCTGTTTCACTCTCCTGTGTTGCCGTTGGCGGCTTCGCCTCCGGTGTGGCGGTGCTTTTTTCCGTTTCCCGCCGGCTAGGTGGCTGTGCGGCGGCTTTTTGCGCCTGCTTCAGGCTATACTCCGCAGAAAGCCGCTGTTCCTGCTTGACCTGCTGGTATTGGAAGGCGCCGTGCACACCCAAGCCCACCGCCAGGCAAAATAGCAGCGTAAAGGCACAGGCGGTCGCCGCCAGCCGTTTGCCCCTTCCTTCCCCTTCCATCATCTAAGAGCCCCCTTCCGATCCGTCACAGCCAATCCAATGCATTTTGTAGCACGGCCTCATCATAGCATATTCGACAGAACGAGGCAAGAACAGACCTATTACAGCGCGGTTACAGCTTGGTTACAATCAAAAAAGGAGCGCGATGCAAACAAAGCATGCACATCGCGCCCTTGGCTCTGCTATGGGAAACAGTCGTTTTACAAAATGCAGATTCTATTACACGGGATCTTCTCCCATTTTAAAGCCCTCGCCTAGGATCTCACCGGCCTCTGCCACCACAATAAAGGGGTTTTGGTCAATCCGCCGGATAATCCTGCTCAGGCGGGCGACCTCACTGCTGCGCACCGCGCAGATCAGCATATTTTTATCTTCTCCCGTGTAGCCTCCGCGCACAGGGAGGATGCTCACGCCACGATGCATCTCCCGGGTGACCGCGCCCGCAATCTCATTTGCATGGGTGGTGACGACGAAGAGCATCTTGCCGTTGCCCGTACCATACATAATATAATCGATCACCTGGCCGCTGACAAAGATGACGATCATGGCATAAAGCGCGCTTTCCATATTGCCGTAAACCAGCCATGCCATGACGACCACCACCAGGTCGCAGAACATGATGAGCCTTCCCATCGGGAGATGCGGCCATTTTTTGCGCAGCAGGCGGCTGATGATATCCACGCCGCCCGTGGTTGCGCCCCGGATGAAAATGAGCGCCATGCCCGCGCCGGAGAGCACACCGCCAAACAGGGCGGCCAGCAGGCGGTCGCCCTGGTACGCCGGTAAAAACAAGGCGGTCACATCAATCGAAACAGAGAGCAAAACTGTTGCAATCATCGAATTGAGCAGGAAACGCCAGCCCAGGAACTTCCACGCAATCAGGAAAATCGGCACGTTAATCGCCATCACCATCACGCCGATTGGCGTATGGAATAGGTGGTTGAGCAGCGTTGCAATACCGCTGACGCCGCCGGGCGCAATCTGATTAGGAACGTTAAACACATTCATGGCAATCGCATAGAGCAGGCACCCTAAGATCCACATTAATGTGTCGATCATACCTTCGCGCACCGCGCTGCCGCGCTTGCGAAGCCTGCCGAATTCACGCGGCCCCGGTTTTTGGGCTTGATCACCCCAGATTCTTCCTGTTTTCCGTTTTTATCATCCATACCGTATTGCCTCCTCTGTTTTTGATTCAAACAGCCGAATCAGCCGGTTGCGCCGCCGGCTCCATACCTTCCGCCTGCAAGAAACGGAACAGTTCCCGCAGCCGTTCCAGCCGCCCCTGCAAATAAAGGTAGCCCACCAGCGCTTCAAAGCCTGTGGCTGCATGGTAATCCTGATGAGACGCGTTTTTGGGGATATGGCCGGGGTGCGCGTTGCGCCCACGCTTATAAACAGCCAGCTCCTCCGCATCCAGCAAGGGCATCAATTTCCCGACGGCCTGCGCCTGTGCCGAAGCTTTCACCTGCCGAACTGCCAGGCTATGCAGGGCGTTGGCCGGGCGGTTTGCCGCCCGCACTAGGCTTTCCCGGACGAAGAGCTCATAAACGGCGTCACCCAAAAATGCAAGGGTCAGCGGGCTCATCTGCCGCGGGTCGCATTCGCCATCTAAAAAGGTATTCAAACAAACAGCCCCTTTCCCCGATGCCTTACGGCACGTAATCGAACTCAATATCGTAAATATTCACCGTGTCTCCCTCATGGACGCCGCGCTCCACCAGCCCGTCAATGATCCCGCTCGAGCGCAGTACGCGCTCAAAATATTGCAGGGATTCATAATCCTCCGGGTCAATCTGATTGAGGATCGGTATCAGCCAGGGGGCCTCCACAAAATACACGCCCTCATGCTCCGTGATGGTAAAACCGTTGTTTTTTTCTGCGCCAGCGTTTCCAGCGGGATTTCCTCGCGCTCATAGCGTTTGACGGGCGGCAGCGTATGCAGGCGCGCTGCCACAGCGTCTATAAGCTCTTTTGTTCCATAGGAGATGGCGGCGGACATCGGGTAATAATCATATCCCTTCCCGCGGATATACGATGCAAACCGGGCGAGCTGATCATCCTCCGCCAAATCGCACTTATTGCCCGCCACTATTTGGGGCCGCTGCGCCAGCTCCGGATTGAAGGCGGCGAGCTCCTGGTTAATTTTTTCAAAATCTTCGATGGGGTCGCGCCCTTCACTGCCAGAAACATCGACGATGTGCACCAGCAGCCTGCATCGTTCCACATGCCGCAAAACTCATGGCCAAGGCCCACGCCTTCGCTCGCCCCTTCGATCAGGCCAGGAATATCCGCCATCACAAAGGATTGGCCCTCGCCCATGCGAACCACGCCCAACACAGGGGTAAGCGTGGTAAAATGATAATCCGCGATAATCGGCTTTGCCTCGCTCACCACGGAAACCAACGTTGATTTTCCCACATTGGGGAAGCCGATCAGCCCCACATCTGCAAGCAGCTTAAGCTCCATGCTAAGCTCCCACTCCTCGCCGGGCGTGCCGCTTTTGCAAGCGCGGCGCCTGCCGGGTTGCCGTAGCAAAATGAGGGTTACCCCATCCGCCGCGCCCGCCTTTTGCCGCAACGAAAGGCTCCTCAGAGGAAAGGTCGGCCATCACTTGCCCGTCTCCGCCTCGCGCAGCACTGTGCCGCGCGGCACACGGATGACAAGGTCCTCCCCTTTCCTGCCGTTGCGCCGGCGTGGGCCGCCATCCTGCCCATTGGGCGCTTTATACTTTTTTTTGTAGCGAAAGTCGGAAAGCGTAACGAGATGATCGTCCACTTGAAAAATGATATCACCGCCTTTGCCGCCATCCCCGCCATCTGGCCCACCGGCCGCAACATATTTTTCACGGCGGAAGGAAACAGCGCCGTTGCCCCCGTTACCCGCTTCTATCCTGATCTTTGCAACATCTACAAACATTTTGCCCATCCATCCTGGCTGTCAGCTTCGTATTTCTTCAGAGGAAACAGAATTCCCCTGATTCCCCTGCATATTATACCTGAAAACTACCAAATAATAAACCATTCCGCAATACTTTTCTGCAACTTCTGATCTTGGATAGGTGCACAAGAATCAAGCGCGAAAATTCAGATACTTTGTACCGTTTTTTATTCATAATAGATGACTTTTGCGGAAATTTATGTTATAATGTAACAAAATATCTGAGTGGCCGTTTTTGATCACATCCAATCAGGTATTCTTAAAAGCAGGTGATTGACTTTCATGTTTGAACAAACCATCAGCGTAGACCGGCTCGAGCAGGCGGTTAGCCTTTTCGGCAGCTTTGATGAAAACATCCGGCTGATCGAGCGGGAATACGGCGTTAGCGTTATCAGCCGCGGATCCGACCTGAAGGTAACCGGCGAAGCGGAAAACGTTTCAAAAGCCGTGCGTGCTATTGGCGGGCTCTTAACGCTCATTAACCGCGGCGAAGCGCTCAGCGAGCAAAACGTGCGGTATGTTCTCTCCCTGGTGGAGGAAGGCAGCGAGGATAAAATTCACGCCCTCACGGCGGACTGCATCTGCATCACCTCGCGCGGCAAACCCGTAAAGCCGAAAACCCTCGGGCAAAAGCGGTATATTGAGGCGATCCAACACAATACGATCGTATTAGGCGTAGGCCCCGCCGGCACGGGCAAAACCTATTTGGCCGTGGCCATGGCCGTTACCGCATTCCGCGCCAAGGAGGTCAATCGCATTATTCTCACCCGCCCGGCTGTGGAGGCGGGGGAAAAGCTCGGCTTCCTCCCCGGCGATCTTCAGCACAAGGTGGATCCATACCTGCGCCCGCTATATGACGCGCTGTTTGATATGCTCGGCGCGGAAAATTTTCAGAAATATCAGGAGCGCGGCAACATTGAGGTGGCGCCGCTGGCCTATATGCGCGGCCGCACGCTGGACGACAGCTTCATTATTCTCGATGAAGCGCAAAACACCACCAACGAGCAGATGAAGATGTTTTTAACGCGGTTGGGTTTTAACTCCAAGATTGTCGTCACTGGCGATATCACGCAGGTAGATTTGCCGGATGGGAAACGCTCCGGCCTGGTGGAGGTCATGCGGATTCTCAAGGGGATCGACGATATCGCCTGCGTCACCTTTACGGAAAAAGACGTCGTGCGCCACAGGCTGGTGCAGGACATTATTAAAGCATACGAAAGACACGAGGAGGGCAAACGCAGAAATGACAGAAAATAAAGTAAAAGTGATTATTTCCAACGCTCAAAAGGAAGTAAAAATCCCCACAGGCGTGCGCATGCTGGTGCGCCGCTGCTGCACCGCCGTATTAATTATGGAAGAGTTTAAAGGCCCGGCGGAGATCAGCGTTAAATTTGTAGACGACGATGAAATCCACAAGCTGAACAAGCAATACCGCAATGTTGACAACAGCACGGATGTGCTCTCTTTCCCGCTTGGGGAAAACGGCGTGTACGATATCAATAAAGATACGGGGGCGCAGATGCTCGGCGATATCGTCATTTCCATGCCACATGCGGTGGAGCAGGCAGAGCGCTATGGCACTCGCTCCAACGTGAGATTGGCTTTTTAACCGTGCATTCCATGCTCCACCTGCTCGGCTATGACCACGAGGGCGGCGGGCTTGAGAGCGTACGCATGCGTGAAAAAGAGGAAACGGTGCTCACACAGCTTGGCTTGCAACGCAACGGCAGCTATTACATGGGAGAATAATTTCTGTAACGAAACATAAAGGCAGTGGCCGCAACCACGCCAAAAGCGCCGGAGGGGTGGAACAGAAGGCGCTGTATAGGGCTGCGGCTTGAAAGGGATTTATATGAAAGCCTTAGGCATGAGCTTTGTCTATGCGATCCGCGGCATTTTCTATTGCCTGCATCACGAGCGCAATATGCGCATTCACTTCGTTTGCATGGCATATATGTATTTTTTCCTGCTGGGGTTTGATTTTTTTCAGCTCTCCCGCACGCAGTTTGCCATCATCTTTTTGGCAAATGCGGCCGTTATCATGGGCGAACTGATTAACACCGCAGTGGAACGCACCGTTGACTTGCACAGCAAGGGAAAACACCCGTTGGCCAAAGCGGCAAAGGATACGGCGGCCGGCGCTGTTCTAGTAGCGGCAATTGGGGCTGTGGCGGCCGGTGTCGCCCTATTGTGGCAGCCGCCCGCTTTCCGCGCACTGTATCAATACTATGCCTCTCATCCCGGTTCCCTTGCGCTGTTCGCCGCTAGCCTTGTGTTCAGCTTCGCCTACATAGTTCATAGGGCCGCTGAAGGCTGCTAGGGGTTGGACAAAACGTCCCAAAATCCATAACGGACTTTGGGACGCGCTGCATGATGATTCATGAATCTACGCAGAAACTGAAAAAAGCGTGGTTTCGCGGTCATACAAACGCGAAATGCGAGCCACAAGTTATGGCTCGCAAACAATTTTTTGCGGGACTGTTGCAAAATATTTTATTTTGCAACAGTCCTTTAATATGCTATACTAAAGTATCATGGTCGATAAAAATTTTCTCAATTTATGAGGGTTTATTCAATTTCCTATGATATTTACAGCCTATTCTGCGTGTTTTTTCGTATGTGCAGGCAAGAATAGCGCCAACCGCGATGCTCCCTTTTTACCGTTTACTTCACTTTGCATCCATGAGGAAAGGTTGTTTGAAATGACACAAACGCGCACAGCTTTTATTTCTATCGTCGGCTGCCCAAACGTTGGGAAATCTTCGCTGTTAAACCGGATGCTTGGCCAAAAAATCGCCATTGTATCCGACAAGCCGCAAACCACCCGCACGCGGATTATGGGCGTGCTGACACAGGAGGAGACCCAGCTCGTATTCACTGATACGCCGGGTTTCCACCGCCCGCACAACAAGCTGGGCGAAAAAATGATCAAGGCAGTGGGCGACAGCATCGCGGATGTAGACGCCTGCCTGTTTGTAGTGGAGCCGCAGGGAGAACTGCGTCAGGCAGAGCAAGAGCTCATTAAGCGCTTCCAGGCGGAAAAGCTGCCCGTGATCCTCGCCATCAACAAAATCGACACCCTCGCGCGCAAGGAGCTTTTAATGGAGCGTATCCTCAAGTTCTCCGCCCTCTATGATTTCACGGCGGTCGTTCCCGTCTCCGCCCTCAAGGGAGACGGGGTTACCGACTTGCTGGCGGAGCTAAAAAAGCTCTCCACTCCCTCGATGCACTTTTCCCGGACGATACGCTGACCGATCAGCCGGAGCGCGTAATTGCAGCGGAGATCATCCGGGAAAAGCTGTTGCGCCTGCTTAATCAAGAAATTCCACACGGCATCGCGGTAAGCGTTGAAAAAATGCGCGAGCGGGAAAACAGTGGATTGATGGATGTGGAAGCCACCATTTACTGCGAGCGTGAAAGCCACAAGGGCATTGTGATCGGCAAGAAAGGCGCGATGCTCAAAAAAGTTTCCACCTATGCTCGCGAGGATATGGAGCGGTTCTTTAATATCCGCATTCATTTGCAGTGCTGGGTCAAGGTGAAGGAGGACTGGCGCAACCGAGAGGGACTGATCCACAACTTCGGCTTGGATTGAGGCCTATGATAAGTTGAAAGGTTGTGTTTTTATGCGCAGCGAAAAGGAAATGATCGATCTGATCTTAGATACAGCCCGTAAGGATGAACGGATCCGGGCCGTTTATATGAATGGCTCCCGAACAAACCCTAATGCGCCGAAGGATCTTTTTCAGGATTATGATATTGTGTATGTCGTGCGGGAAACGCTTCCCTTTATCAAGGATATAACATGGATCGACCGCTTTGGCGAAAGGCTCTATATGCAGCTGCCGGAGCAGACCGGCCTGCTGCTGGGCTATGAGGCGGATTTGGCAAACTGCTACGGCTGGCTGATGCAGTTTACGGACGGCAACCGGATTGACCTGCATGTGCAGAGCATTCCCTATGCCCAGCAGGCCATCCGCACGGACCGCCTGTGCAAAATCCTGCTGGATAAGGACGGCCTGCTGCCCGCCATGCCGGCGCCGACGGATGCGGATTTTTGGGTAAAAAAGCCCGACAGCGCGCACTTTCTCGCCGTTTGCAACGAATTTTGGTGGTGCCTAAACAACGTCGCCAAAGGGCTCTGGCGGGAGGAAATCCCCTACGTGCAGGAGATGCTCCACGCTGTGGAACGCCCGCAGCTGGTGCAGATGCTTGCCTGGAAGATTGGATTGGAACATGATTTTTCCGTCAGCATCGGCAAGGCTGGGAAGTATCTTCGCCGCTTTCTAACACAGGCGGATTGGAACGCATTTTTATCCACCTACGCCTCCGGGGCGCTTGCAGAGATGTGGGCTGCAACGGTTAGCATGTGCCGCTTATTCGACCGCACAGCGCGCGAAGTGGCTCAAAAGCTGCATTATCCCTACGATGAGCAGGAGGCCGAAAATAGCTTCCAATACCTTCTTCATGTGCAGAGGCTTCCAAAGGGTGTATCTGCCATTGATGATTTGCAAATAAAAGAAATCAAAAATTCCCTCTGATATTCTACTCCATGTGTGAGACAGTAAGTAATGCCGCCTGAACACGGGGCGCATTACTTACAAAACGCACAGATAGGGAGAGAATGGTTATGGATTTTAATCAACAAGCGTGGGCGCAATTTGCTGCAACCGGCCGGGTGGAAGACTACCTGCGCTTTCGGATGCAGCGGAAAGCCAAAATAAGCCCGCGCAGGAGGCATCACCTCATGCGCCTGAATACGGACGGCCTGGTCATTCGAGAACAGAATATCGGTGAAGCAGACCGCAGGGTTATTTTGCTTACCCGCGATTATGGCATCGTGCATGCCTTTGCACGCGGCGCGCGGCGGATTAAGAGCAACGCCCTGACGGCTACCCAGCTTTTGAGCTACTCCCGTTTCTCCATTTTTCAGGGGAGGGATAGCTACATAATTGATGAGGCTGAGCCAATTGAGGTTTTTTTTGCTCTGCGTGGAAACATGGAGGCGCTCTCCCTCGCCCTTTATTTTGCCCAGCTTATGGCGGAGCTGGCCCCGGAGCTGGACGATGCGGAGCCCTATCTGCGGCTGATTCTAAACACGCTGCACCTGCTTTCTTCCGGCAAACGCCCGCAATTGCAGCTGAAGGCAATCTTTGAAATGCGCCTGCTTTCCATCGCGGGCTACATGCCAAACCTAGTCGCGTGTGAAACCTGCGGTGCATTCGAATCCGACCCGATGTTTTTTGACGCCGTGCATGGTAGGCTCTACTGTGCAAACTGCCGTCCAAAAGGGATGCATGACACGCTCCCGATCGGCATTGTCACCGCTATGCGTCACATTGTGTTTTCTGATTTCGACAAGGTTTTTCACTTTACACTACCAGACGATAGCATTCGAACGCTGGCCAATATTTCCGAGCGCTATCTCCTTGCACAGACGCAGCGCGGATTTCAGACGTTGGATTTTTATCATCAGGTATCCTCCTAATCAAACCAAACGATTCCGCTTCTCCTTCACTCTGTGAAGGAAATTAACTTTACATATTAAACAGGAGAGTTCATAATGAAAGCAATAGAAAACCGCCATTACCGCTCTCTGGAGCTGGACAAAATATTAGAAATGCTCGCTTCTCACGCTACCTGTGCGGATGCGAAGAGCCTCGCGCTTTCGCTTACACCTCAAACAGATTTATACTTGGCTCAGGCCCTGCTGAAACAAACCGAGGATGCGCACATGCTCCTTGCCCGGTTCGGCGGCCCAGCCTTCGGCGGGCTGCACAATGTGAACAATGCTTTGCAGCGTGCAGCCGCGGGTGGAATGCTCACCATGCGCGAACTGCTTGAGATTGCGAGGTGCTGCGCGTAATCCGCTCCCTCTCAGAGTGCGCTCCCGCAGCGAAGGGTGGAAACCTGCCTCGACAATTTCTTTCACGCTCTTATGCCAAATAAATTCCTGGAAGAACGCATTTTAAACGCGATCCTGTCAGAAGATGAGATGGCCGACGGCGCCTCCCCTACCCTACAGGATATCCGGCGTAAAATCCGCGCCGCAAGCTCGCGCGTGCGAGACCGGCTCGATCAGATGATCCGCTCCCCACGCTATCAAAATTTTGCAGGAGCCCATTGTCACCCAGCGCAACGGGCGGTTTGTCGTTCCGGTTAAAAATGAAAATCGCGGCGAGGTTCCGGGCCTCGTGCACGATACCTCCTCCAGCGGCGCCACTGTTTTTATTGAGCCGATGGGCGTGGTGGAGGCCAATAATGAAATCAAAGTGCTCCAAAGCAAAGAGCGCGATGAGATTGACCGCATCCTCACGGAGCTGTCCGCCGAAGCGGGCTCCTTTGCAGATTCCATCAAGCAAGCTATGAATGCGCGGTGGAGCTCAACCTTATTTTTGCCAAGGCGCAGCTTGCCTATGAAATGAAAGCCGCTCCGCCGCTTTTAAATGACGAAGGCGTTATTGAGCTTCGGCGTGCACGGCACCCATTGATCGCAAAAGAGAAGGTCGTCCCCACGGATATCCGCCTGGGTGAAACCTTTGATACGCTGGTGATTACCGGCCCCAATACGGGTGGCAAGACCGTATCCATCAAAACCGTGGGCCTGCTCACGCTGATGGCGATGTGCGGTCTGATGATCCCGGTCGCGGATCAAAGCCGTATTTCCATCTTCACACATGTGCTCGCGGATATTGGGGATGAGCAGAGCATTGAGCAATCCCTCTCCACTTTCTCCGCGCATATGACCAACATCATCAGCATTCTGCACCAGGCGGATGCACACAGCCTTGTGCTGATTGACGAGCTGGGCGCGGGCACCGACCCGGTCGAAGGCGCTGCGCTCGCCATGGCGATTCTGGAGCAACTCCATCAACAGGCGCAAAAATTGCCGCCACCACCCATTATGCGGAGTTGAAGGCCTATGCTCTGCAAACGCCGCGTGTGGAAAACGGCTGCTGTGAATTTGACGTTGCCACCCTGCGGCCAACCTACCGGCTGCTCATCGGCGTGCCCGGGCGATCAAACGCCTTTGCGATCTCCGAACGGCTGGGGATGGGAAGCGAGGTCGTCGACCGGGCGCGGGAGCTTGTCTCCGCAGAAAACACTCGCTTTGAGGATGTGGTAGAAAGCTTGGAAAAAAGCCATCAGGCGCTTGAGCAGGAGCGGGAAGATGCCCGCGCGCAACGCGCCGAGGCGGAAACAATCCGGCAAAAGGCGGAGGAGCAGCTCAAAAGTGTTGACAAACTGCGCGAGCGAGAAATGGAGCAAGCACGCACGCAGGCCATGCGCATTGTGGAGCAGGCGCGGCGGGAATCACAGGCCTTCCTGATGGAGCTGGAAAAGCTCAAAAAGGAGAAAGAAAAAAATCAAAACCTTGCTGACCTTGCCCGGCGCGCCAAGTCGCAAATGAAGCAGCATGCGAACGCTATGGCAGAGGTGACGAACCCTGTCGTCGCCCCGGTGATCGACGATGCGGACTATGTGCTTCCCCGCCCTCTGCAAGTTGGCGATGCGGTATTGATCGCCGACCTCGACAAGCAGGCGACCGTGCTCACTCTGCCGGATAAAAACGGCAATGTGGAGGTGCAGGCAGGGCCCCTAAAAACGCGCGTCAAGCTGCAAAGCCTCCGCCTGCTCAACGCAAAGCAGCGCAAAAATCAATCCAAGAGCCGAACAGTCCGCCGCTCAGACAGCATCGCCCAAACGAGCGTTAAAACGAGCTGCGATCTGCGCGGCAAAACGGTGGAGGAAGCATTGCTTGATCTCGATCAGTTCCTGGACGACTGCGTGATGACCGGATTAAACGAATGCACAATCATCCACGGCAAAGGAACGGGCGCCCTGCGCGGGGCGGTGCAGAAGCACCTGCGCGCACATCCCATGGTAAAGGGCTACCGGCTCGGCACCTATGGCGAAGGGGAAGACGGCGTAACGATGGTAACGTTGAAATAATGCTATAAAAAGCGCTGCTTGCAAAAAATGTAAGCAGCGTTTCTTTTCTATAACTGTTTATTTTACAAATAATTACCACAACGCTGCAATAGCTCAGGAGGGCTTACCCAAACGGTAGGCGCTTTACTCCGGCGGCGTATTGCGCGCTGCTAACCCCCTTGAAAAGGGGTGATGCGCATGCAATTTGTTACATATGAGAATCTCTTCAGCTTCTCACTTGTCATCATCAGCATGATCGGGCTGTTTTTCACGGCCCTGAGCATAAAAAAGAAGTAGCCGCCCCACCCCGCAAAAGTGGACAGCTACATCTTTAACCGATAAACTTCAGGGGGCGAACCGTCTATGCGGTAATGCTCCGTCTATTTTTAATATAGTGCAAAAGGGCTTTGCTGTCAATCCCTGTGCAGAAAAGCTTTTTCATCTTGGTTGCAATCATATCCTCCCCGCCTCTTTAAGCAAGCGGTAGAGGGTGGGATGCAGCAAAAATTCCTCCATGAGGGATTCCGTCTCCTCGAGCACGCCCGCCGGGGCCCTCTGCGATGGCGCGCGTTTTACAGCACGGATCAGAATATTCTTCGGCGTATGGGCAAGATCGATAAATTCCAGCAGCTGCGTTTTATAGCCGCAGCACTCCAACAGGTTGGCTCATCAGGGAAGCGGCGCGTTCCTTGACGATCCCGTATCGCGTCAGGATGGAAAACTGTTCGCTCTGTATCTGCCCATTCAGTTCATGCTGGCAGCAGGGCACGGATAAAATCACGCGCGCGCCCCAGTTTACCGCATTGAACAGGGCATAATCCGTAGCGGTATCGCAAGCGTGCAGTGTAATCACGAGATCGACCTCTCCCGCAAGCTGATAGCCGTTGATATCGCCCAATTCAAAATGCAGGCCGTCATAGCCGTATTTACGTGCCGTCTGATTGCATTTTTCGATCACATCCGCCTTGAGATCGAGGCCCACCATCTGCACCTCGCGCTTTTTTATAACAGTCAAATAATAATACAGAATAAAGGTCAGGTAGGATTTCCCGCAGCCGAAATCGATCACGCGCAGCGGACGCTGCCGGGGGAGATTGTCCGATACATCGTCCACCATCTCAAGAAAACGGTTAATCTGCTTGTATTTATCATACATTGCGTGGATAACTTTCCCCTCTTTTGTGAATATACCAGATCAACGAGGGGCTGAATCACCATGCCTTCTTCAAGCAGATAGCGCTTTTTCCGGTTGTGCGACTGCACGGCCCTTGGGGCCTGGTTGGGGATCGCCTTGCGAGAGCAAAGCACTCTCCCTTTGCGCTGATTCGAATTTGGTATTCACGCGAGGTATCCCAGCCGTTATATTGGCGGAAGTGCTCCTGCAATGCGTTGCAAAGGAAGCTTTGCGCCTGATCCTGCGTCAGCTTTTCATGAAACACCTGCTTCTCCGTATATTTTTCTAACTGAAAATAGCCTTGCAAACGGTTCAGCACAATTTTGCGGTATCCTTCTGCTTTGGATACCGGATTGCTTAAAATGCATTTATAAATTCCATCATGAAAGGAAGCGGCAACCGCTTCTTGAATTCCACCATCCATCGGCCAAATCACCTTTCTGCTCCTATCTCAACGGTTATTATCTTACCACATGCGCATAGGCTAACCCCTGTGAAAAATAGCGTTCCCGCTTCTGTGAAAACCATTTTTCCATGATGTCATTGCACAGGGCGTCAGCCCGAATCAATGATTCAATGTTCTCCGGAGCTCGAGATTCGTGAGATTATTATACCATACACGCAAGGCCAACCTTTGTGAAAAATGGCGTTGCCGCTTTGCGGCAGGAGGCGTTTCGCGCCGACAGGCATTTTTCCAATGCTTCAAACTCTGTTTGAAGCTATTATACCGCAGCGGCAAAACGGATTATTTTCATACAAGAAAAATAGTAAAGATCAAGTCTATCCGCATAACGGCAAAAATCGCTTTTCTTACTGGCCCGCCAATACAAAAAGCGTCACAATCCACTTCGGCGTAGCTGGCTGCGCCGCCAAAATAGCGTCGCGCACCGCCTGCGCTGAAAGTGCGTTCGTCAAAAGTGAAACCGTGCCTCGCGCCTCCTCCCCAATGGCAACCGGGGCAAAGGCTATCCCGCCCGCCGCGATGCGCCCGCAGCCGCTAAACCGCCAAGCGCATAGCATTTGCTGGCCGCCAGGCCGCCCATCGCAAAATAGCCGCCTACCGCAAGGCCCCCGCGGCAGCAAGCAAGCCGAGCCCCATGCCGCCGGCGGCAAACATGCCGATTGCAGCCACCCAATGCGAGCAGCCCGCTGATAGGCCGCCGAGCGAAATGAGGCCCGCCGCAATACCGCCAATGGCGAACAGCCCTGTTGCGATGTCACCTATGGCGATAATCCCCTTGGCCCGGCAAACGCGCCTACCCCCGAAATGGATATGCACCAAAGGCAGGCCAAATAGGTGCGTCTGCTTTTATATTCATAGTGATACGGCCGCCAAACACGCTCTTCCGGCGCTCCATCCCCTAGCGCGGGTGCTAAAGCCGCCGTATCATTCTTTAAAAGGCTGTCAAGCGTCACGCCGAAAAAATCGCTCAAAGCGATCAAGTTATTGGTATCCGGGCTGGCGGCTCCGGATTCCCACTTCTGCACTGCCTGGCGCGAAACGCCGAGTGCAGAGGCTAACCCCTCCTGCGACAAACTGCGCTCCCGCCGCAGTTGGTAAAGTTTCTCTTGAAAAGTCATACACTCTTCTCCCCTCTGACTGGTTTCCACTCATTAGTATGGCACAGGATGCCGTATCCGTCCACCAATCATCGGATATTATTTGACAACCACCGGTAGCAATCCGAATCAAATCAAGCTTTCCCGCCTGATAACCATGCTGTGACACGGTCCGGCAAAACAATCCCATCCAGATGATCGAGCTCATGGCAGAAGCATTTTGCAAGGTCCCCTTTCCCCGTATAAAGCACCTCTTCGCCCTTTTCATTGCGTGCGCGGATCGTTACGCACTGTGGCCGCACAGTTTGCCCCACGCGACCGGGGAAGCTCAGGCAGGCCTCTACACACGCCTGCTCGCCGTAGACCTCCACAATCTCCGGGTTGACGAGCTTTAACAGCCCATCTCCCATATCGATTGTCACGAGCCGTTTAAGAATACCCACCTGGCAGGCGGCAAGGCCCGCCCCATTCTCCGCATACATCGTTTCAGCCATATCATTGAGCAGTTCACGGATGCGGTCTGTGACCTCGTCTACCGGGCGGCAGCGCTTTCTTAATATTGCATCGTCGTTATATCGAAGCGAACGAATCGCCATGTTTCTCTCTCCTTTCTTTTGATAGGGCAAGGCGGCGGACTACCCACCGCTTCAATAATTTTCAATCGTTCAAAAATCATTTTTTCGCCTGTAAAGCTATTTCACAGTACACCACTATATTCTAAAATAAACTATAGAATTCTATTCCTCAATAAACACAATGAAGGGCGCATCTCCTCTAAAGGCTCAGGAAAAAGGCTACCGGGTTTCTTTGTTTTGCTACAGCAAAAAAGCACACCGCGAACTGTTTACACATTTCGCAGTATGCTCTTCCATCATCTGATAGGCGCTCCACGGCCTTTCGCGTCAAAGCGGCGGGCAGCTCCATTCAATCGATATCCACACGGATTTTTTCATTCGCGCGGGTGGCAACGGATTTCATCACTGTGCGGATCGCTTTTGCAATCCGGCCCTGCTTGCCGATTACGCGGCCCATATCCTGCTGCGCAACATGAAGGTGGTAAACAGTCGTGCCTTCCTCATCCGGCGCATCCACATCGACTGAAACAGCGGAGGGATCCTCCACGAGGCCCTGTGCGATTGTAATCAGTAACTCCTTCAAAATGAAGCCTCCTAATCAATGGGCAATTTATTTGATGATATCGTTCTTCTTAAAAATCGCCTTCACGGTATCCGTCGGCTGAGCGCCATTTGCGATCCATTTCGCTGCCTTTTCCGCGTCGATCTTCACCACGGGCGGATCCTGAAGCGGGTTGTAATAGCCGATTTCCTCGATGAAACGGCCATCGCGCGGATAACGGGAATCCGCGACCACAATGCGGTAAAAAGGAGCCTTCTTTGCGCCCATACGGCGCAGCCTGATTTTAACTGCCATAACTGCATTCCTCCAAAAATGAAAATAATTTATTGGTTCATCACGTTTTCACCTGCCGTTTGGGGCGAAGGGGCTGACGTGCTGAAAGCGATTCTTTAAAACATTCCGCCACCCATGCCCGGCGGAAGCTGGCCCATGCGGCGCATCTTTTTGCGCATGCCCTTGCCGCTGAATTGCTTGAACATCCGCTGCATGTCGCGGTATTGCTTGAGCAGACGGTTAACGTCTTCCACCTGCATCCCGCAGCCGGCCGCAATGCGGCGCTTCCGGGAGGGATTGATCAAATCCGGCTTTTCGCGCTCCGCAGGCGTCATAGACAGAATTATGGCCTGCGTGCGATCAAATTGCCGCTCGTCGATCTCCACATCATTCAGCTGCTTGCCTACACCGGGAAGCATCGCAAGCATCTCTTTGAGATTGCCCATTTTCTTCATCTCACGCAGCTGATTGAGCAGATCATTGAGGTCGAATTTATTCTTCCGAAGCTTGGCCTCAAGCTCCATCGCCTTTTTCTCATCAAGCGACGTCTCTGCCTTCTCGATCAGAGATAATACATCCCCCATGCCGAGAATACGGGAGGCCATACGATCCGGATGGAACGCATCAAGATCGCCAAGCTTTTCCCCTGTGCCGATGAACTTGATCGGCTTGCCGGTGACCGCGCGTGCAGAGAGCGCCGCGCCGCCGCGAGTGTCGCCGTCGAGTTTTGTCAGCACAAGCCCATCCACACCAAGCGCCTCGTTGAAGGCAGTTGCTACATTCACGGCATCCTGCCCTGTCATCGCATCGATCAACAGCAAAATTTCATGCGGCTTAATCTCTGCCTTGACGCGTTTGAGCTCATCCATCAGCTCCTCGTCGATATGCAGGCGGCCCGCTGTATCGAGCAGCACATAGTCATAACCCTGATCCTTGGCAAGTTTAATCGCCTCACGCGCAATTTCCACAGGGTCTGCCGTGCCCTTTTCAAACACGGGCACACCCGCTTTTTCGCCAACCACCTGGAGCTGCTTGATCGCCGCCGGGCGGTAAATGTCGCACGCCACGAGAAGAGGGCGATTCCCCTGATTTTTCAGCATCAGGCCAAGCTTTGCGCAATAGGTCGTTTTGCCAACGCCCTGCAAGCCGCACATCATCACGACCGTCGGCGGATGTGGAGCGCTTGCAAGGCGGCTGCGTGTGCCGCCCATCAGCTCTGTGAGCTCCTCGTTGACGATTTTTACCACCATCTGGCCGGGCGTTAGGCTTTCCATCACCTGCGCGCCGATTGCCCGCTCTGTTACTTTTGCGGTAAAATCACGGGCGACCTTATAGTTAACGTCCGCTTCCAACAGTGCCAGGCGCACTTCGCGCATCGCGTTGCGCACGTCGGTTTCCGTCAATTTCCCTTTGCCGCGCAGCTTTTTAAACGCAGCCTCCAGCTTATCGGACAGGCCTTCAAAAGCCAAATCATCACTCCCTTTACACTTCGCACAGCGATTGTGCGATTGCTTTGATCTTTACAGTCGTATCGTTGATTTCCCGGGATAGGCCATATCGCATATTGTACTCGCTGATCGTATTCGCGCAGTCGATGATTTCATCGAGCCCTCTGCGCATTTCATGAAAACGGCGCGCAAGCCCCAGCCGCTCCTCCATATCAAACAGCTGCGCCTCCGCACGCTTAATCGAATCGCGAACGCCCTGCCTGGTAATTCCTTCATTCTCCGCGATCTCGGATAGGGAAAGGTCGTCGTTATAGTAGTAGCCAAGAAAATCCCGCTGCTTTTCCGTGAGCATATCCCCATAGAAATCAAGCAAAATCGTGATTCCAAGATCCTTCGCCACAACTTCGCCTCCCCACCCCGCAAAATCCCCCTCTCCGCACCACAAATTGGTTCGATGTGGAAAAGGATATATGTAAAGTTCTTTTCTTTACAGCGGGATTTATTATACTAAACGTGTCCCTTTCTGTCAAGGGGAAAAGCTCGTCAATCTGCAAATTTCCTTTTCAATTATTATATATAGCATCGTTTGCACAAGCTTTTTTCTCTTGCCACGGCATTTTTATTTTGATGAGCCGCATGATATACGCCACATTAGCACGTTGATAAATAAACGCAAAACTGCAATTTCGCATAGATCTCCTTTCATGAAAATTGGGAAAATCGCATATCCATATACCGCATTCTTTCGATGAGCCGTTATTTTGTCCAAAAAACATTTTATCAAACTAGACAAGATTCACAAAACGGCTCTATTATTTTTCAAAGTGATTGACATTATGTCTATTTAAGTTTATGATTTGTTTACGAAATCACCGCTAATTTCATAGAGAGCTGTTCTCGATGTGAAAAGTTTTCGGTTATTTCGCCGTTTTGCTCATTTCTTCATTTCCCGGCCCGCGCGCACCGTGAAAATTAAAGAAGGCGCGTCCAAGGCGTGAAAACGCCTAAAACAAAAATTTACTATTTGGAGGTGTAAAAATTTGAAGAAATGCAAACGGCTGCTGAGTATTTTTCTCGCCGTGATGATGCTGCTTGGTTGTGTCCAGGCCGCCTTCATCGTCGGCGCAGAAAGTGCCAGCACAGTCAAAGTCGCCACCATCTCGGACATCCGCTATCAGGCGGGAGCGGCAGATAAAGATGGCCTCATGCTTTCTAAGAGCGCCGCCCTGCTTGACGCTGCGATCGCCAAGGTCAAAGCAAGCGATGCGGATGTGCTGCTCGTCACAGGTGATCTCACCAATAACGGCAGCAAAACTTCCCACCAATATGTGGCAAGTAAGCTCGCAGAAGTCGAAACGGAGGGCATCCCGGTTTATGTCATCCCCGGCGAGCATGATGTCCGTGAAGGCGGTACGACGACTGCGGTATCGAAAGCAGTGTTTGAGGATCTCTACAAGGACTTCGGCTATGGTGAAGCCCAGCAGGATCCGAATTCCGCTTCCTATGTCGCAGATCTGGGCAATGGCTTCAAGATCGTCATGAGCGATTCCGTCGCGGCGGACGGTCAAGGCAGATGACCCAGTGGGTGGTAGACAAAGCGAAGGCTGAAATTGCCAATGGCCATACGGTATTCGCCGCATCCCACCATCCGGCAGTTACCCGCGGCAGTGTGGATAGGACGTTCATTGATCTGCTCCATACGATCGCTGGTCTGCAAATTGATCTCGGCGGTATGAAGAAGCTTTATACCAATGACCCCGACCAGGCCGCCGCAAGCCTCGGCCTGCTGGACGATACGTACATCATCCCCTCAAACGGCGTGAACCCCGCCGCCCTCGCGGATGCGGGCGTGAAGTTCCTCTTCACGGGCCACGCAGGCCAGCTGAGCATCAGCGGTTATTCCACGAACAACGGCGCGCAGATGTATGACGTGATGTCCGGCTCTCTCGTCAACGCTTCCTCCTCCGTCCGGTTTACCACGCTCAGCAAAGCGTCCGCCGGCATGAAGGAGCAGCGCGCAGAATTCACGACCAGCATGATCGCTTCCGCAGATGGCGTTGCCAATGTGGAACAGGCCGCCCATGCGGCATTCCAAAAGCAGATGCCTAAAGAAGTCGACTATGCAATCGAAGTCGCTGAAAAGGTGATTGCGCATCTGATCCCAGCGATTAAGCCAAATGTACAGCAAATTGTCAGGGATATCGACATTGCTGCTTTGGCTCCGGATTATGCAGGGGTCATCAATCTCATTGGCGGCACTGTGCAAACCGTCAAGAACGACCTCGCGTCGCAGTATGTCGGCCCTTTGTTTGACCTTCTGGGCAATTCGGCAAAGCTGCACAGTGTTATCATGGATGTACGCAGTGCGCTTGAGGCAATGGACTTTAACGGCCGGAGCTTTTACGCATTCCTGACCGACATTTTCGTCACCATCCAGAAGGCGACGGCAAAACGCCCGCTGCCGTAGAGGGCATCTTTGATGCTCTGCGTAATCAGGAACCGGCCATGCTGGTAGGGTTAATTCAATCCTTTGCGGATCATTTTGATCCCACCAATCTGGTCAACCTGCTTAACGAAATTCTGGATCTTCGGTTTGAGAAGAAGTATAACGTTGTCGGCCCGGCAGTTACCGCCACCATCTTTGTGCATCTTCGCAGCCTGCTGGCAGGTTCTGTGAATGTGGTAAGCGGTGTTGCAACTGTTCCGATCAACCTGTGGGATATTCTCGACGGAGCTGTTTCCCTGCCGAACGGCAAGAAGCTCAGCTCCATCGCACGCCCCATCGTCAATGATCTGATTCTGGGTGCGCCTGAAAGCGACAGCGTAAAGCAGACGCCTGCCCGTTTCACTCAAAATTTGAAGGGCAATGCCGAAGGCGTTGTCAACCTGCTCTTTGAGTTTGGCGTTGGCGATCTGATCGGCGCCAACATCTTTGCGCAGGGCCAGTCGGGCGTATATGTCGCCCGCACGGTCACGCTCGCAGAGCTTGGCGATTATCTCAACAGCCTCGTCCCGAATAAGGACGTATCCGCCCTCAGCGCTGCCGATTGGGCGAAAGTGCGCGACGTGCTCAACGCGGCCGGCCGCTTCTCTGCGGAGCAGCTTGCAACCGTGAATAAGGAGCTCGTGGCCGCTACGGATTCTACCGCAGCCGTAACCCAGCTCGACAAGCTGCAAGAGCTTGCAAATGCGGAGTTCTACAAAGCGGTTGCCGATGCATTCACTGTAAAGGTAAACGCCTTGCCGGCAGTGGACGCTCTCACGCTCGATCACGCACAGCAGGTTTATGCGCTCCAGTCTGAATACGATCAGTTCTATGCGGAGATCAAGGCAAACCTCAGTGCAGAAACCGTGGCGAAGCTGAATGCAGCCGTCGCCAAGATCTATTCGCTTGAAAATTACGATGCGGCAGTGGATGCTGTTATGACAAAAATTGCTGCAATCGGAACTGTCACAACCGAAAGCGAAGCAGCCATTCAGGATGCCCGCGCGGCTTATGACGCGCTAACCATCCGCCAGCAAAAGCAGGTCGCCAACTATCAGGTGCTTGTGGATGCAGAGGCTGCCCTGATTGTGGCAAAGGAAAACGCCGCTATGATCCAGTCCGTTGAGGATAAGATCGCCGCAATCGGCGAAGTTGCCTACACGGCTGCCAGCAAGGCAAAGATCGACGTTGCCCGCGCGGCATACGACAGCCTTGCAGCAGAGCTTCAGGCAAGCGTCGGCAACTACGACGTGCTGACCACCGCTGAAGCGCGCTACGCGGAGCTGAAGGCGGCGGAGGAGGACGCGGCGGCGGCAGCCCCCGTCATCACGCAGATTGACGCCATCGGCAAAGTTACGCTGGAAAGCAAGCGCCTGATCGAATCCGCCGAGGCAGCCTATGCCGCCCTGACGGATTCTCAGAAAGCGCTCGTCACCAACTATGAGACACTGACCGCCGCACGGGCAGCCTATGACGCGCTCGTGAAAGAGGAGGCCGATAACCAGGCCGCCGCGCAGGCAGTGATGGATCAAATCGCTGCGATTGGCGCCGTAACGCTGGAGAGCGAGGCCGCAATCAAGCAGGCCCGCGCCGCTTACGATGCGTTGACCGCCGCACAGCAGGCGCTGGTCACCAACCTCACCGTTCTGACCAATGCGGAAAGCACGCTTGCCGCCCTGCAAAAGCAGGCAGCCGATGAAAAAGCAGCCAAGGCTGTGGATGAACTGATCGCTGCCATCGGCGATGTCACGCTTGAAAAAGAAGCGCAGATCGCCGCCGCAAGGGATGCTTACAACGCGCTCACCTCCGACCAGAAGCGTCTGGTAGAAAGCCTCGCCGTTCTGACCGCTGCGGAAGCGCAGCTTAGTGTGCTGAAAAACGATTTCCTCTTTGAGGATGGCGCAACCGGCATTACGCTGCGTGCAGACAGCGGCGTTCTCCCGCTCGATACGATCATGACCGTGCAGGAGATCGTCAGCGGCGATGTGTTTGACGCAATCCTAGCCAAGGATTACAAAGCCTTCCATCTTTATGATATTAGCCTTGCCTCCGATGGTTCCCCTGTGGCGCCCACGAAGGCGGTTAAGATCAGCATCCCGCAGTTTGCTGCGAACACCGCTGTTTACAGCGTTGCAGCCGACGGCACGATGACGCCGGTGGAAGCCGTTCTGGAAAATGGCTCCTTTAACTTCAGCGCGGATCAAACCGGCATGTTTGCCGTCGCGCAGGTGAAGGTATCCGTTGATACTACCGCCCTGAAGGCCGCAATCGCTGCCTTCGAGGCTTTGGACGACGCCCATTACAACGCTGCGAGTTTCGCTAAGGCAAACGCCGCTTATGAGGCTGCCAAAGCGGAGCTGAATGCAAACTATGAGCTTACCGCGGCCAATCAGAGAAAGGTCGACGCGGCTGCCTCCGCACTCAATGATGCGATCGCAGTGCTTTCCTATCTCCCGGCTGATATTTCCGAGCTCAATACGGTTCTCTACCAGGCAAAGATGATGCAGGTCGCCGATTATGTGGACTTCTCTGATGTGGAAGAGGCAATCGCGGCAGCAGATGAATTCCTTGCCGGCTCCTATGATATCCGCAACCAGGCCACGATCAACGAGCTTGCCCAGAATCTCTCCACCGCAATTGCGGCGCTGGCTCTGGCGCCGGCCGATTTCACGGCGATCGATAACGCCATTGCAGCCGTACCGAAGGATCTCCATAATTACACGGAGGCCTCGTCGCAGCCCTCAATGCTGCCGTTAATGCTGCAAAGGAAGCGAAGAACACCATCACCCGCGAAGACGCTGACTGGCAGGCCCAAGTTCAGGCGTATGCGCAGGATGTGCTGGATGCCATCGCAGGCCTCCAGAAAGCGGACGTTTCCTATGCGGATACCGCGCTGCTTGAAATGGCAATCGATATGGTAGACCTTTACTATCCGGCCGACTATGTGGACTTTTCCGGTGTTGACGCCGCTGTTGCCGCGGCACAGGCACTGCTCAATGCGAAGCCCACAGCTGACCGACAGGATGAAGTCGATGCCGCCGCAATGGCGATCTTCGACGCGATCGGCGCACTCGAATGGGCATAAGGAGCAGACGCTCACTTTTTATGTGAACCCCTCCAAATAGAATACCGCGCCGGAGCGCAGTGACAAAAGCCCTTCGGCGCGGCATTGCCCAAACGGCCAACCGATTTTGATTCAGAAAGAGGTGTTTTCACTCTATGGCAAAAACCAAAAAAGCGTTTTCCGCAAAGCGCGTGCTTGCGTTGGCGCTGGCGCTGATCATGGCGCTCTCCGTCATGCCGGCGGCCTTCGCGGCGGACGTAACAGGTCCGGTGCAGCGCACGGAAGGAAACCTGGTAGGCGGCGTTGACGCCGGGCATTACGTATCCTTCCGCGCTAACTTCCAGAATATGACCTTCATCCAAACAAAGGATAACGAAGCCTTCCGCTTCCAGTTCTGGATGGATGCGAAGAAGAATGCCGGCGTCAACTACGGTTGGATTTACAACCGCAGCGCTGATCAGCCGCAGACGCTATCCACCCCGATTGGTAAATCCTTCTCCGTCACGTGGGATAGCTATATTGGCGGCCTCCCCGGCAATCTGTTCGGTGGAAATGACTGGACAGGGACCACCATCACTGTTGATTTCGTTGGCGATGGCGGTAAAGTGTATGATACTGCGCTGCGCGTTTATTACGATGGGCGCGGCACTGCTAGCGCTGGCCAAACCTGGTATACCTATGACATCCCGCTCACCGTCACCGTCATTGACAAGCGCGCCTTGAATTCCGCCATCAGCGCCGCCAACGCGGCCGCAGCCGATGCGGACTATTACACGGAGCTACTTGGGCCGACGTGACCGCGGCGCTTGCCAACGCGCAGAAGGTTGCGGGCGATGTGATCGAGACGCAGTCCGTCATTGACCGCTATACCACCGCCCTTCAAAACGCGGTGGACTCCTTGGAGTATCAGGATGCCAACTATACGGCTCTTGACGCTGCCAAAGATGCGGCCGAGGCTATTCTCAATAATGAGAAGGCAGACGATACCTACACGATCGCAACAATGGCCGCCCTTCGCGAGAAGTATGAGGCTGCGCAGAACATCCCCACCACAGGCTGGGATATCCGCAACCAGAATGCAATCGATAAAGCTGCAAATGAGCTCAGCGCCGCAGTTTCCGGCCTTGTAAAGTTTGCAAACTATGCAACCATGCAGGCGGCTGTTAACGCGTTTGAAAAGCTCAACGCCGAATACTATGATCCGGCAGATCTCGCTGCACTGAAGGTCAAGGTGGACGCCGCTAAGCAGGAAATGCTGCGCGAAAACCGCCTCGACATCACAAAGCAGGCAGATGTCACCACCCGCGCCACAGCTCTTCTGAAGGAGATCACCTCCCTTCAGAAGCTCCCGGCAAGCTACGATGCGTTTAACGCTGCTGTTGCCGCTGCAAAAGCGAAGATCGAAGCCTCCGACTTCCAGAATTATACCAGCGCATCCGCAAAAGCCCTCAGCGATGCGTATCTTGCCTCCGCCTCCATTGAGACAGGCAAGGACATCACCTATCAGCGACCATTGACGCCGCCACAAAGGCTATCAACGACGCGCTCGCAGGCCTGACCCTCAAGGGCGCCGATTATTCCGCTCTCGACGCTGCCATTGCCAATGCGCAGGCGCAGCTCGACCGCACGGATATCGGTGATTTCACGGATGATTCCGTGAACGCGCTGCGTACCGCCCTCGACGCCGCAAAGGCAGTCAGCCGCAAGCTGACGGTCGACCAGCAGCAGGTCATCACGGACGCCACGGACGCCCTGCTTGCCGCAACTCGCGGCCTGGCCCTCAAGGGCGCTGATTACACAGCGCTTGACAAGGCGATCTCTGACCGTGAGGAAGAGGTAGCCGCCGCGAAGGAAGCGGGCATCTACACAGACGCCTCCATCTCCCGCGTGGAAACGGCAATTGCCGCGGCAAAGGCGGTTGACCGCACCCTCTCCGTGAAGGAGCAGACCCAAGTTGACGATGCGCTTGCAGCTCTGAATGCCGTTAAGCTTGAGAAAAAGCCCGCCGACTACAGCGCGCTCAACGACGCCATCAAGTGCTCAGGATACGCTGAATAACGCAGGCGACGAGTATACCGAGGCTTCTAAAACTGCGCTGAGCAATGCCATCAAGGCCGCCCAGGCAGTTGTAGCCGCTAAGTATGATGTTACACAGCAGCAGAAGGTAGACGATGCGGTTGTAGCGCTTGAGAGCGTAAAGCTCATCCTGAAGGATGCGGATTACAGCGCGCTCAACGATGCGATCAAGAATGCGGAAACCTTCCTCGCAGATCCGGATACGGAAAAGCTTTACACAGAAGAGGCCATTCAGGCTGTTAAGGATGCGCTTGACGCTGCCAAAGCAGTGGAAAAGGATCTCGACATCCTCCATCAGGATGAGATCACCGCGGCAGCCAACACGCTGGTAAATGCTGTTGAGCAGGCCAAGGGCGATTTCAACGCGGCTGACCTCACCGGCCTTCAGAAGGCTGTTGACGCCGCCAACGAGAAACTCGCAGCCGCCGATATTGAAGATTACACGAAGGATTCCCGTGACGCTCTTGCCGAGGCGATTGCTGAGGCAGAAGCTATGATCGAGCGTATGCCCAACATCACTGAGCAAGACGCTGTGAACGCGAAGGCCGCGGCTCTCAACGCCATGACGCTCACGCTCAAAGGCGCTAACTATGAGGCGCTTGATATTGCTATCGCCAAGGCAAATATCGCCTACAACGATGCAAAGCCAGCGGGCAGTATACGGAGGAATCCCTGGCACAGCTCAAAGCCGCTATCGATTATGCAGAAGGCTGAGCCGCAGCCTGACCATTAAGCAGCAGGAGATCGTGGACGATGCGGAGAAGGCTCTGAACGTAACGCTCGTCTACAAGGGCGCCAATATGGATGCTCTGAACGCCGCAATTGCTAACGCGAAAACAGCGCTCAACGACGCCCACATCACCAACTACACCGACGCCTCTGTTGCAACCCTCCGGGCCGCCTTGGAAGAGGCTGAAGCGCTCGTAAAGAGCAACCCGGATATTACAAAGCAGGATGCAGTGAATGCGATGGCCGCCTCTCTCAGCGCGATCAAACTCGTCCTCAAGGACGCTGATTTCACCGCGCTCGACGCAATCATTAAAACCGCTGCTGATAAGCTTGCTTCCCCTGATATCAACACCTACACGCCCGACTCCGTCGCCGCTCTGAAGGCAGCCTTGGAAGAGGCGAAGAATATCGACCGCGACCTTTCCATCCTCGATCAGGCCGATGTGGATGCTGCTGTTGCAAACGTCCAAAAAGCACTCGACGCGATGACGCAGTATGACGCGCTCACCTCCGTGGCTATCACCAGCGGCGGTAATGTAGTCGACGGCATCCTGTATGTCAAGGTTCCGTGTACAAGACCTACAAGAGCCAGTCCGTGGAAGTCGGCTTCCAAGTGAACGCCGGCGCCGACGTGAAGAGCGTAAGCTGGAACTATGCAAACTGGTCCATCGACAAGCCGGAAGCGACGATCGAAACCCCCACTGCCAACACGACGGTCATCCGCCCGAACGGCAAGGGCATCGGCGCCCGCTCCTGCTGGATCACAGTTACGGTGGAGGATTTCTACGGCAATACCGTTACCTCCTCCCCCATCAAGGTCCGCTTCTATAACTGGAATTGGCAGATCAAATGAATGCGTTCAGGCCGCTTTTCAAAGCATCTGAACATTAACTAGGGGTTCCCCGCCGGATATGTTTCCGGCGGGGGATTCCTTTTTTTAATTGCCTGAAAAGGCCTCGTTCCGTCCGTTCTTGCGTTCACACTTTCACACAATCGATCAAAACGTCTCTCCAAAGTGCCAACCGCGCCATTTTCCCCTGCCAAAAGCCTATAAAATCTTGCTAATTCCATGATAGTATGGTAGAATAAAGTGTTTCGAGATATAGTCATTGGAGGGTTTCATATGTCAGGACATTCCAAGTGGAGCACGATCAAGCGCAAGAAGGAAAAAACGGACGGCCAGCGTGCAAAAATCTTCACGAAAATCGGCCGTGAAATTGGCGTAGCGGTGCGGGAAGGCGGGCCGGATCCATCCTCTAACTCCAAACTGCGGGATGTGATTGCAAAGGCGAAGGCCAATAATGTGCCCAACGATAATATCGACCGCATCATTAAAAAAGCAGCCGGTGAAGGCGGCGCGGATAATTACGAAGAGATCGTTTATGAAGGCTATGGCCCCTGCGGAGTCGCCGTTATTGTGGAAACGCTCACAGATAACCGCAACCGCACCGCCGCTGATATGCGCCATTATTTTGATAAATACGGCGGAAACATGGGCCAGACAGGCTGCGTCGGCTTTCTGTTCAACCGGCAGGGCGTTATCGCCATCGAGATGGAAGGCCTGGATGAAGAAAAGGTTATGGAAGATGCGCTGGAGGCTGGCGCAGTCGACTTTTTGACGGACGAGGATGTTTTCGACATCCGCACGGATCCAAGTGATTTCACCGGCGTGTGCGATGATCTGGAAGCCAAGGGCTATACCTTTGTTTCCGCTGAAATCGAATATGTTCCCACTACCTATACGAAATTGAGCGATCCGGATGATATCAAAAACATGGCCAAGATGCTGGAAATGTTTGAGGATAACGACGACGTTCAGAATGTTTGGCACAATTGGGAGAACGCCGACGATGCAGAGTAATCTCCTCCTCCTGCTTCCCAATTCATGAATCAGCAAGGCCCGCCGCAAACAATCACTTTGCGGCGGGCTTTATTGCAGTTGACGAAGAGAAGAGAATCCCTTATGATAACACTATCAGAAAAAAGAAAGGAATGAGAAAATGAAAAGGATTATCTGTGCCGTATTGGCTGTTGTGATGATCGTTTCACTTGCCGGCTGCGGCGGAGAAAAGCCGGAAGAAGTCGTCGAGCGAGTCACCCAAGCCATTAAGGAAGGCAAGATGGAAAGCGTCAAGGAGAATATCGATCTCAATACCCTGGAGAGCTTGCTCCCGGATTCAGGGAGCGAAAGCACCAAAGCGGCAACGAGTGAAGAATCCCTAATTTCGGGTGGAAAAGCCTCCTATTTCCCGATTGACGATACGCTGGGCAAGATTACGGTCAAGATCCTTTCCTCTGAAAAGGATGGCGATCATGCCACCGTGAAGGCAGAGTGCACCGCCGTGGACCTCACAGAGTTCCTTAAGGGCTATATGCAGAAGAGCATGGAAAATGCGCTCGATTTCACAAAGGATGACGCCGCAAAGGACGCAGCACTGAACCAATACGCCGCCGATTATTTGGCGCAAGAGGATGTGCCGATGAAAACGACCACGGTGGATATTCAGCTTGTAAAAGCCGATCAAACCTGGAAAATCACTTCTACAACTGAATATCTCGACGCGCTGACCGGCGGCTATCTGTCGGCTGTCAAATCCTTGGCAGACAGCTTCGGTGGATAAAGCGGTTTAAAATTGGCCTGAAATGCCCTGTAAGGAATTTGAGCCTAAAAGCAAAAAAGATTCCTAAAATTTTAAAATTTTCAACAGGTGCCGGCGAATTTAAATGCATTGCGGAAATGGAAAGCACCGACGAAACAGAGTGCCGTGTTGCATTGGGGTTTTCCGGGCCAAGCAGGTAAAAACGACGGCAAAGCTTGATCAGACCGCCAAGGCACTGCAAAGCGCGACCAGTTAATTTCAGATAGGAAAGCGGATTTCACACGCTTTCCTACTTTTATTGTATGCTGGACAGGAATGACCTGTCCAGCATAAACTTTATACATGGAGATTTGCAAAAGTTTTGTCACGTGTCTCAAATCTTTTTTCAGAGGGAGCAATGCTTTATAAGAGATTATCAATCTTGTTTGATGTGCTGTTCCACAAGAATGGGGCCTTTTGGTCGCAATTTCCAACTCATATGGAGAAATTTTTTGAGTACATCCCGTTCAAGCTCCTCAATTTTGACAAGGTAATGAAACATTCTCTCTTTATTTGCCGGGCTGCTTCTGATATTTTCCTTGACCGCAAGCATCATTAATCGCTGTGCGAGCTCGCAAACCTCTGCATATTCCTCCACAATTTTATCGCCTGGGCAGAGCGCCTGAAATAGCTCATCAAAAGATTGGCCCGCTCCTTGACGAAATAGAAGGAATTGACATCAATTTCAGTATAGTTGCCGCTCTTGATAAGCTCCCCCATCTGGACGAAGCAGCCTTGTCGTTTGCTTTTGCTCAGGCGCAAGCAATGCCTGACCTGTTTTCGTATTTTCCCCATACGGACTGGCTCCTGCGCCCTGTGCGGCAGAAAAAGGCTTGCAAAATTCATCTCCCCTTTTCTCAGGGAAGAAGGTGGGACGTCAATTGCCCTGGCAAAATCGTGATAGGAAACTTCCTGAAGATCAAAATTCCGTTGGCTATTTCGAAAAATAAAGGAAGCTGTATGAAAAACCTGCTTTTCGTCGTCGTAGCCATACACCATGATATCATGATTGCGGTCAAAACAGCCGTATACTTCGCGGTCAGGAATATAGCGTTCATTTACCATAAGCATCAAATAGCAATTTTGATCCAATGCCGCTTTCATTACTTCTACCGCTGTTTCCGGCATCAATTCTATTTTTTTACAACGAAAACAATGCTTTTTTACATTAGTAAGCTTATAATAGTTCAGAATCTCAGCCCAATAGCTTGGAATTAGATAATGATTATAAACCAAACCATCTATTGAATAACCATATGCTTTTATAATCCCAAGATAGAATGCCGTAATGTTGTAAACGGCAACATCGGGGATGACGGTTCATCGGTAGCTGCATAACTCTGCATCCTTTTTTATTT